>RCMZ01000110.1_pt1 | contig 48702 bp, 34 predicted proteins | sample 2041141 | NCBI WGS metagenome assembly RCMZ01 (sample SAMN09708263, study PRJNA481090) | Wastewater metagenome, whole genome shotgun sequencing project. | biome: sewage; isolation source: Davis station wastewater (DW) | place: Antarctica: Davis Station | collected 2010-03-01 | reverse complement strand
AGAATTTGTTCAATTTGCTACTGAGCTCGCCGCGCAGACTTTCGCTGCACGGCAGCTCCAAGCAGCATCAACGGAGAACCTGCGTTCTGTGTTCGCACTGCGTGCCAGGCGGATGATTGCACTGCGGGCAGCGGGAAAGATCGCCTGGGCACGAGAGACGGGAGCAAAGGTTCGCCTAATCGATTCCGTTGAACAAGGCCTCTTACCATTACGTGCTGACTGGCAAGCCAACGCCGACCCGCTTTCTGACGAGGTTCGAATGGCAATTTTCCAGTGGAGTTGGACGCATACGGAGCTTCGTGAGGACGTTAAGAAATGTTTCCGCCTTGGCGAGAATGACGACGTCGAAACAGTTCGAGGTACGTTCTTCGAGATTGCACGACTCTGGATGGCAGGTACGCGTTTCCGGAATATTGCAGAGCAGCTCGCGCTGCCGGTCGACGACCTACTCGCGATACACACACGCGGGATTACTTTCTCGTTGCAGACCCTTGTGGAACAGGGAATAGGCTTGTTATCAAGGCTGCTGATGGCCAACGGTATCGAGATTTCCGAGGGTATCGTGAATTTCCCAGAACATTTACGATTCGGGGTGCCCAATGCCCCGTCAAGAATGCTCGCGGCAAGCGGGGTGCGGCATCGCAATGCCTGCGTTCAGCTTGGGACAGCACTGTCCAACATTCATTTCGCCGGAAATCAACATGAGACCCAAACTGCTGCAGCCAACTCATTGGGGCAATTTGCTGAGCAATGGCGCGCAGTTCTAGGTGAGCTCGTTTATCAAAATACGCTGTCAGATCTCGCGCTTGCCTAAAAACCGAAACCAATGGCGTCTCGTGGCTGGCTTAGAAGGCTGAATGTGCTTCGTTAACACTGCGTTATTTTCGGGTACTTCACACACTAGGGACGCCCGTCACTAATGAGTGACTTGAGATCCACTGCTGACCCAGAACGGTGCGCCAGCATGAACTGCTGCATTTGTTCGACGGCCAAGGCTACGTCAGCCCTGTTAACAAACTCTATCGGGACCAGTTCTGCAACAGCCTTGCCTCGTAAAGTGATGGTGTAGCGTTTGCCTCCCATTACCCCGTGAAGTAACTCGGGAAATCTGGCTTGTGCTTCATTTGCTCCAATTTCGCTGCACATGTACGACTCCTTCTTCTCCTCAATCCAGTGGATATAGGCCTCCTATAGCTAGGGAGTATCCATATCAGTGAGCTTGTTCTGAGAACATACCCATAGGCCACTGACACCGATAAGGGCTGCCAATCGGTAGCTGTTTGTTCATCAGAATTTGCCCACAATCCATCGTAGGTATTCTAGGTAGGAAATTGATGACTGAGACGATAAGAGATGCAATCTTCGAACATGAAATGTTCGAGCCATCGTCTGGCGAAACGGGGTATCCCCTTGACCACCTTCGGCGAGTTGAGGCCACTTGGAATTTCACTGAAGCCGAAATCCTGGCGGAGCTACAAAAAATGGCCCAGGACGGAGTGATTCATGAAGACTCCGGCTATTGGCGAGCCAGCCCAGAAGGTCGAGCCAAACGGGAAAGGAGATGGCAAGAGAAATCTCGACGACACTCAGCATTAGTGGAGCAAACGGGTGATGCTAAAGACCTCATCGTCGCTCTAGTAGCTAGCTCACATGAAAAGGTCGACTATTTCGAAACCCGCGCCTTTCACCCTGATTTTCTACCGCTATATCTATGGCGGCTAGCGGAGAATACGATTAACGAAGCCCTGCGCCAACTCATTGATAGCAAACTTGTTACCAGTGGCGATTTCTATCTGATTGGGCAACAGAGGCTATCGTTAACCGCTGATGGGCGAATCGAATACGTAAAACGAGTTGTCCCTCGATTGGGGCTAGTTCCACCCAACACCATATTGGTTCCGGTAGAAACACCTAAGCCCGCTTTCTCTGCGATCGGCCTTCCGCTGCCACATGCAGACAATCTTGCGTACCGATGGGAAGAGGCGGAACGTTGTGTGGAAGCTCGAGCCTGGCTTGCGGCAACTATTCTGTATGGATCTATTCTCGAATCAATTCTTCTGGCAATCCTGATGAACAACAAGGAGTCTGCGTTTCTTTCCGGCAAGGCACCTAAGGATCAGAGGGCGATTGAGCAATGGAAGCTTGAAACGATGCTAAACGTTGCCGGTGACCTAGACCTCATCGATCCTGCGCTCTTGAAACATGGTCACGCCCTGCGTGACTCCCGAAACTTGGTACACCCAGGAAAGCAAATCCAAGACCGTAGCAGTCCTAACGAACATTTAGTCCATATATCTCGGCTCGTTGTTGAGGGACTTATCGGTCGATTTATTTCGCGTAAATAGAACAGCATTGACGGCTTTTGTTTTTTCTAGAATCGCAGCAAGCGCTACTCCCCCGATGGCTTCGGCATCAGCGACATAATGGCGGAGTCAACGAAAAAGCCCGACCGTTTCCGGTCGGGCTTTTTCGTTGCAGGGAAGGCCTAGGCTTTCCGCGCGGCGATCTGATCCGGATTAGACCGGACGGATGTTGCCGGCTTGCTTGCCCTTCGGGCCGGTCGTTTCGTCGTACTGAACCTTCTGGCCTTCGGCGAGGCTCTTGAAGCCGTTCGACTGAATGGCGGAGAAGTGAGCGAACAGATCTTCGCCACCGTTGTCCGGGGTGATGAAACCAAAGCCTTTAGCGTCGTTGAACCACTTAACGGTACCAGTTGCCATAAATGAAAATTCCCAAGTTGGAGTAAAAAAGGGGCGATTGCCCGAAACGCGACAATCAGTATCGGGAATAACGAACTGAGGTACCGAAAGGCAGTCTAGGACGAAAAACCGGACGATTGAAGACGTACCCCGGCAGTTTGGCTGCGAAATCCCGTCCGGTCAAGCGATCCGTACCCTTCGCCGGCACTTGTTTTCACCGCTTCCGGAAAAAAGTCTTGCGCCGTTCGCCCGACAGAGTGGGACAAGGCTTGCCGAACAATGGGATAATGCGCGAATGAATACACCGCAACCCATATCCCCTCGCCGTCGTCTGCAGGAACTGCAGGCGATCCCGGACAGCGAGCGCACCGACGCCCAATGGGATGAGCTGAACGATCTCGAGATCCAGTTGGCTCCCGGCAATCGCCTCGACTCAGGCAAACAGGAAGGTCCGCGCAATCCGATGGCGCGCCCGGCCCACGCCCGTTCCGGAGGACAGCCCCGGTCCGGCGGCAATCCCAACGCGCAGAACTCGCAGGGATCGCAGAATCCGCAGAACGCGCAAAGCCGGCCTCCCCGCCCGCCCCGGCCCGAGGGCGACGCCCAGGGGCAAGGCGCCGGACAGGGGCCCAAGAAGCCTTTCCGCAAGTTCCACAAGCGGCCGGCCAAAGCGGGCACGCCGAGCGCCTGATCCGGTCAGGTCAGCCGACTCAGCCGCGGCCCTGTCGCGGCTGCGCCAGCAGCCCCTCGAATTCGGCCAGAGCCAGCGGCCGGCTGAACAGATAGCCTTGAAAGCCTTCGCACCCGTGCGCGTGCAGGAAGGCATGCTGCTCTTCCGTCTCCACGCCTTCGGCGACGACATGCAGGCCCAGCGTCCGGCTCATGCTGATGATGGTCTGCGCAATCGCCGCATCGCTCTGGTCGGTGGCGATGTCGCGCACGAAGGACTGGTCGATCTTCACCTGATCGAGCGGCAGGCGCTTCAGGTAGGACAGCGACGAATAGCCGGTTCCGAAATCGTCGAGTGAAAAGCTCACGCCCAGGGTACGCAGGGCGTGCATCTTGGCGACGCTGTCGTCGACGTCGTCGAGCACCGCGCTCTCCGTCAGTTCGAGCTTGAGACAGGCAGGATCGGCGCCGCTGGCGGCCAGCGCCTGCTGCACCTGGGCGACGAAACCCGGCTGCCGGAACTGGCGCGCGCTGACGTTGATCGCCAGCACCAGTCCGCGCGCCGGCGTCGCAGCCCACAGCGCCAGTTGCCGGCACGCGCTCTCCAGCACCCAGGCGCCGATGGGCAGGATGAGTCCGGTCTCCTCGGCCAGCGGAATGAACTGCGCCGGCATGACGACCGATCGCTCCCGCGTGATCCAGCGCAACAGGGCCTCGGCGCCGATCACCCGCGCATCGCGATCGACCTGCATCTGGTAGTGCAGCAGGAAGCCGCCGCCGTGCAAGGCTTCGCGCAGCCCGGACTCGATCCGCGCGCGCTCCTCCAGCGCGGCCTGCATCTCGGCGCTGTAGAAACGGACTTGATTACGTCCGGCGTCCTTGGCCTGATAGAGCGCGATGTCGGCCTGCTTGAGCAGGCTTTCGACGCCGTGCTCGTGCGCGAGGAACTGGCAGACGCCGATGCTCGACGTGCTGCGGTAGTCGCTGGCGCTGCCCGCCAGGGCGTAGGGACGGCCAAGCGCTTCGCGGATTTTCTCGGCGATGACTTCCGCCTGGGCGGCGGCGCGCCGCGCGTCGCTGCTCAGGTCTTCGAGCATCACCACGAATTCGTCGCCGCCCAGGCGCGCCGCCGTGTCGCCCTCGCGCACGCAGGCCTGGATGCGCCGCGCCACCTCGATCAGCAGACGGTCGCCGACGTCGTGCCCAAGCGTGTCGTTGAGGGTCTTGAAGCGATCGAGGTCGAGCAGCATCAGCGCGCCGTGGCGCCGGCTGCGCGCGCTGGCCGCCAGCGCCTGCCCCAGGCGATCCATCAGCAGACGGCGATTGGGAAGCTCGGTGAGCGGATCGTAGAACGCCAGGTTGCGGATCTGCGCCTCGGCCTCCTTGCGCGTCGTGATGTCCGAGAAGGCGGCGACGTAGTGGGTGATGTGTCCGCCCTCGTCCTGCACGGCGGTGATCACCAGCCATTCCGGATACAGCGCGCCGCACTTCTTGCGGTTCCAGATTTCGCCCTGCCAGTGCCCCTTCTGCGCGATGTCCCGCCACATCTCCCGGTAGAACTCGCTGCCCTGCCGGCCCGACTTGAGGATCGCCGGCGTCTGCCCGACCACCTCGTCGGCGGCATAGCCGGTCAGCGCGCAGAAAGCCCGATTGACGCGCAGGATCACCCCGGTCGCGTCGGTCACCATCATGCCTTCCTGCGACTCGAAGGCGACCGCGGCGACCCGCAGTTGCGCGTCGGCCCGCTTGCGTTCCGTCACATCGGACTGCGTGCCGATCAGGCGCAGCGGCCGGCCGCTCGCGTCGCGGCTGACGGCCATGCCGCGCGCCAGGATCCAGCGCACGCCGCCGTCACCGCAGCGGGTGCGATGCTCGGTCACGAAGGCCGCGCTGGCGCCGGCCAGATAGGCATCCACATCGGCCTGCACGCGCGGCAGGTCGTCCGGATGAATCCAGTGCTGCCAATCGTCGAAACTCCGCCCGATGGCCCCTTCGTCGACGCCGAGGATTTCCGTGAGGCGGCGCGAGAACTGGATGGCGCCGCTCGCCACATCCCAGTCCCACACCGCGTCGCCCGCTCCTTCCAGCGCGAACTGCCAGCGCTCCTGGCTCTCGCGCAGGGCGGCGGCCGTCCGCCGCCGCTCGGAAACGTCCTGCTTGACCCCGACGAAATGGCGAATGACGCCCGCACAGTCGCGTACCGGCGTGATCACCAGTTCCTCGTCGTACAGGCTACCGTCCTTGTGCTTGTTCACCACCTCGCCGCGCCAGGTCTTGCCCGCCAGGATGGTGTTCCACAGGTCGGCGTAGAACGCCGGCTTCTGCGCCCCCGAACTGACCAGTTCCGCCGGACGCCGACCCGAGGCCTCGGCCCGCGTGTAGCCGGTAAGCGCCTCGAAGGCCGGATTGACCCACTTGATCCTGGCATCGACGTCGGTAATCACCACGCCGTTGCCGACCGCCTCGAGCGCGGCGATCAGCAGGCGGTCGCGCTCCGCACCCGAAGCGAGCGCCGCGGCGGCCCGGGCGCGCTGGCGCAGACCGGCGATCAGGCTGTAGGCGAAGAGCAGGAGCAGCACGGAAAGCGCGCCGCCGCCGATCAGCAGGACGAGGCGCGGCGTGCGATAGGATTCGAGCACCGCATCGGTCGACTGGCCGACGAGCACGATCAGGCCGAACTCCGCGAGACGGCGCCAGGTGTATAGACGCTCGACGCCGTCGACCTGCCCCTTTCCGAGATAGCTCCCCGTTTCCGGCGCCGCATCGCCGACGAAGGCGCGATTGGCCAGCGAGATGCCGATGCCGCGCTGCGCGTCGGGCGAGCGGGCGAGGATTTCGCCGCTCGAACGCACCAGCGTCACGCTGCCTTGCTGCCCCAGGCTGATGCTGTCGTAGAAGCGCGAAAAATACTCGGGCGGCACCGACATGACGACGACGCCGAGAAAGCGCTGGTCCGGCCCGAGGATGGGCCGTGTGAACTGGATGCTCCAGCGCTGCGAAACGCGCCCGAGGACGGGCTTGCTGACGAACAGCTGATCGCTGGCGCGCTCCCGGTGCACGCGGAAATGCTCGCGGTCGGCGAGCGAGACGGGTTTCGCCGGCTGTTCGAGGTTGCTGTAGACGAGGCTGCCGCCGGCATCGATGATCCCGATCTGGAAACTTACCTCGCGCACGAAGTAGTTCTGCTGACGCAGCACCGCCGCGTGGAAGCCCGACGGATTGCGCTGCCACTCCTCGCGCAGCGCGAGCAGCGAGAGGTCGATCCCGCGCAGCGACGCATGCACCTGCTCGGCAAAGGCCCGCGCCAGATTCTCGTTGTCGCGCTGCGCGCCGACTTGTTCCTGCGTGTGCATGTACTGCAACTGGAAAAAAATGGCGCCCCAGATGGCGCCGATCAGAAGCAGGAAGAAAATCGAAAGCTGCAGGGGCAGTTTGCGGAAAAGCGCCTCGGTGCTTTCCGGCGAATGTTCGGACGCGACTTCCTTCATGACCCTCGCCTTCAAGGCGCGCTAGTTTTTTGATGTCGGCATATTACCAAAGTATTAATAGGAACAAAAACCTGGGCGTGCCGGATCGATTCGGGTCCGGCGAAAGAGGTCTAGCGCGGCGCCTTCGGCGTGCCGCCGAACAGCTGCGTGGCGCTCACGAGAAAGACGCCGAACAGCACGAGCACGGCGCCGAAGACGAAGTTGAGCGTCAGCGGCTCGTCGAGCAGCAGCACGCCGAAGCCGACCCCGAAAATCGGCGTCATGAACGAAAAGACGACGAGGCGCGAGGCGAGATAGCGGCGCAGCAGCCAGAACCAGGCGAGGTAGCTGGCGAAGGAAACGACGACGCCGTTGAACAGCAGGCTGCCCCACATCAGCGGCGTCGGCCGCAGCTGGCCCGCCTGCCCGCTGAGGACGGCGTAGGCGAGCAGCACGACGAATCCGGCGAGAAGCTGATAGAGCAAGGTGCGCGTCGGCGGCGCCTCGGACAGCGCGGTGGTCCGCACGACGACCGTGGTGGCGCCCCAGGCGAGGCCGCCGAGGATGGCGAGGGCGTCGCCGAACAGCATGTCGGCGCTCGCCGTCGCCGCCGGGCCGCCGAGAAAGGCGAGCGCGATCCCCGCGAAGGCGAGCAGGATGCCCGCCCACTGCAAGCGCCGCAAACGCTCGCTCGGCAGCAGCAGATGCAGGCCGAGCGCGGTGAATACCGGCGCGGTATACAGGAACACCGCGGTATGCGAAGCGCTGGTCAGAAGCAGCGCTTCGCCGAGGAAGACGAATTCGATGCCGAACAGCGCGCCCGCCAGCAGGCCCGGCCACAACGTGGCGTCGCGCACCAGGACGGGTTCGCCGCGGCGCCGCATGAGGAGCACGACGAGGCCGCCCGAAATCAGCGAGCGCAGGGCGAGCAGCATGATCGGCGCGATGTCCGGCGCGGCCAGCTTGATCACCACCTGCTGCAGACCCCAGATGATGCAGAGCAGGAACATGGCGCCGGCGGCGAAGCCGTCGACGCTCTTGCGGGCGACGCTCATGACGGGTTTCTCGGTTCGGGGATGCGCCGCCCGGCGGCGCCGATCGTCCTGTTGCGGCGCGCCCCGGAAAGCTGCATGGGAAGAGGCATGAGAAACGGCCGCGCCGCCGGACGAGCGTCAGGTCCTCGCCTGCCGCTCGCTGCCCGGCGCGGCCAGACGGACCACCGGATGGCGTCTCAGCGCCTCAGCGTCCTTTCCACTCTGCCTTGCGCTTGCCGATGAAGGCGTCGATGCCTTCGGCGGCGTCCTCGCTCATCATGTTGCAGGCCATCACCTCGGCGGCGTACTGATAGGCGGCATCCAGCCCCATTTCGAGCTGCTTGTAGAACATCTGCTTGCCCATTCCGACGGCGACCGAGGACTTGGCGACGATGGACTGCGCGAAGCGGTCGACCTCGGCGTCGAGCGCGTCCGGCGGCACGACGCGGTTGACCAGCCCCTGCTGCTGCGCGGTCAGCGCGTCGATGAAGTCGCCGGTGAGCAGCATTTCGAGCGCCTGCTTGCGCCCGAGGTTGCGCGACAGGCCGACGCCGGGCGTCGCGCAGAAGAGGCCGACGTTGATGCCCGAGGTGGCGAAACGCGCGACGTCGGCGGCGACCGCGAGGTCGCACATCGAGACGAGCTGGCAGCCGGCGGCGGTGGCGATGCCGTGCACGCGGGCGATCACCGGCTGCGGCATCTGCGTCAGCGTCATCATCATCTTGCCGCACTGCTTGAACAGCGCCTGCATGAAGGGTTTCTCGTGGTTGGCGCGCATTTCCTTGAGGTCGTGCCCGGCGCAGAAAGCCTTGCCGGCGCCGGCGAGGATCACGACGCGCACCGCCGGATCGGCGGCGACCACGTCGAGTTCGGTCTGCAGCGCGGCGATCATGGCGCTCGACAGCGCGTTGAACTGCGCCGGACGGTTGAGCGTCAGCGTCGTCACGCCGCCGGCATCGCTGCGCAGGACGTAGGCTTCTTCGTGAGTCTGGGTGTTCATCTCGTCTCCTTGGGGTTCGCTGTTCTATTCGAAGGCCGCGGCCGATTTGGCCTGCTCGCGCAGGACGAACTTCTGGATCTTGCCGGTCGAGGTCTTCGGCAAGGTGCCGAAGACCACGCGCTTGGGCACCTTGTAGCGCGCCATGCGCTCGCGGCAGAAATCGACGATCTCCTGCTCGGTGACGCTGGCGCCGTCGCGCAGCTCGAGAAAGGCGCAGGGCACTTCGCCCCACTTCTCGTCCGGCGCCGCGACGACGGCGGCGGCCATCACGGCCGGATGCTTGTAGAGCACGTCCTCGACCTCGATCGACGAGATGTTCTCGCCGCCCGAGATGATCACGTCCTTCGAGCGATCCTTGATCTTCACGTAGCCGTCGGGCTGCATCACGGCGAGGTCGCCGGTGTGATAGTAGCCGCCAGCGAAGGATTCCTCGGTCGCCTTCGGGTTCTTGAGATAGCCCTTCATGACGAGGTTGCCGCGGAACATGATCTCGCCCATCGTCTCGTTGTCCCACGGCACCGGCTGCATGTTCACCGGATCGAGCACGGTGATCGCTTCCTGCGCGTGGTAGCGCACGCCCTGCCGGCCGTTCAGCGCGACCTGCTCTTCGAGCGGCAGCGCACTCCATTCGGAATGCTTGGCGCAGACCGCCGCCGGGCCGTAGCTCTCGGTCAGGCCGTACACGTGCGTGATGTCGAAACCGATCCTGGCCATGCCTTCGATCACGGCGGCCGGCGGCGGCGCCGCGGCGATCAGGCCGTAGACCTTGTGCTCGATGCCTTCGCGCCACTGCGCCGGGGCGTTGGCGAGCAGGCTGTGCACGATCGGCGCGCCGCAATAGTGGGTGACGCGATGTTCGCGGATGGCGTCGAAGATCAGCTTCGGATCGACGCGGCGCAGGCAGACGTTGACGCCGGCGTTGGCTGCCATCGTCCACGCGAAACACCAGCCGTTGCAGTGGAACATCGGCAGCGTCCACAGATAGACGGCGTGCGGCGGCATGCCCCAGCTCACGATGTTGCTCATCGCGTTGAGGTAGGCGCCGCGATGGTGATAGACGACGCCCTTGGGGTTGCCGGTGGTGCCCGAGGTGTAGTTGAGCGAGATCGCGTCCCACTCGTCGGCCGGGCCGCCCCACGGATGCTCGGGGTCGCCGCCGGCCAGGAAGGCTTCGTACTCGGTCTCGCCGAGGCGCTCGCCGGGTCCGGTGTATTCGGGGTCGTCCACGTCGATCACGACGATAGTCCGGCCGAGTTCGGCCAGCGCCTTCTTGACGATCGGCGAGTACTCGCGGTCGGTGATCAGGATTTTGGCTTCGCCGTGGTTCAGCATGAAGGCGATGGCCTCGGCGTCGAGGCGGGTATTCAGCGTATTGAGGACGGCGCCGGTGACCGGCACGCCGAAATGGCATTCGAACATTTCAGGCGTGTTGTTGAGCATCGCCGCGACCGTGTCACCCTTGCCGATGCCGCGCTGGACGAGCGCCGACGCGAGGCGGCGCGCGCGCGCGAAGGATTCGCCCCAGGTGTAGCGACGCGCGCCGTGCACCACGGCGAGGCGATCCGGGTAGATGTAGGCCGTGCGCTCGATGAAGGTAAGCGGCGTGAGCGGCGTGTAGTTGGCCTTGTTCTTGTCCAGGCCCTGTTCGTAGATGTTTGGCGAGCTCATTTTTTCTCTCTCTCCTGTCTGACGATAACGCGGCAGGCTTGCAGCCTGCCCCCCTGCTCCAGTTCCGCCAGCCAGGCGGCGATCTGTATCCCGAGTTCGTCGCTGGCGGCGACCAGCGCGCCGACGCCGCCGCGCGCATCCGGCGTCGACGCCGGGCGCTCGACGGCGACCCGGCGGCCGGCCAGCAGCTGCCGCCGCGCGTCGAACAGTCCGAGGCTGCCGTGCAGCACGCCGCGACTGCCCTGCGCGCTATCGAAAACCTGCGAGAACTCCTGCAATTCGAAGCGCAGCAGGCAATCGACCGCCGTGTTGCCGAGCGCGCCGTTCACGCCGAGCTGCTGGCGCAGACGCTGGCCGATCAGCTGGGCCGGCGCGCCGGCCCAGCGGCTGCCGGAATACTCGTGCAGCTTGAGCGGATCTTCGTAGTTCAAGCGGTAGTCGATGGCCGGCGAATCGAGCCAGTGCGGCGCCTTGACGTCGATCGCCAGACGCGACCACTGGCCGTCGCCGGCGATCCGCGCAGGCGGCATGCCGAAATCGTAAATCGCGGACGCGGCGGTGCCGTTGCGGCCGCCGGTGCTGCAGCCGGCGAGCAGCAGTGCGCACAGGACGAGGCTGATGGCTTTCACTGGATTCCCCTGGAGTTCGCTGACGCCGCGGGCGCGGCAAAACCGGCTTCGCCGGGGCCCGGCGCCGGCTGCGGGTTGCCGAAGATGAGACTCTGCGGTGCGTCTTCGAGACGCTGCAGGACGCGGTTGAACTGTCGCGAACTGGCCGACAGTTCCGCGCTCAGCTCGTTGAGGCGCGGGACCAGCGCGCCGGCGCCGCCGACCGGCGAATCGCCGAGCGTCGCATCGAGTTTTTCGCTCACTGACTTCAGACGGGCGACAAGCTCGCGCGCCTCGGCAAAGAAGGGGCCGGCCTGCCCCGCCGCCTGCTCGGTGCGCGCCAGCGTGGCGTTGAGCAGACGCACGTTCTCCGGCGACAGCAGCTGCTGCAGGCGGGCCAGCGACGCGTCGGCGCGCCCGGTGCTCGCTTCCAGATTGCTCAGCGTCTGTGCAACGCGCTGGCGGTTTTCGGCGTTCAGCAGCTGGTTGGCGTTGGCCAGCAGATCGCGCGCCTGACGCATCGTCGCGCCGCCGACTTCGGAAAGCTCCTCGATCAGCGACTGCTGCATGGCGATGCGCGGCGGCTGACCGTCGCTGCCGGAGAGCGGCGTCGCGTCGCTTCCGCCCTCTTCGAGCAGGACGTGCGCGATGCCGGTGACGCCCTGGTAGCCGAGCTTGGCCGTCGTGCCGCGGGTGACCGGCACCTCGGCGCCGACGCGGATGCGGATCAGGATGTTGCGCACGTCGTCCGGGTCGAGCTGGATCGACTGCACCTTGCCGACGCCGATGCCGCGATAGCGCACCTGCGCCTGCGGCGACAGGCCGGTGACGTTCTGGCGGGTGACGACGACGTAGTCGCGGGTCGCCTCGCGCTGGCCGCCGAACCACCAGACCGAAGCCAGCGCGGCAAGCCCGAGCAGCAGCGTGAACAGCCCGGCGAGCAGGGCGTGCGAGCGGTTTTCCATTAGGCCTTTCCTTTTTGCAGGGCGTTTGCGGCGCGCTCGGAGCAGAAAAAATTGCGGATGAAGGGATGATCGACGGCGACCACCTCGGCCGGCGTGCCGCAGGCGACGATGCGCTGGTCGGCGAGCACGGCGATGCGGGTCGCCAGCCCGACCAGGGTATCGAGATCGTGCGTCACCATCACCACGGTAAATCCCAGCTCCTTCTGCAGCGTGCGGATCAGCTTGACGAAATTCTCGCTGCGATCCGGGTCGAGGCCGGCGGTCGGCTCGTCGAGCACGAGCAGCTCGGGTTCCATCGCCAGCGCGCGCGCCAAGGCCACACGCTTGATCATACCGCCCGACAGCTCGGCCGGCATCAGGCGGCCGTGACGCGGCTCGAGTTCGACCATCGCCAGCTTGAGCAGCACGAGGTCGCGGATCATCGCCTCGTCGAAGACGCGCAGCTCGCGCAGCGGAAAAGCGACGTTGTCGTACACCGAGAGCGCCGAGAACAGCGCCCCCTGCTGGAAGAGCATGCTGAAGCGCCGGCGCACCATGCGCCGCACGCTGGCGTCTGGATCGAGCACGGCGTGCCCGAAGACGCGCACGGTGCCCTGGCTGGGCGCCAGCAGGCCGACGATCTCGCGCAGCAGCGTCGTCTTGCCGCTGCCCGAACCGCCGACCAGCCCGAGCATTTCGCCGACCGGCACGGCGAGGTCGATATCGCGGTGGATCACGGTCTCGCCGTAGCGCGTCCACACGCCGCGGATCTCGATCGCCGGCGGCGTCGACGGCGCGCTCATCCGGGCATCCCCACGTTGCGCGTCAGGATGGCGAAAACCGCGTCGACGAGAATGACGACGGTGATCGAGGTGACCACCGAGGTCGTCGTCTTGGCCGACAGGCTCTCGGTGTTGGGCCGCACCTTGAGGCCGAAATGGCAGGCGACGAGCGCGATCAGGATGCCGAAGACGAAGCCCTTGCCGAGACCGATCCAGAGGTTGGCGACGGGCACCGCGCGCGGCAGCGTGTCGATGAAGAAGCCGTAGGCGAGGTCCATCTGCAGGTTGGCGGCGACCATGCCGCCGAGGATGCCGGCCGACGAGCACCAGATGACGAGCAGCGGCAGCGCGATGGCGAGCGCGGCGACCTTGGGCAGCACCAGGCGCAGCGTGCGCGAAATCCCCATGGTGGCGAGCGCGTCGATTTCCTCGGTGACGCGCATGACGCCGATCTGCGCCGTCATCGCCGAGCCCGAGCGGCCGGCGACGAGAACGGCGACGAGGACCGGCCCGAGTTCGCGCACGATGCTGATGCCGAGCAGGTTGACGATGAAGACGTCGGCGCCGAAGGCCTTCAGCTGCAGCGAGGTGAGATAGGAGAGCACGACGCCGATCAGGAAACCGACGAGCGCCGTCACCGGCAGCGCCTGCGCGCCGCTCTTGTAGAGATTGGCCGAGAACTCGCGCCACGGGATGTCGCGCGGATGGGCGCACAGCCACGCGAAGTCGAGCACCATCTGGCCGATCAGCGCGATCAGGCCGGTCAGGTTGGACAGCGCGCGCAGTCCGAGGCGGCCGAGCGTGAGGGTGAGCGGGAAGGGCTCGCGCGGCGCGCGCCCGGTGACGGGTTCGGGCAGCTGTGCGGCGTGTTCGAGCACGCGCCGGTGCGCCTCCGAAACCTCGAGCGCCGCCGGCCAGGCCCGCCCCCAGGTGCGCCAGAGGAGTACCGCGCCGACGCTGTCGAGACGGTCGATCGCGCGCAGATCCCAGTGCGCGCCGCGCTGCGCCAGATCGCGCAGGCGCGCCTCGCGCGCCCGGAAGTCGGCGCACACCCCGTCCGTCCGGGTCAGTCCGACGAGCGTCCAGTCGCCGCTCAGGCGCGCCTGCGCGGCGCCGTCCCGGTCGTCGATCTCGAGCGCGGCGTCGGCCATGCCCGCCTAGGCCTGGGCCGCCTGCGCCGCCGGAAGCGCCGGCGCGGCGCGACGCTTGATGCGCAGCGGCGACGCGGTGCGCAGCCAGAACTGCGTCTCTTCGTTCAGGGCCGCCGAAGTCAGCGGATTGGCCGACAGCCAGTCGCCCGGCAATTCGAGCAGGAAGCCGGCGGGCGATTGCCGGACGGAAAAGCCCGGCAGCGGCTGATCGCCGCGCGAACGATGCAGGAGTTCGGCCAGACGCAGGCAGAACACCAGCCGCCAGGTCGGGTCGCCGACCGGCATGGCGCTCACCTTTTCGAGCTTGCCGCGCTGGCCGAGCACGATCAGGGCGAGGCGCGCCTGGTCCTTCTTGGAGAAACCCGGCATGTCGGCGAAGGTGATGATGTAGGCGCCGTGCTTGTGGTAGCCGCCGTGCGCGATCGAGATGCCGATCTCGTGCAGGCGGGCGGCCCACTTCAGGAAGCTGATGTCGATTTCGTGCTCGGGCGCGTCGAGATCGATGAGCTGGCCGAGGATCGATAGCGCGGTCAGCTCGACGCGCTCGGCCTGGCGCCCGTCGACCTGATAGCGACGCATGAACTGCAGCACCGTCGCATCGCGCATGTCGTGGTGATGGAAGCGGCCGAGCAGGTCGTAGAGCACGCCCTGGCGGAGTGCGCCGTCGGCGTAGCTCATGCGCTCGATGCCGAGCTCGGAGAACACCGCGGACATGATCGCGATGCCGCCCGGCAGCACCGGCAGGCGGTCGGTGCGCAGGCCTTCGAGACGCATCGCGTCGGCCGAGCCGGCGCGCACGAGCAGCGCGCGCAGCCGCTCCAGCCCTTCGCGCGTGACGCCGCTGACGCCGCCCGGATTGAGTCCGTTGAGTTCGAGCAGGTCGGCGATGGCGCGCGCCGACCCCGACGAACCGACCGCCTCCTTCCAGCCGAAGCGCTGGTAGTCGCCGGCAATCGTCTCGATCTCGCGCGCCGCCGCCACTTCCGCCTCGCGGAAGCGTTTCTTGTCCACCCGGCCGTCGCCGAAGAAGCGCAGCGTATAGCTGACGCAGCCCATGTAGAGCGACTCCAGCAGCAGCGGCTCGACCTTCTTGCCGATGATGAATTCGGTGGAGCCGCCGCCGATATCGACGACCAGGCGCTTGTGATTCACCGCCGGCAGCGAGTGCGCGACGCCGATGTAGATCAGGCGCGCTTCCTCGCGTCCGCCGATGATCTCGATCGGAAAACCGAGCGCGGCCTCGGCGTAGGGCAGGAAGCTCATCGCGTTCTTCGCCACGCGCAGCGTGTTGGTCGCCACCGCGCGCACGGCCTCCGGCTGGAAGCCGCGCAGGCGCTCGCCGAAGCGGCGCAGGGCGTCGATCGCGCGCTGCTGCGAAGCGTCGTCGAGCAGCTTGTCGGGCGTCAGGCCCGAGGCCAGCCGGATCGGCTCCTTGATCGAGTCGAGCGGATAGATCTGATCATCGAGAACACGCCCGATTTGCAGGCGAAAGCTGTTGGAGCCGAGATCGACGGCGGCGATCAGTTCGTAACCCATTACCTGTGATTGACCTTGTGGCGTGCGTATCCATTTATTCTAGCATCCGGGACCGCATGGACACTGGATTGCAGCGCCGACATATCCCTGTAACATACCGGTAACACAATCCCGGTTCGCGCCGGTTGGCGGCGCCTTGGTGCACTACCCACAAACCCGTATCGACCGGATCATGACCTCACGCTCCGCGCCCGCGCATCGCAGCCTCCGCCGTTTCCCGCCGGAGAACTTCCTCAATCGCGAACTCGGCCTGCTCGCCTTCAACCGCCGCGTCCTTTCGCAGGCGCGCAACGCCCAGACGCCGCTGCTCGAACGCCTGCGCTTCCTGTGCATCGTCTCGAGCAATCTCGACGAGTTCTTCGAAATCCGCATGGCCGGTCTCAAGGAGCAGATCAAGCTCAACTCGGTCGCGCTGTCGACCGACGGCAAGACGGCACGGGAGGCCTTCCGCCTGGTCAGCGCCGAAGCGCACGCGCTGGTCGCCGAGCAGTACGCGCTGTTCAACGGCGCGGTGCTGCCGCAGCTCGCCGCCGAAGGCATCCGCTTCCTGCGCCGCGCCGACTGGACCGAGGCGCAGCGGGCGTGGATCGGCGACTATTTCTTCCGCGAAGTGATGCCGGTGCTGACGCCGATCGGCCTCGACCCGTCGCATCCCTTCCCGCGCGTGCTCAACAAGAGCCTCAACTTCGCCGTCGAACTCGAAGGCAAGGACGCCTTCGGGCGCAGCTCGGGCGCCGCCATCGTGCAGGCGCCGCGCGTCCTGCCGCGCGTCATTCAGCTGCCGCACGAGCTGTGCGATTGCGAATACGGTTTCGTCTTCCTGTCGTCGATCCTGCACGGCTTCGTCGGCGAACTGTTCGCCGGCATGGAAGTGCGCGGCTGCTACCAGTTCCGCGTCACGCGCAACAGCGACCTCTTCGTCGACGAGGAAGAGGTCAAGAACCTGCGCGCCAAGATCCAGGGCGAGCTGCCGCAGCGCCACTTCGGCGACGCCGTGCGCCTCGAGGTGGCCGACAACTGTTCGGCGGCGATGAGCGAGTTCCTGCTCGCCCAGTTCGGCCTCGGCGAGGCCGACCTCTACCGCGTCCCCGGCCCGGTCAACATCGTGCGCCTGATGCAGGTGCCCGACTGGGTGCCGCGCGACGACCTCAAGTTCCAGCCGTTCCAGCCCGGCACGCCGAAGGCGCTGCAGAAGACGCCCAACATCTTCGACAACATCCGCGCCGGCGACGTCCTGCTGCACCACCCCTACCAGAGCTTCGCGCCGGTCATCGACCTGCTCGACCAGGCGGCCGTCGATCCGCAGGTGGTGGCGATCAAGATGACCGTGTACCGCACCGGCACCGATTCGGTACTGATGCAGTCGCTGCTGCGCGCCGCGCAGAACGGCAAGGAAGTGACGGTGATCGTCGAGCTGATGGCGCGCTTCGACGAGGAGGCCAATATCGGCTGGGCGACCAAGCTCGAAGAGGTCGGTGCGCACGTGGTTTATGGCGTGGTCGGCTACAAGACGCACGCCAAGATGCTGATGATCGTGCGCCGCGAGGGCGGCGGCAAGGACGCCGGCGGCGGCGAAAGCCGGCTGCGCCGCTACGTGCACCTCGGCACCGGCAACTACCACCCGCGCACGGCGCGCCTGTACACCGACTTCGGTCTGCTCACCTGCAACGAGGAAATCGGCTCCGACGTGAACGAGGTCTTCAAGCAGCTCACCGGGCTCGGCCGCGCGCAGACGCTGCACCACCTGTGGCAGGCGCCCTTTTCGCTGCAGCCCAACATCGTCGCGGCGATCCGCGCGGAAGCGGCGGCCGCGCGCGAAGGCAAGCGCGCGCGCATCATCGCCAAGATGAACTCGCTGCTCGAACCGGAAACCATCGCCACGCTCTACGAAGCCTCGCAGGCCGGCGTCAAGATCGACCTCATCGTGCGCGGCGTCTGCGCGCTGCGCCCGGGAATCAAGGGGCTGTCCGAGAACATCCGCGTGCGCTCGATCATCGGCCGCCTGCTCGAGCACCACCGCGTCTTCTACTTCTACGCCAGCGGCGAGGAGAAGGTCTATCTGTCGAGCGCCGACTGGATGGAGCGCAATTTCTTCCGGCGCATCGAACTCGCCTTCCCGGTGCTCGACCGCAAGCTCAAGCGCCGCGTCATCAGCGAGGGCCTGCAGGCCTATCTCGCCGACAACCGGCAGGCGTGGGAAATGGACAGCAACGGCGGCTACCACCCGCGCCGCGCGTCGCGCGCCAAGCCGCGCTGCGCGCAGTGCGAGCTGATCGTCCTGCTGAAACCCTGAGGAAAACCGCGGAGACGCCCCGCGCCAGCCGCGCCTAGGCGCGCCGGGCGCCGACCACGCCCTGCACCTCGTGGATCAGCGCCAGCGTGCGCTTGAGCTGCTGGACGTTGTGGATTTCGGCGGTGAAGCCCATGTGCGCGGTGCCCTGCTTCGACTGCGTGTTCACCGCGATGACGTTGATCTTCTCGCGCGCGAACACTTCGGAAATGTCGCGCAGCAGCCCCTGACGGTCGTGCGCATCGACCACGATGTCGACCGCGAAGATGCCGTCGGTCTGGCCGCCCCATTCGGTCTCGATCACGCGCTCGGGATGCATCGCCTCCATGTTGGCGAAATTGCTGCAGTCGGCGCGGTGGATCGAGACGCCCTTGCCGCGCGTGACGAAACCGAGGATGGGATCAGGCGGCGCCGGCTTGCAGCAGCCGGCGAGCTGCGTCAGCAGCTTGTCGACGCCGACGATCAGGATGCCCTTCTCGGCCTCGTCGCTGGCCTTGCGCTTGCGCGCCTGCGGCTCGACGGCGACGCGTTCTTCGACCGGCATGTCGCTGCCGCGAACGGCAACCTGCAACTGGCGCGTGCCGAGTTCGTTGCGCGCCGCCGCGATGTACATATCGTCGCTCTTGGCAAACCCCAGCTTGCCGGCCAGCTCTTCGAGATTGGTGCCGCTCTGCCCCATGCGCTGAAGTTCGCGGCTGACGATGGTGCGCCCTTCGGCCAGCGACTCCTCGAGCGCCAGCGTCGAGAACCACTGCCGCGCCTTGGCCCGCGCGCGGTGGGTGAACAGATAGCCGAGCGTCGGATTGAGCCAGTCGCGCGACGGCCCGCCCTGCTTGGCGACGACGATCTCGACGCGCTGCCCGGTTTCGAGCTGCGTGTTGAGCGGCACCAGCGCGCCGTCCACCTTGGCGCCGCGGCAGCGGTGGCCGAGGTCGGTATGCACGCGGTAGGCGAAGTCGACCGGCGTCGCACCGCGCGGCAGGTCGACGACGCGGCCCTGCGGCGTCATGACGTAGATCGTCTCGTCGAGCGCCGCTTCCTTGTAGTGCTTGACCCAGTCCGAGGAGTCGGCGACCTCGTCCTTCCAGGTCAGCAGCTGGCGCAGCCAGGCGATCTTCTCGTCGTAGTTGTCTTCCGACGAGTGCTTGCTGCCTTCCTTGTAGCGCCAGTGCGCGGCGATGCCGAGCTCGGCGTGGCGGTGCATCTCGCGGGTGCGGATCTGCACCTCCAGCGCGCGCCCGTCCGGGCAGTGCACGGCGGTGTGCAGCGAGCGGTAGTGATTGCCCTTGGGATTCGAGATGTAGTCGTCGAACTCCTTGGGAATCGGCGTCCAGATGTTGTGCACGATGCCGAGCGCGGTGTAGCAGTCCTTCACCTCGTCGACGATGACGCGCAGGGCGCGCACGTCGTAGACCTCGGAGAACTCGACGTCCTTCTTCCGCATCTTGTTCCAGATGCTGTAGATGTGCTTCGGCCGGCCGTAGATCTCGGCGTTCGTGATGCCGGTCCCGGCCAGTTCGTCGCGCAGGCGGACGATGGCGTCGGCGATGAACTGCTCGCGCTCGGTGCGCTTCTCGTCGAGCTGCTTGGCGATCTTCTTGTAGATATCGGGATGCAGGAAGCGGAACGAGAGATCCTCGAGCTCCCACTTCAGCTCCCAGACGCCGAGGCGGTTGGCAAGCGGCGAATACAGTTCGAGCGTCTCGCGCGCCACCTGCGCGCGCAGCTCGTCCGGGACGCCGGCGTAGTAGCGCAGCGTCTGCGTGCGCGAGGCGAGGCGCAGCAGCACGACGCGGATGTCCTCGACCATGGCGAGCAGCATCTTGCGCAGCACTTCGACCTGCGCCTTCATTTCCTGCGGCTTCTGCTCGCCGCTCTCGACCGAGTGGGCGACGAAGCCGCGCGTGATCGGGCGCAGGCGGTTGAGGCGCGAAATGCCGCTCACCAGATGGGCGGCGGCGTGGCCGAAGCGTTCCTCGATCTTGTCCTGGGCGTGCTCGTCGTAGCTCGGCACGGCGAAGAGCAGCGCCGCCAGGCGCGAGTCGGCGTCGAGCTTGAGGCCGACGAGGACGATGGCCATGCCGAGCGCGTGCGACCAGACGCCTTCGCCGCTGCCCAGCGTGTGCTCGGCGTAAACGGATTGGGCGAAAGCCGCCGCTTGCCGGATCCTTTCCGCCTCGTCGGCGGAAAGTCCTTCGGTCAGCGTTTGCAGGGAATGTTCGAGGTCGCTTTGTGCGGCGACGGAGTGGACGACGGAAACCATGGCCGGATTATAAGCCGCCGCCCGGCCTCGGGCATAATGCGCCTTTCCTCGCAGAGACGTTCGCCGCATGCCCGCCCTGCTCTCCCGCTTCCGCCACCCCTACCTCCTGCTCACGCTGACCACGCTGTTCTGGTCCGGCAACATGGTGCTCGGCCGGGCCATCCGCGGCGACGTGCCGCCCATGGCGCTCGCCTTCTGGCGCTGGGTCATCGCGCTGCTGCTCGTGCTGCCGCTTGCCCTGCCGCACCTCAGGACGCAATGGCCGCTGCTGAAGAAGGGCTGGAAGCCCGTCCTCGCGCTCGGCATCGTCGGCATCGGCTGCTACAACACCTTCGCCTACGTCGCGCTGCAGTACACGGCGGCGACCAACGCCGTCCTGCTCAACTCCTTCATCCCGATCGCCACCATCGCGCTCTCCTGGCTGTTCCTCAGCAAGCATCTGCACCCCGTCGAGGGTTTCGGCGTCGTCGTCTCCTTCGTCGGCGTCGCCACCATCGTCCTGCGCGGCGACCCGGCGACGCTCGGCACGCTCAGCCTCAACGTCGGCGACCTGTGGATGCTCGGCGCCGTCCTCGTCTGGGCGATCTACACGATCGGTCTGCAATGGCGGCCGGCCGGCGTCGATCCGATGCTCCTGTTCGCCGCCTTCGCCGCCGTCGGCGTGGTCGGCCTCGCCCCCTTCTACGCCTGGGAGCTGGCCGGCGGACGGCACATCAACCTGCACTGGGGGGCCTTCGCCGGACTCCTCTACGTCGGCATCTTCCCGAGCTTCATCGGCTACCTCTTCTACAACCGCGCGGTAAGCGAGGTCGGCGCCAGCAAGGCCAGCCTCTTCATCCACCTGATGCCGGTCTTCGGCACGCTGCTCTCGGCGGCATTCCTCGGCGAGATTCCGCACGCCTATCACTACGCGGGCATCGCGCTGATCTTCGCCGGCATCTACCTGACGACCGCGGCGCTTCCCCGGCTTCGGCGCAAGTGATCGGCAAGCTCTTCGACTGGCTGCGCGGACGCAGCGCGCCGGCGCCCATCCCCGACGCGCTGTGGCGGCAGACGGTCGCCGCCCTGCCCTTCCTCGCCGCGCTCGACGCCGGGGAGGAAGCGCGGCTGCGCGCGCTGGCGACGGACTTTCTGGCGACCAAGGAATTCTCGACGGCCGGCGGTCTCGACCTCTCCGACACGATCAGCGTCTCGATCGCCGCGCAGGGCTGCCTGCCCATTCTCAACCTCGGGCTCGACTGGTATCGCGGCTGGGTCGGCATCGTCGTTTACCCGGACGAGTTCGTCATCCCGCGCCGCACCGAGGACGAGTTCGGCGTGGTGCACGAATACGATGACGTGGCCTCCGGCGAGGCCTGGGAAGGCGGGCCGCTGCTCGTTTCCTGGCGCGACGCGCAGATGGCCGGCGCCGGCTACAACGTGGTCATCCACGAATTCGCGCACAAGCTCGACATGCTGAACGGCGAGGCGGACGGCATTCCGCCGTTGCCGCCGCAGGTTCCGCGCAAGGTCTGGGAAGACACGCTGCTCGCCGCCTACGACGACTTCTGCGCGCTGGTCGACGAAGCCGACGCGGCCGGCGAGGAAACCCTGCTCGACCCCTACGCCTCGGAAACGCCCGGCGAATTCTTCGCCGTCATGAGCGAGACCTTCTTCGAAGCGCCGGACCTTCTGCGCGCCGAATACCCCGAGTTCTACCGCCTGCTGACGCTCTTCTACCGCCAGGACCCGGGGCTCAGGCCGCCGCCTCGCGCTCGATGAAGCCCGCCACCAGCGCGGGCGCCAACGGCCGGCTGAAGTAGTAGCCCTGCCCCTCGTCGCAGCCCTCGGCCGCCAGCAGCGCGAGCTGCGCCGGCGTCTCGATGCCTTCGGCGACGACCTCCAGCCCGAGCTTGTGCGCGAGCGCGATGGTCGCCGTCGCGATCGCCGTGTCGTTGGCGTCGACGCCGATCTCGCTGACGAAGGAGCGGTCGATCTTCAGGCGGTTGATCGGCAGGTGCTTGAGGTAGGAGAGCGACGAGTAGCCGGTGCCGAAATCGTCGAGCGCCAGACAGACGCCCATCGCGCGCAGTTCGCGCAGCACCTCGACGGCCTTCTCGGGCGACTCCATCAGCGCGCTTTCGGTGATCTCCAGTTCGAGCAGCGCCGGCGCCAGCCCGCTCGCGTCGAGCGCGCGCCGCACCTGTCCGAGCAGGTCGGGCTGCGCGAACTGGCGTACCGAAAGGTTCACCGCGACGCGCACCGGCGTCCGCGCCGTCGCCTGCCAGGCCGTCGCCTGCCGGCAGGCCTCGCCGATCACCCACTCGCCGATGCGCGCGATGAGACCGCTCTCCTCGGCCAGCGGAATGAAGACGACGGGCGCCAGCAACCCCTTCCCGGGATGGCGCCAGCGGATCAGCGCCTCGAAGCCAACCAGCCGGCGGTCGGCGATGCGCATCTGCGGCTGGAAGTGCAGCTCGAACTCGCCGCGCGCGAGCGCCTGACGCAGGCCGTTTTCGAGCGCCAGATGCTCGGCCGCGCTCTCGTTCATCTGCGCCGCGTAGAACTGGAAATTGCCGCGCCCGCGCGCCTTGGCATGATGCAGCGCGGTATCGGCATTCTTCATCAGCGTCTCGGGATCGCCGCCGTCGTGCGGAAACAGGCTGATCCCCATCGACGCCGCGGTATGCAGCTGGTGCGCGCCGATCTCGAAGGGTTCGGCGAGGATGCGCGAGATGTCGATCGCCAGTTGCGCCGCGTCCATCTCGCGCGCAATGCCCGGCAGGACGACGACGAACTCGTCGCCGCCCAGGCGCGCCAGCGTGTCGCTCTCGCGTACCGTCTGCGCGATGCGCTGCGCGACGGCGACCAGCAGGCGGTCGCCGAGCGGATGCCCGAGCGTGTCGTTGATTGTCTTGAAGCGGTCGAGATCGATGAAGAGCAGCGCGAGCCGGTGTCCCTGGCGACGCGCGTCGGCGATCGCCTGTTCGAGACGGACGAGCAGCGTGGTGCGGTTGGGCAGGCGGGTCAGCGGATCGTTGTGCGCGAGAAAATCGATCGTCGCCTCGGCCCGCTTGCGCTCGCTGATATCTGCGAACATCGCCAGATAGTGCGTCGCCCGCCCGCTCTGCGCGTCGCGCAGCGCATTGATCGTCACCCACTTCGGATAGACGTCGCCGTTCTTGCGGCGATCCCAGATCTCGCCCGCCCACACGCCGCGCTCGCGCAGTTCCTGCCACATCGCCGCGTAGAAGCCGACGTCGTGGCGGCCGGAACTCAGCATGCGCGGATTGGCGCCGACCGCCTCCTCGCGCGAGTAGCCGGTGACCGCGACGAAGGCCGGATTGACGGCGACGATGGTGTTCTCGGCGTCGGTCACCATGATCGCTTCGAGACTGTTCTCGAACACCTCGTCGGACAGACGCAGCTTTTCCTCGGCCTTGCGGCGCTCGGTGATGTCGGTCGCCACGCCGAGGCAGCCGATGACCTCGCGCCGGGCGTTGCGCAGGATCATGGTCGCCAGCAGGACCGGGAAGCGCGAACCGTCCTTGCGGATGTAGGTCCATTCGGCCTCGACCACCTCGCCCTGCGCTTCGCGCTGGAAGAAAACGTCCATGCCGGCGCCGGCCGACGGCCCGCGCTCGCCGGCCAGGCGCTCGGCCAGCCCGGCGATCTCCTTCGGATCGTGGAAGAGCAGCGGCGTATGGTGGCCGACGACTTCCTCGGCGCGATAGCCGAGCATGCGCTGCGCGGCGCGGTTGAAGAAGTTGATCCGCCCGTCGAGGCCGACCGAGATGAAGGCGTGGCTGACGCTTTCGAGCAGCGCCTCGTGCAGCGAGGCGATGTCGTCCACGGTGGCTGGCGTCGACGCCAGCGCGCTCACCGCGTAATGCGCGATGCAGCCCTGCGGACGGACGTGCAGATAGCAAAGGCTGCCGGCGTGGGTCGGGTTGATGCAGACGGGGAAATCCCCCCCGTCGCGCCGGCCGAGCGCGAGATGCACGCCGGACGCGGCGCTGCAGCAGGCGAGCGTTTCGTTCTGCGGCCGGATCAGCATGGACAGCGGCTGCCCGAGCACTTCCGCGCGGCCGCGACCGAACATCGTCTGCAGCGGCCCCTGCACGTCCCGCACGACGCCTTCGCCGTCGGTCACGAACAGCACGTCGGCGAGGGGAGCGGCGTCCATCGGGGGCGCGCTCAAGGCAGTCCGCTCCAGGCGCGGCGCGGGGAGAAAACGATGCCCATGGGTGCGGCGCTCACGGAAGGCGCTCCAGAAAGGCGGCGATCGCCGCCAGCACGGCGTCGGTCTGATCGCGCTGCGGCGTGTGCCGGCAATCGGCGAGGCGCAGCAGATCGATATCGCCGCCACCCGCGCCGCCCGGCGCCGCCTCGGCGATCGCCTCGATCTGGCGCATCGTCGCGTATTCGTCGTCCTCGCCCTGGATGGCGAGGACCGGGCAGCGGATCGCCGGCAGGTATTCCTCGATGTTCCAGTCGCGGAAGGCGGGGCTCAGCCAGGTGTCGTGCCAGGCGCGGAAGACGGCGTCGGGATCGCGGTGGTAGCGGCCCAGGCGCTCCCGCCAGTCGCTCGCCGCGTAGAGCTCGCCGGCCTGGCGGATGCCGGCGAGCGCCTTTTCCTCGACGAACTCGTGCGGCGCCAGCACGACGAGGCCGGCGACGCGTTCCGGGTAAGCGCCGGCGTGGATCAGCGCGATCGAGCCGCCGTCGCTGTGGCCGATCAGCACCGGGCGCTCGATGCCGAGGCGCGCGAACAAGGCCGGCATCACGTCGAGCGCCTCCTCGTGCATGTAGCGCGCCGTGCGCGGCGCCGGCAGGGGCGACGACTGGCCGTAGCCGGTGCGCGACCAGATCAGCGTGCGGCAGCCGGTAAGCTGCGCGACGCGCGCCGGGAAGTCGCGCCACATGGCGACGCTGCCGAGGCCTTCGTGCAGGAAGACGAGCGTCGGACGGTCGATCTGGTGCGCGGGGATCAGCTGGTATTCGAGCGAACGCCCGAGGACTTCGACAAAACTCATGCTCAGGCAGCCAGCAGGAAATCGCGCACGATGGCGATCTGCTCGGATTCGAGGAACATCGGCGCGTGTCCGACGTCGGGGATTTCGACCGTCCGCGGACGCGGCCCGCGGGCGGCCATGGCCTGCACCGTCTCGCGCGTCAGCAGGTCGGACTCGGAACCGCGCACGACCAGCGTCGGGCAGCGGATGCGGTCGTAGATCGGCCACAGATCGACGTCCTGGTAGAGCATGGCGTTGCGGAAGGGCGCGCCGATGCCCGGGTCGTAGCGCATTTCCAGGCGCCCGTCGGCGCCCCGGCGCAGGCAGCTCTCGGTGAGATGGCGCCACTGCGCGGCGCTCAGCTTGCCGAAGGGCGCGCTGACCAGCCGGATGTACTTCTCGGCGTCCTCGTAGGTGTCGAACTTCGGCGCGTTGCCGACGTATTCTCCGATGCGGCGCAGCGACTCGGCGGTGATCAGCGGGCCGACGTCGTTGAGCACCAGGCGCGCGATCGGGGAATCTTCCTGGCTCGCGATGAACATGCCGATCAGGCCGCCCATCGAGGTGCCGAACCAGTGCACCGTCTCGGCGTCGATACGCGCGAGCAGCACCATCATGTCCGCCACGTACTGCGGAAAGCCGTAGGCGGCCGGATCGCGCAGCCAGTCGCTGCGCCCGCGTCCGACGACGTCCGGGCAGATCACGCGGTAATCGGCGGCCAGCGCGCGCGCCAGGTCGTCGAAGTCGCGCCCGTTGCGCGTCAGGCCATGCACGCAGACCAGCACGTTCGGATTGTCGCGCTCGCCCCATTCGGTGTACGCCATGCGGTGCAGGCCGGCGGGCGATACGCAGCGCACGTCGCGCTCGCTGCAGCGTGCGGCGGCCTGTCCGGCGAACCAGCGCGAGAGCGCGGAAAAAATACTCATGTCATCGACCTCCCTTGTCCGCAAAAGGATAGCACTACTGCCCGTGCCAGTAGCGTCGATGCAGCGTTCGCTGCGCCCGCAGGGCGACGGCGCCGTCCAGTTCGACGCGCACCGCGCCGTCGCGGTCGGTGCGCCAGGCGATGCTGGCGCCGATGCGTTCGAGCACTTCCGGGTGCGGGTGGCGGAAGCGGTCGCGGTAGGCGGCCGAGAAAATCACGTCGCGCGGCGCGACGGCGGCGAGGAAGGGCACGGTCGTCGAGGTGCGGCTGCCGTGATGCGCGGCGAGCAGGACGGTGGCGCCGAGCGCTTCCTTGGCGTCCGCGGCGCGCAGCAGTGCCTGTTCCTCCGGCGCCTCGATATCGCCGGTCAGCAGCATGCTGCCCGCGTCGTTCTCGATGCGCAGCACGCAGCTCAGACTGTTCGTGTTGCGCGCCGGACGGGCGTAGTCGCCGGCCGCCGGGTGCAGGATGCGGAAGCGCACGCCGTCCCACTCCCACTGCTGGCCGGCGGTGCAGCGCTCGGTCGCCGGACCGGCGGCCGGCAATGCTGCGGGCGCCGTCGGTCCGTCCGCGGCTTCTCCCCTTGCGGCCGCGCCCGTCGCCGCCTTTCCGGCCGCCGTTTTTCCTGCCCATCCTTCGTCCGCCACGTCGAACGAAGCGAGAAGGCGCGTCACCGGAAGCGCGGCGCGCACCGCGTCAACGCCGCCCGCATGATCCTTGTCGCGATGCGAAACGAGCAGCGTATCGAGCCGGCGCACGCCGACGGCGCGCAGGAAAGGCAGCACGACGCGCTGCCCGGCGTCGGCGTCGCTGCCGTATTGCGGTCCGGCGTCGTAAAGCAGCGCGTGCCGCGCCGTACGCACGACGACGGCAAGGCCGTGCCCGACATCGAGCACGTCGATCCAGGCGGCGCCCGCCGGCGGGCGCGGCGGCGGCCAGAACAGCGCCGGCAGAAGCAGGAACAGGCCGAGCGAACGCGCCGGAAAACCGCGCGGCAGAAGCAGCCAGAGCGCGCCGAGCAGCGCCAGCAGGACGGCGGCGAGCGGCGGCGCCGCCTGTTCCCAGAGCGGCCAGCCGGCGAGGGTTTCGATCAGGCGCATGAGCCCTTCGAGCAGCCAGTGGTCGACGTGCAGCAGCGGCGCCCAGGGCAGCACGGCGAAGAGCAGCGCGAGCGGCGTCACGACGAAGCTGACGAGCGGGATCGCGACAGCGTTGGCGAGCGGCGAAACCAGCGAGAACTGCTGGAAGAGCAGCAGCAGGATGGGCAGCGTGCCGAGCGTCACCGCCCACTGCGTGACGCCCCAGCGCAGCGCCATCGCGCGCCAGCCGACGGCTTCGCCGAGACGGGCCGAACCGGCGTAGAAGAGCAGCCCGACCGCCGCGAACGACAACCAGAACCCCGGCGCCAGAAATGCCCAGGGATCAAGCAAAAGGACGGCGAGCAGGGCCAGCAGCAAGGTGCGCGATGCGCCCGGATTGCGCCCCGAGCAGAGCGCGACGGCGACCACGGTGAGCATCCAGAGCGTGCGCTGGGTCGGCACCGAAAAACCGGCGAGCAGCGCGTAGGCGAACGCCGCCGCCCAGCCGGCGACGACCGCCGCCTTCTGCGCCGGCAAGGCCAGGGTCAGGCGCTCGCTGCGCCGCCAGGCCCAGCCGGCGAGGGCCGCGAAGAGCGCGCCGACCATCGTGACGTGGAGGCCGGAGATGCTCATGAGGTGCGTGATCCCGGTCTGCCGGAAGAGCAGCCACTGCGCCGGCGGGATCGCGCGCTGGTCGCCCACCGCGAGGGCAACGAGGACGCCCGCGTACTTTCCGTCGGGCAGCGCGGTCTCGAAGTTCGCCCGAACCCGCTCGCGCAGGCGCTCGACGACATAGGCCGGGCGCGCGACGAAGGCGTCCAAGCGCTGCGCCTCGGCACGCGGACGCACGTAGCCTGTTGCGCGCAGATCGCGTTCGAGCAGCCATGCCTCGTAGTCGAAACCCTGCGGGTTGGCCGCGCCGTGCGGACGCTTGAGGCGGACGGTGAACCGCCAGCGCTCGCCGGGATGCACGCTGCGCCCGCCATGCACATCCTCGCTTCCGCCCTCGCCGACCGCGTCGGCCCGGCCGCGATACCAGGAAAGCAGGATTCGTCCCGGTACCTGCGCGCCTTCCGTCTCGACGCGTTCGACCTCGAACTCGAAGCGCTCGCCGCGCTCCATCGTCTGCGGCAGGCTGGCCACGACGCCGACGACGCGGATATCGCGCCCTTCCCACGCGGCGGGCAGGAATTCGCCCAAGCGCGCGTGGGCGAGCATGGCGGCCCAGCCGCAACCGAGCGCGGCGCAGGCCAGCGGCACCAAGAGGCGACGGGCTGCGTGCGGCAGACGAAGCGGCAGGACCGCGAACAGCGCGCCGCCGAACAGCAGGGCGGCGGTCGCCCACGCCGGCGGCAGCTGCGCCTGCAACTGCAGAAGCCCGACCCCGGCCGCGAAGGCGAGGATGTTTATGCGCATGGCCTATTAGAGCAGATTTCGGCCGCGCGCGACGCGCGCCCTCCCCGGCCGGAGCCCGGGAACGGAGCAAGGCGCAGGCAGGAAAACGGCCGGGGCTGCGGCCGAGGCTGCGCCTGGGCGTTTCCCCGGCCCGGCGGCGCGGGTTTCCGGCCCGGAAATGAAAATCGCCGTTCCGACTTGCGCGGGAACGGCGAAGGAAAGTCGAAGGGAAGGCGGCGCCGGCGTTCAGCCGGCGCGGAGCGAATCCGGCGGGATCAGCGCACCGCCTGCGTCGTCGCGGCGAAGAAGTCGTTGTCGCCGATGGTCGCCTTGCCCGTCGGCTTGGGCAACGCGCTCCACACCACGATCACGACGTTCTCCCTGGGGTTCATGTAGATGTGCTGGCCGAAGATGCCGCGCGCTTCGAAGGCCCCCTCGTTGATGGTGCCGGCGGCGTTCGGGATCGGCCACAGCATGTAGCCGTAGTTCACCTGCTTGCCGCCCACCATTTTCGGGCTGCCCGCTTCCTTGACCCAGCCCTCGGGCAGGACCTGCTCCGAACCGACCTTGCCGCCGCCGAGCAGGAACAGGCCGAAACGGCCGTAATCGCGCAGGGTCGCCGACAGGCCGCTGCCCCCCACTTCCAGACCGTCGGGCGACTCCAGCCACCAGGTCGCGTCGGATTCCATGCCGAAGTTGCCCCAGATGCGCTCGGACAGGTACTGGGCCACCGGCTTGCCGACCGCGGCGCGCACCAGCGCGCCGGCGACGTGCGTTTCGCCGGTGCTGTAGTTCCAGCGCGTGCCGGGTTCGGCGGCGCGCGGCAGCTTGGCCATCAGGTCGAGCACGCCGCCCGGCGTCTGCGCGTTCTGCACTTCGAGCATGCGACGGCGGTCGGACTTGGGATCGGTGTAAGTTTCGTTCCAATTCACCCCGGAGGCCATCTGCAGCAGGTTGCGCACGCTGACGCCGTCGTAGGCGCTGCCGGCGAGTTGCGGCAGGTACTTGGTGACCGGATCGTCGATGCTCTTGATGTAGCCGTCCTTGATCGCCACGCCGATCAGCGTCGCCGTGATCGACTTGACCACCGACATCGACATCCAGCGCGTCTGCTCGTTGTTGCCAAGCTGGTAGTTCTCGAAGGCGATCTTGCCGTCCTTGAGCACCAGCAGGCCGCTGACGCGGTTGAGCGAAACGTAGTCGTAGAGGTCGTAGTCCTTGCCGTTGGAGGAGAACTTGAAGTTCTTCAGCGGCCGGTCGCTCGCGGGCAGCGGATACACCTTGCTGCCGTGGGTGACGGTGCGGGTGGAAAAAAGGCGGTCGATGTTGCGGAAGGTATTGACCTGGACATCGGGGAACAGCGCTCCGTCGTACACCTGCTGCACCGTGCCGATTTTCTCCGCGGCGTGCACGTTGACCGGCTCCTTGGCGGCGGCCAGGGTGCTGCACAGGGCCAGGGAAACGACGACACCCAGCTTCTTCAGGCGAAGTTCGGTATTGGAATTGAACATATGGTCTCTCTCAGTCTCTCTAGATTGGCACTGGACGTGCCTATTCGATATTTGATTTATGCATAGCGGAAGCGGGTGCTTCGGCTAAGACCAAGGCGTGTTAAGCACGGCCACGGGAGAGGCATCGCTGTGCTTAACACGCCTTGATGTGAATCAGCTTATCAGCCGTTCGTAGACGTCAGGCATTGTGGAAATTACGTAGCGAAAAACCGAGGGGAAACGCGAACTTTTTGGCAAACGTAAAGTCGCGCAAAGCCTTGCGGAAACTGAAAAAGAGAAAATTCAAATCCAGTTTTTTGACACCGGCATCGAGAAAAATGAAAATCGCATCAAAACAGCAAGCTTCTAAAGAAGACGCCGAACCCGTCCGCCGCCTCGGCTAGAATTAGCCTCACCATGCGCAAATTGTTCAGGAAGCACTTGCCGGACCATCGCGCGGTCAGCGAAAACCGCTGGCTGGCGCCCTTCTCGCGCTCCCTGCTGCATCCGCGCCTATGGCACCTGAACCGCCATTCGGCGGCCGGCGCGGTCGCCGTCGGGATGTTCTGCGGGCTGATTCCCGGCCCCTTCCAGATGCTCGGCGCGGCGCTCTGCTGTCTGGCATTCCGCGTGAACCTGCCGCTCGCCCTGTTCACCACGCTTTACACTAACCCGCTGACCATCGTGCCGCTGTACATCGCGGCCTACGAAATCGGCCGCCTGCTGCTCGGCGAGAACGGCAGACCCTTCAGCGAGCCGCCGGCGTTCGACCTGCAGCATTTCACCGATTGGTCGCGCGCCATGATCGACTGGGCGCTCGGACTCGGCCGTCCGCTCGTTTTCGGCATCGCGGTGCTGGCCGTGCTGCTCGCCGCGGCCGGCTACCTGCTCGTGCGCGGCGGCTGGCGCCTCTACCTGATCCGCGCATGGCGCGCGCGGGGGAAAAGAAGAAAGGCCGGCGCCGCCTGAAACGCGGGGCCGGCCCTGGAGCCTGCGGGTGGGAGAGCGAACCTTCCGTCGCCGGCGGAAGCCGACGGCGACGGATCCTCCGGCCGGACTCGGCGGAGCGGATCTAAACGAGCTTGAAGCGGCGCACCTCGGCTTCGAGGCTTTCCGACAGGCGCTCGAGCTGCACCGCCGTGGCCGCGTTCTCGGCGACCGCCGCGCTGTTCTCCTCGGCCATCTGCGCGATGCGCTCGACGTTCTTGGCGATCTCGGTGCTCGCCGCGCTCTGCTCGCGCAGCGATTCGGAAATTTCGGAAACGGTATCGACGACGCGGCGCGCGCTGCCCTCGATCTCGTTGATCGAGGCCCCGGCCTGGGTCGCCAGCGCAACGCCCTGATTCACCCGCTCGACGCCTTCGTTCATGCTCGCCACGGCGTTCTGCGTGCCGCTCTGGATGGCGCCGATCATGGTCGAGATTTCCTGCGTCGACTTGGTCGTGCGCTCGGCCAGCTTGCGCACCTCGTCGGCGACCACGGCGAAGCCGCGTCCCTGCTCGCCGGCACGCGCCGCTTCGATCGCCGCGTTGAGCGCCAGCAGATTGGTCTGGTCGGCGATTTCCTTGATCACGTTGACGATGGCCGAAATCTGCTCGGAGCGCTGCCCGAGTTCGCCGATGATCGCGGCCGAGCTGTTCACCACCCCGGCGATCAGCTCGATCTCGCGCACCACGGTGCCGACCACGCGGCCGCCCTCGGCCGACAGGTCGCCGGCGTGGTGCGAAATCTGGTTGGCGTTCTGCGCGTTGCTGGAGATATGGTCGATGCCGACCGTCATCTGCTCGACGGCGGCGGCCATCGACGACGCCGCCTCGCTCTGCTGCTCGGTGCTCAAGGTGATCTGCGACGACGATTCGGACAGGCGTTTGGTCGCTTCGTACACCTGATCGGTGCCGCTCTGCACGTTGCGGATCAGGTTGCGGAAGGCGTCGGCCATGTCGTTGAAGCTGTCGGCGACGAGCTTCAGTTCGTCGCGCGTGCCGAGATCGATCTTGACGCTGAGGTCGCCGGTCGCGATCGTGCGCGCGTTGCGGGCGAGCTCGCCGATGCTGTTGATCGTCGCGTAGTAGGCGCCGATCGTGAAGTAGCCGACGATCAACAGCATCAGCACGGTGATCCCGATGCTCGTGTGCAGGTTCTGCCGGGCGTGGTCGATCCGTCGGTGGATGAGCTGTTCGAGCGAGGGGAAGAGCGTATCGAACATCTGCTGGTAGCCCTTGTCGATGGCCGCCGTCGTCATCGCGAAGTATTCGGCCGGTTCGGTCAGGAAGGCGCCGATGAAGATGTCCTCGATGATCAGTTTGGAAACCTGCGCGGTCGTCTCGACCATGCCCTGCGCCGCGCCGTCGAGCGCCGCCTTCATGCCCGGGTTGTAGCGCGAGGTCTTTTCGAGGTTCTGGCGCAGCGCCTTGACCGCCGAGTTGAGTTCGGCGAGCTGCGCCGTCATGTCCACCTGCTGCTGCTGCAGGATCTGTTTCTTGGTCAGGATGCCGGTGCCGCGCGCGCGCAGCTGGCCGAGGCGTTCGAGCGCGATCGGCAGCTTGATCGTCGCGGTGTCGATCAGGTACATCGAGTCGATTTCCGGATCGTTGGTCAGCGAATACTCGTCGGCGACGCTCGCCTGGAAGGTCAGGATTTCGTCGATCAGCGCGGTGTGCGCCGAAAAATTCTCGCCGACGATCAGGTTCAGGCCGTCGCTGCGCAGGCTCTCCCATTCGGACTGGATGTGCTTCCAGGCGTCGCCGCCCTGCAGCACCGGCGGAATCGTCGGCTCGACCGCTTTCAGCAGGCCGGAGACTTCCTTTTCCTTGGCGGCGCGCTTGTCCCTCATCGCCTCGTTGCCGTTGAGCACGCCGGAAGACAGGCCGCGATGCTGCTGCGTGGCCTGGACGAGACGCGAGATCGGCTTCATCGCCTCGATGCCGACGAGTTCGGTCTCCGACTTCCGGATCACCTGATCGAGCGCGTTGAACAGATTGAAAAGCAGGACGGCGATCGCCACCAGCGCCAGGGCGCCCATGACCGCGAACTTTTTCGTGTATCCCAGACGATTCATCAGGGCGATGGCGGGAGCGAACAGTGCCTGCATATTATTCTCCGGGATTCCAGGCGGCAGCGGAGCGCCGCATCGATTTCAGCATTACCACATTCAACCCAATCCGCATGTCAGACCTTACGCGGATTGTCCAATTATTCAAGCGCCAAGCGTTATTCGAGGCGCCCGTCGCGCAGGGTCAGCACCCGCTCGGCCCGTCCGGCCAGCCCCAGATCGTGCGTGACGATCACGAAACTCGTCCGGTGCGCGCGGTTGAGCGCCAGCATCAGCTCGAACACGCTTTCGGCGGTCTGCCGGTCGAGATTGCCGGTCGGCTCGTCGGCCAGCACGCAGGCCGGCTCGGTGACCAGCGCGCGCGCGATCGCCGCGCGCTGCCGCTCGCCGCCCGAGAGTTCCGACGGCGTGTGCTGCAGACGGTGGCCCAGCCCGACTTCGGAAAGCACCGCCGCCGCCTTCTTCTCCGCATCGGCGCGCGGCATGCGGCGGATGAAGAGCGGCATGGCGACGTTTTCCAGCGCCGTGAATTCCGGCAGCAGGTGGTGGAACTGATACACGAAGCCGAGGTGGCGATTACGCCAGAGCCCGCGCTCGCGCTCATTGATCCGGGTCAAGTCCGCCCCCATCAGCTCGACCGTGCCGCCGCTCGCCGCGTCCAGCCCGCCGAGCAGGTGCAGCAGCGTGCTCTTGCCGGAACCGGAGGCGCCGACGATGGCGACCCGCTCGCCGGGCGCCACCGAAAAATCGACGCCGCCGAGCACCGGAACCTCGACCTGCCCCTGCCGGTAGACCTTCGACAGCCCGCGGCAGCGCAGGATGGTTTCCACGTTTTCACTCATAGCGCAGCGCCTCCGCCGGGTTGGTGCGCGACGCGCGCCAGCTCGGATAGACGGTCGCCGCCAGCGCGAGTACGAAAGCGACCAGGGTGATCGTCGTCACGTCGCCCCACTGCAGTTCGGACGGCAGCTCGGAGATGTAATACACCTCCTTGGCCAGGAACTGCGTGCCGAGCAGGCGCTCGATCAGCGGCACGAGGACGTCGACGTTGAGGGCGACCGCGACGCCGCCGGCAACCCCGAGACCAAGGCCGATGCAGCCGATCAGCGCGCCCTGCACCATGAAGATCGCCATCACGCTGCCCGGGCTGGCGCCCAGCGTGCGCAGGATGGCGATGTCGGCCTGCTTGTCGGTGACCGCCATGACCAGCGTCGACACGATGTTGAACGCCGCCACCGCGACGATCAGCGAAAGGATGATGAACATCATGTTCTTCTCGATCTGCACGGCGCGGAAGAAATTGGCGTGGCTGCGCGTCCAGTCGCTGATGAAGGCGTCGGCGTCGATCCGCGTGACCAGCTCGCGCGCGACGCGCGGCGCGGCGAACAGGTCGTCGAGCTTGAGGCGCACGCCGGACACGCGATCCTCCATGCGATACAGGCGCTGCGCGTCCTCCATGCGGATCAGCGCGAGACCGCTGTCGTACTCGAACATACCGACCTCGAACAGGCCGACGACGTTGAAGGTCTTCAGGCGCGGCACGACGCCGGCCGGCGTCACCACGCCCTGCGGCGCGATCAGCGTCACCTTGTCGCCGACGAAGACGCCGAGCGCGCGCGCCAGTTCGGCGCCGAGCACTATATTGAAGGAATCCGGAGTCAGCGCATCGAGGCTGCCGCTCTTCATGTGCGGCCGGAAGTCGGCGACCTTGTCCTCGAGGTCGGGCAGGATGCCGCGCACCAGCGCGCCGCGCACCGACTGCCCGTAGGAGAGCATGCCCTGCGCCTGCACGAAGGGCGCCGCGCCGGTCACGTGCGGCTGCTTCTCGGCCTGCGCGGCGACGCGCTCCCAGCCCGCCATCTCGCCGTTGGCGCCGCTGATCTGCACGTGCGAGACGACAGCCAGGATGCGGCTGCGCAACTCGGTCTGGAAACCGTTCATCACCGAGAGCACGACGATCAGCGCGGCGACGCCGAGCGCGATGCCGAGCATGGAAATCAGGGAGATGAAGGAAATGAAGTGATTGCGCCGCTTGGCGCGCGTGTAGCGCAGGCCGATCAGCAGTTCGTAAGGCAGGGCCATCGGTCGTTAAGGCCTTAAAAATGGGGGAATCTGTCGCGCCGGAACGGCAAAGGCGCCATGGTACACTGTTCGCGCCTTTCCTTGCCTCCCGCGCCGTTTTCCGCTCGTTTTTCCGTACATTCCCCGCCGGTTTCCCTTTTTTCCGCAGAAATGCCCATGCAGCTCACCCTGATCGTTCCGGAACTCGTCTGGCCCGAGCCCGACGACCGGCAGACGCTGGACGCCGTCGCCGCCCCCGGGCTGAACGCACTGCTCGCGCGCAGCCGCCGCACGCGGCGCCCGCCGCAGTCGCTCGAAGCGACGCTGGCCGACGCCTTCGGCCAGCCCGTCGGCACGCCCTACGGCGCCTTCCGCCTGCTCGGCGAAACGCTCGCGGCGCAGCTCGCGGTCGAAGACGCCTGCTGGGTGTGCGCCGACCCGGTGCATCTGCGCTTCCACCAGGAGCGCATCATCCTCGCCGACAGCGGCAGCATCGGCGTCGAACTCGCCGAAGCGCAGGCGCTGGCCGGCGAACTCAACCGCTACTTCGGCGACGTCGGCACCTTCCACGTCGCCAGCGCCGACCGCTGGTATCTGCAGCTGGCCGGCACGACGCGGCTTGGTGAGTTCGACGTGCCGCCGCTCTCGGCGGTCGCCGGACGGCGCGTCGAACGCCAGTTGCCCGAAACGGCGCAGACCGGCTGGCTGCGCAAGCTGCTCAACGAAGCGCAGATGGTCATGCACGGGCACGCGGTCAACGCCGAGCGCCAGGCGAGCGGCCGACCGCCGATCAACAGCCTGTGGCTGTGGGGCGCCGGCGCCCTACCGCCGCGCGGCGACTCCGCACAGGACGGCGCGTCCAGCGGCATGTTCGACGGCGTCTGGAGCACGCAACCGCTGGCCCTCGGCCTGGCGCGCGCCGCCGGCATCCCGACGCACGTTGTGCCGCGCGATCTGGACACTCTCCTCGCGCATGCCGCGCCCGGCACGCACCACCTCGTCGTCCTCGACGAGCTGCTCGGCCCGGTCCACTACGAGGACGGCGACGCCTACGCGGCCGCCCTGAACGCCCTCGAAACGCGCTGGTTCGCCCCGCTGCGCAAGGCGCTCGCGCGCGGCCGGGTGACGCAGCTGCGCCTCGAAGCTTCGACCGCCTACGCCCTGCTCGCCTGGGACAGCGGCCGCGCCGATCAATGGAAACTCTGGCAGCGCCCGCAGACCCTCGCGGCGCTGGCCCACGACCTCGCCCAAGGCGAAAGATAAACACGCATGACTCATGTCGTCCCCCGCCCCGTCCCGCCGCGCCTGCAGTGGCAACTCGAACAGCAGGGCCTGCATCCCCTGCTCGCCCGCATCTACGCCGCGCGCGGCATCCAGACCCGCGGCGAGCTCGACTACGAACTGAAATCACTGCTGCCGCCGGCGCAGCTGACCAACGCGCAGGAAGCCGCCGTGCTGCTCGCCGACGCGCTGGAGGCCGAAGCGAAGATCCTGATCGTCGCCGACTACGACTGCGACGGCGCCACCGCCTGCGCGGTCGGCGTGCGCGCCCTGCGAAGCTTCGGCGCCACGGTCGAATATCTGGTGCCCAACCGCTTCACCTACGGCTACGGCCTCTCGCCCGAAATCGTCGACCTCGCCGCGCGGCAGGGGCCGGACCTCATCGTCACCGTCGACAACGGCATCGCCAGCCTCGAAGGCGTCACGCGCGCGCAGCAGCTCGGCATCGCCACGCTGATCACCGACCACCACCTGCCCGGCGACGCGCTGCCCGACGCCGACTGCATCGTCAATCCGAACCAGCCCGGCTGCGATTTCCCGAGCAAATGCATCGCCGGCGTCGGCGTCATGTTCTACGTGATGCTCGCGCTGCGCGCCGAACTGCGCGCGCGCGGCTGGTTCGCCGACGGCGCGCGCCCGGAGCCCAACCTCGCCGCCCTGCTCGACCTCGTCGCGCTCGGCACGGTGGCCGACGTCGTCAAACTCGACCGCAACAACCGCATCCTCGTCAGCCAGGGCTTGAAGCGCATGCGCGACGGCAAGCTGACGCCGGGCATCGCCGCCCTCTTCCGCGCCGCCGGCCGCAGTCCGGCGCAGGCCTCGGCCTTCGACATGGGCTTCATGCTCGGCCCGCGCCTGAACGCCGCCGGCCGCCTGTCCGACATGTCGCTCGGCATCGAGTGCCTGATCACCGACGACGCCGGGCGCGCCATGAACATCGCGCAGGAACTCGACGCCCTCAACCGCGAACGGCGCGAGATCGAGGCCGGCATGCAGGAGCAGGCGCTCGTCCACCTCGAAACCCTGGACGTCGCCGAAGGCGCCGGCGTGGCGCTGTTCGACGCCGATTGGCACCAGGGCGTCGTCGGCATCCTCGCCTCGCGCATCAAGGAGAAGCTGCACCGCCCGGTGTTCGCCTTCGCGCGCGGCGAGAATGGCGAAATCAAGGGCTCCGGCCGCTCGATCCCCGGCCTGCACCTGCGCGACGCGCTCGATCTCGTGTCCAAGCGCGCACCGGGCATCCTCAAGAAATTCGGCGGGCACGCGATGGCCGCCGGCGCGACGCTGATGGAAGAGGACTTCGCGCGCTTCCGCGAACTTTTCGCGCAGGTCGCCGACGAACTGCTCGCGCCGGCCGACCTGACGCGCACGCTGGAAACCGACGGCGGGCTGGAATCGGCCTATTTCTCGCTCGACACCGCGCGCCTGCTCGAAGCCGAGGTCTGGGGCCAGGGCTTCCCGCCGCCGCTGTTCGAGGACGAATTCGTCGTCGAAAGCCAGCGCATCCTCAAGGAAAAGCACCTCAAGCTGCGTCTGCGCAAGGGCGAGCAGCGCCTCGACGCGATCCAGTTCAACTTCAGCCAGCCCCCCGGCGACCGCATCCGCGCCGCCTACCGCCTGTCGATCAACGATTACAACGGCGTGCAGACGACGCAACTGATGATCGAGCACATCGCCGTCAAATAGCCGTCAAATAACCGTCGAATGCCCGGCGCCGGGCGGCGCGCCGCCCGGTGCGTTCAGGCTTCCGCCGTCTCCGCGGCCCCGCTGCACCAGTTCGCCGACCAGTAGGCCGCCGGCTGCGGCCGGCCGAACAGGTAGCCCTGCAGGATGTCGCAGCGCTGGGCGACCAGGAAATCGCGCTGTCCGGCCGTTTCGACGCCCTCGGCCACGACGCGCAGGCCGAGGCTGTGCGCCAGCGCCAGAGAGGCGGCGCTGATCGCGGCGTCGTTGGCGTCGGTCTCGATGTCGCACACGAAGGCACGGTCGAGCTTGAGCGTCTGGATCGGCAGCAGCTTCAGGTAGGCGAGCGAGGAATAGCCGGTGCCGAAGTCGTCGATCGCCAGATCGACGCCGAGCGCGCGCAGCGCCTGCAACCGGTCGATCGCGCGCGCCGGGTCGGCCATCGCCACCGACTCGGTGACTTCCAGTTCGAGATCGCCCGACTGCAGGCCGTGCCGCGCGATCGTCGCCGCCACCTGTCCGGGCAGCTCCGGCGAGCGCAGCTGGTGCGCGGACAGATTGACCGCCATGCGCAGACCGCCGCCCACGCCCTCGGCGCGCCAGGCCGCCAGCTGCCGGCAGGCTTCGTCGAGCACCCAGGCGCCGAGCGCTTCGATCATCCCCGCTTCCTCGGCGACCGGAATGAACTTGAGCGGCGGGATCATGCCGCGCTGCGGATGCTGCCAGCGGACCAGCGCCTCGACGCCGCGCAGCTTGCCGTCGCGTCCATCGACCTGCGGCTGGTAATGGACCTCGAACTGCCCTTCGAGCAGCGCCGCGTGCAGATCGCGTTCGAGCAGCATGCGCTCGCCGGCCACCTCGTTCATGCTCGCGGTGAAGAACTGGAAGTTGTTCCGACCCTGCTCCTTGGCGTGGTACATCGCCGTGTCGGCGTGTTTCATCAGGGTTTCGCCGTCCTCGCCGTCGGCCGGGAAGACGCTGATCCCGATGCTCGCCGCCGAGTGCAGCGTGTTCCCGCCGACCTCGTAATCGCCGGCAAGCGCCTGCAATATCTTGCCGGCCACCGGCGCCGCGTCCGGCCCGGCCTCCATCCCCGTCAGCACGACCACGAACTCGTCGCCGCCGAGCCGCGCGATGATGTCGCTCTCGCGCACGCAGCCTTCGAGACGACGCGCCACCTCGACCAGCAGGCGATCGCCGACGTGATGCCCGAGGGTGTCGTTGATCACCTTGAAGCGGTCCATGTCGATGAACATCAGCGCCACCTGCGCGCCGGCCCGGCGCGCCTGCAGCAGCGCCTGCGCCAGGCGCCCCTCCAGGTTGTAGCGGTTGTAGAGGCCGGTCAGCGCGTCGTGGCGCGCCAGGTAGTCGATGCGAGCCTCGGCCGTCTTGCGCTCGCTGATGTCGGTGAAGCTGGCGATGTGGTGCGTCACCGCACCGGCCTCGTCGCGGATCAGCGAGATCGCCGTCCATTTCGGATAGGCGCCGCCGTCCTTGCGCCGGTCCCACAGCTCGCCCTGCCAGAAGCCCTTCGCCTTGAGGGCCGCCCACAGTTCCTGATAGGTCTCGGGCGGCGTGTGGCCGGAGGCCAGGATGCGCGGATTCTCGCCGTAGAGGTCTTCCAGCGTGAAGCCGGTGTAGCGCGTCAGCGCCTGGTTGATCGCCACGATGCGGTTGTCGCGGTCGGTGACCAGGATCGCTTCGCCGCTGTGCTGGAAGACATTGGCGTAGAGACGCAGGCGTTCCGCCGCCTCCTTCCGCTCGCGGTCGCGCCGGCTGAGCTGGCGCCAGGCCCAGGCGATCCCGCCCAGCCCGAGCAGCCAGATGGCGCCGTGGCTGACGCCGAGGTTCAGGCGGCTGGCGTCGATCTGCCGGTAATACGGCGCGAGCGGCAGGTTGAGCCCGGTGGCGCCGCGCATGTCGCCGGTCCTGTAGCCGAGGATGGCGTGGCACTTGTCGCAGCCCGGCTCCATGAACATCGCGCGCAGATAGCGCAGGTAGGGCTGACCGTCGAGTTCGGCGACCGACCACACCTCGTCCTTCTCGCCGCGCGTGAAGGCTTCGAGCTGCTCGCGCTCCCAGGCGTCGGGCGCGTTGGCGGGATTGAGCTGGCGCAGGCCGATGATGCGGCCGCGGATACCGTACTGCTCGGCGTAGCGATCCATCATCTGGCGCAACATCGAGGCCGGATTGAGCAGGGTGAGGCGGCGTCCGTCGGCCGTCTCGACGTCGCGCTCCGGCACGTGCGACAGCCAGGGCACCGGCTTCTGCGCTTCGGTGACGGGCACATAGACGCCGCCGTGCTCGGTGCCCCAGCGGCGCAGCGAAATGTCCTTGTTCAGATTGGCGCGCGCCTCGGCGTAGGCCATGTCCATTGCCTGCTGCCGGACGTTGTGCAGGTTCCAGGCCAGCGATGCGGCAAGGGCGAGCGTCCACAGCAAGGCCGCGAGCAGGGACAGCCGGAAGGGCAAGGGCGCGGGAAAGGGAACGGCGCCGGGAACGGAATGCATGCGTGCAGACTCCGCAGCGAAGGGCGACAAAATCCGGATTATGCCCGAGAAACCGGCATCCACTTTGCATCGGAAAACTAGCGGCGCTCTCCCTGCAGGAAGGCCGCGACCCCTTCCGGCGTCAGCGGCCGGGCGATCAGGTAACCCTGGAATTCCTGACAGCCGTGCGCGGCGAGCACCGCCATCTGGGCGGGGTTTTCGACGCCCTCGGCGACGATGCACATGCGCAGGCTGTGCCCGAGCGAAATGATCGCGCGCGGAATGGCCATGTCCTCGCCGCCGCGCTCGCATTCCATGACGAAGCAGCGGTCGATCTTCAGGATGTCGACCGGAAAGCGCTTCAGGTAGGCGAGCGAGGAGTAGCCGGTGCCGAAGTCGTCGATCGCGATGCGCACGCCGAGCGCCTTGAGCGCTTCGAGCACCGCCACCGTCTGCTCGACGTCGCCGATCAGCAGGCTCTCGGTGATCTCCAGTTCGAGCCGCTGCGCCGGCAGGCCGCTTTCGGCGAGCACGGCGGCGATCTGCGCCGGCAGTTGCGGATCCTTGAACAGGCGCGCCGAGAGATTGACGGCGACGTTCAGGCGCCCGGCTTCCGCGCACAGCCCGCGCGCGCTCCAGCTCGCCGCCTCGCGGCAGGCATTGCGCAGGACGAAATCGGTGATCGGCAGGATCATCCCGGTTTCCTCGGCGAGCGGAATGAAGCGCACCGGCGAGACCGACCCGAACTCGGGGCTTTCCCAGCGCACCAGCGCCTCGAAGCCGCAGGGCGTGCCGTAGGGATCGACCTTGGGCTGGTAGACGACGGACAGTTCGCCGCCGTCGATCGCGCGGCGCAGCGACGATTCGAGCGCCAGGCGTTCGTGCGCGGCGGTGTTGAGCACGTCGGTGAAGAACTGGAACTGCCCCTTGCCCTGCTCCTTGGCGTGGTGCATGGCGATGTCGGCGTGGCGCAGCAGCGTATCGAGGTCCGCCCCGTCCTCCGGGTAGAGGCTGACGCCGATGCTGCAATCGACGCGCAGCTCGTGGCCGTCGATCAGGATCGGCTTGACGATCGCCTGCTTGACGCGCTCCAGCGCATTGACCGCGTGGTTGAGGCTGGCGTGGTCGGAAAGGATGAGCACGAACTCGTCTCCGCCGTAGCGCGCCACGGTGTCGATGCCGCGCAGGCTGGCGCGCAGGCGGCGCGCGCTTTCGACGAGCAGCGTGTCGCCGGCGGCGTGGCCGAGGCTGTCGTTCACGAACTTGAAGTTGTCGAGATCGACGAAGGCGACCATCACCCGCCCGCCGCTCCGCCGGGCCAGCGCCACCGCCTGGCTCAGGCGGTCCTGCAGCAGGTTGCGGTTGGGCAGGCCGGTCAACGGATCGTGCGTCGCCTGGTGCTCGAGGCGCGCCTGATATTGCCGCCGCTCGCTGATGTCCTCGACCGTCCCCTCGTAATAAAGCAGCGCACCGGCGCCGTCGTGCACCGCGTGCGCGCTCTCGGCGATCCAGATGCGGCGCCCGTCGGCGCGATAGACCTCGGACTCGAAATCGATCACCCGGCCGCGCTCGCTGATCAGGCGCGCGAATTCGTCGCGCCGCCCCGGATCGACGTAGAGCCGCGCGGCGATGTCGTGCAGGCTGGCGACCAGATTGGCCGGCGTCTCGTAGCCGTAGAGCTGCGCCAGCGCCCGGTTGGCGGCGAGGTAGCGGCCGTCGGCCGTGGTCTGGAACATGCCGACCACCGAGTTCTCGAAGATGCTGCGGTAGCGCAGTTCGGCCTCGGCGACCTGGCGCTGCCCGCGCACCTGCTCGGTGACATCCTCGATGAAGCCTTCGAGCACGCGCTCGCCGCGCTCGTCGATCACCCCGGCGCCGCGTTCGAGCACCCATTTCTCGCCGCCGTCCTTGCAGCGCAGGCGGTATTCGACGCGATAGCGCGAGCCGCCGGCGACGGCGGCCATGATCGCCTGCCGGGTCGGCGCGCGATCGTCGGGATGCGTCATCCGCTCGAGAGACACGGCGTGGCTGCCTTCCAGCTCCTCGGGCCAGTAGCCGGTCAGCGCATGGCAGCCCTCGCTGGCGAAATGCAGCGTCCACTCGGCGTCGAGCGCACAGCGGAAGACCATGCCGTCGAGGTTGCGCACCAGCACCTTGAGCACGCGCGCGCAATCGATCTGCCCCCAGTCGGCGGGCGGCAGCGGCCGGGCGAAGGGCAGCAGGCTGCCCAGCCCGCTCAGGGCGCGTGTCCGGAGTCTCCCTGCCTTGCCCGGCGCGGCGGCCGTCTCGTCGGAATCGTTGTTCATGTCTTCAGCCCGCTGGAGGCGCAATTCGGTTGCCATGGATTCCCCATAGCAAGCCCCTTGCCAGCCCGCAAGCCAATGTCCTACGAGACCGCGGCGAGGCGCTTTCCGCGTTCCTGCGCGCAACGCGGACGGCCGTCTCCGGCCCCCGGCGCACCGAAGCGGTGCGTTCCGCGGCGCGCGCGCACCAGCGCCGCCCCGACGCGCCGGACGGCGCGGAAAATGGCGCGGGAAGCCGCCGGAGACGGCCCGGCGACGTATATAATGCCGGGTTTAATTCAGCGCAAAAGAAACCATCATGGAAGCCGAACAGCTCAACGCCCTCTCCAACCGGCTCGCGGACCTCGCCCAGCGGGCCGCCGAGCTACGGAGGTATCTTTGACTACGATCAGAAGCACGATCAGCTGAACGCCGTCACGCGCGAACTCGAAGATCCGAAGGTCTGGGACGACGCCGAACGCGCGCAGGAACTCGGCAAGGAAAAGAAATCGCTGGAAGGCGTCGTGGTGGTACTGGACCGCGTCGCCGACGGCCTGAAGGACGCCGGCGAGCTGTTCGAGATGGCGCGCGAGGAAAACGACGACGACACGCTGAACGCGGTCGCCGCCGACGTCGAAACGATCGAGAAGGACATCGGCGGCCTCGAATTCCGCCGCATGTTCAACAACCCGGCCGACCCGCTCAACTGCTTCGTCGACATCCAGGCCGGCGCCGGCGGCACCGAGGCGCAGGACTGGGCGTCGATGCTGCTGCGCATGTACCTCAAGTACGGCGAGCGCAAGGGCTTCGGCGTCGAAGTGCTGGAAGAATCCGAGGGCGACGTCGCCGGCATCAAGACGGCGACCATCAAGCTCACCGGCGAATACGCCTACGGCATGCTGCGCTCCGAGTGCGGCATCCACCGCCTGGTGCGCAAGTCGCCCTTCGACTCGAACGCGCGCCGCCACACGAGCTTCTGCTCGGTGTTCGCCTACCCGGAAATCGACGACTCCTTCGAGATCGAGATCAACCCGGCCGACCTGCGCGTGGACACCTACCGCGCCTCCGGCGCCGGCGGTCAGCACATCAACAAGACCGACTCGGCGGTGCGCATCACGCACATCCCGTCGGGCATCGTCGTGCAGTGCCAGAACGACCGCTCGCAGCACCGCAACCGCGCCGAAGCCATGGCCATGCTGAAATCGCGCCTGTACGAAGCGGAAATCCGCAAGCGTCAGGCCGAGCAGCAGAAGCTCGAGGACTCGAAGACCGACATCGGCTGGGGCCACCAGATCCGCTCCTACGTCCTCGACCAGTCGCGCATCAAGGACCTGCGCACCAACGTCGAAGTCGGCAATACGCAAAGCGTGCTCGACGGCGACCTCGACCAGTTCATCGAAGCCAGCCTGAAACAGGGAGTCTGAACCATGAAGAAGATGCTTTTCCTCCTGCCCGTCCTGTCCCTTTCCTTCGCGCTCGCCCTGCCGGCCGCCGCCGCGACGCCCGCACCCGAGCGCTACGCCGGCCAGCAGCCCGAAGCGCTGCTGAAAACGGCGCCCGAGTTCGCCCGCGCCTTCCGCAACGCCGTGCGCGATCTCGAACTGCCGCAGTGGACCAAACGCCTCGCCGCCGGCACGCCGGCCGAAGTCGTCGACATCGGCGGCAAGCCGCACATCCTCACCTCGGCCTGCAGCCAGCAGGGCTGCCACGACGAGCGCCTGTACATCCTGTTCGACGTGCAGGCGAAAAAAGCGAGCGGCATCTTCTTCCTGCCGCCGTCCCGCGACAACATCGACGACATGCGCGTCGCCCTCTCGCAGTGGTACGGAAAACCCAGCAAGGAAGCGAGCAACTTCCTGATGGAACGCGCCATGCAGGACGCCCACGCCGCCGCCCAGGCCGTCGCCAATCCGGCCACCCTCCAGTGATTCATTGACCGCGAGACAGATCATGTCCGAACCGACCCAGAACCAGCCTGCCGCTCCGCAGCAGGACGAGAACCACATCATCGCCGAGCGCCGCCAGAAGCTCGCCGAATGGCGCCAGAGCGGCCGGGCTTTCCCGAACGACTTCTCGCGTGAGAACACCGCCGCCAAGCTCGACGAACTGTACGGCGACAAGGACGCCGAGCAGCTCGAAGGCATGCCGGTCGAAGTGAAGCTGGCCGGCCGCATGATGCTCAAGCGCGTCATGGGCAAGGCCTCGTTCGCGACCATCCAGGACGTTTCCGGCCGCATCCAGCTCTACGTCGCGCGCGACGCCGTCGGCGAGGACGTCTACGCCGAATTCAAGCGCTGGGACCTCGGCGACATCCTCGGCGTGGTCGGCACGCTGATGAAGACCAAGACCGGCGAGCTGACCGTCAAGGCCAGCGGAATCCGTCTGCTCACCAAGTCGCTGCGCCCGCTGCCCGAGAAGTTCCACGGCCTGACCGACGTCGAGCAGAAGTACCGCATGCGCTACCTCGACCTGATCACCAACGAGCAGTCGCGCTTCACCTTCGTCGCGCGCAGCCGCATGGTGCAGTCGATCCGCAACTACATGGTCGGCCACGGCTTCCTCGAAGTCGAAACGCCGATGATGCACCCGATCCCCGGCGGCGCCTCGGCCAAGCCGTTCAAAACGCACCACAACGCGCTCGACATGGAGCTCTACCTGCGCATCGCGCCGGAGCTCTACCTCAAGCGCCTCGTGGTCGGCGGCTTCGAGAAGGTGTTCGAGGTGAACCGGAATTTCCGCAACGAAGGCATCAGCCCGCGGCACAACCCCGAGTTCACCATGATGGAGTTCTACGAGGCCTACACCGAGTACAAGAAGCTGATGGACTTCACCGAGGGTCTGCTGCGCCACGCCGCGCGCGACGCGCTGGGCACCGAGGTGTTCGAGTACCAGGGCCGCACGCTCGACCTGTCGAAGCCCTTCCACCGCCTGACCATCGTGCAGGCGATCCAGAAATACCACCCGACCTTCGGCGACGCCGAGCTGAAGGACGCCGAATGGCTGAAGACGAAGATCAAGGCCTTCGGCGAGCCGGTCAAGCCGGGCGGTCTCGGCAGCCTGCAGCTGCAGCTTTTCGAAGCCTGCGCCGAAGCCGAGCTGTGGGAGCCGACCTTCATCATCGACTACCCGGTCGAAGTCTCGCCGCTCGCCCGCGCCTCGTCGAGCGACCCCGAGATCACCGAACGCTTCGAGCTGTTCATCGTCGGCCGCGAGATCGCCAACGGCTTCTCCGAGCTGAACGACCCGGAAGACCAGGCCGCGCGCTTCATGGAGCAGGCCAAGGCCAAGGACGCCGGCGACGAGGAAGCGATGTACTTCGACGCCGACTACATCCGCGCGCTCGAATACGGCCTGCCGCCGACCGGCGGCTGCGGCATCGGCATCGACCGTCTGGTCATGCTGCTGACGGACTCGGCCAACATCCGCGACGTCATCCTCTTCCCGCAGATGCGCACCGAGTAAACAAGGCTTCGCCCCGACGACCGGCGGCGCGCGTCCCCGCGCCCGCGCCGCCGGTCTTCCCCGCGAGTCCGGCTCGCTCCCCTCCCCCGAATCGCTCGCGCCACGGAACCGCCACACCTTCCGCATGACTGAGACTGAGCGCCGCCCCCTCGTTCCCGCCGCCCTCGCCTACCTGCCCGACGGCACGCCGTACTCGTCGATCTACGGCGACGTCTACCACACCGGCACGGGCGGACTCGGACAGGCGCGCCACGTCTTCCTCGACGGCAACGGCCTGCCGCAGCGCTGGCGGGGGCGCGAAACCTTCGTCGTCACCGAAACCGGCTTCGGCATCGGCCTCAACTTCCTCGCCACCTGGGCGGCCTGGAAAAACGACGACGCGCGCTGCGCGCGCCTGCACTTCGTCTCCTTCGAAAAACACCCCTGCACCGCCGCCGACCTCGCCGCGCTGCACACCGGCCTGGCCGACAGCCCGGACCTGGCGCCGCTCGCGCAGCAGCTGCGCGCGCACTGGCCAACGCTCGTCCCCGGCTTCCAGCGCCTGCATTTCGACGACGGCAGCGTGACGCTGACGCTGGTCTTCGGCGACGCCGCCGCGCTGCTGCCGCAGCTCGCCGCGCGCGTCGACGCCTTCTATCTCGACGGTTTCTCGCCGGCGAAGAATCCGGAACTCTGGTCGCCCGCGCTGCTCGGCGAACTCGCCCGCCTCGCCGCACCCGGCGCCACGCTGGCCACCTGGTCGGTCGCCTCCGGCGTGCGCGACGCGCTCGCCGCAGGGAGCTGGTCGCTCGAAAAGGCGCAGGGCTATTCCGGCAAGCGCGAAATGCTGCGCGGCCGGCGGCCCGGCAGCGTGCATGAAACGCCGACCGACCGGCGCGCCATCGTGATCGGCGCCGGCATCGCCGGCAGCAGCGCCGCCGAGCGCCTCGCCGCGCGCGGCTGGCGGATCGACCTGATCGACCGCGCCGACGAACCCGGCCAGGGCGCCTCGGGCAACGTCGCCGGCGTCCTGCGCCCGCTCCCCTCGCTCGACGACAACCGGCTGGCGCGCCTCACCCGCGCCGGCTTCCTCTACGCCCGCCGCCACTTCGCGGCACTCGCCGCCGAAGGCCTGCCGGTGCGCTGGGGGCTGACCGGCGTCCTGCATCTGGCGCGCGACGACGTGCACGCGGCGACGCAGAAGCGCGTCGTCGACACCTGGCAGCCGCCCGCCGACTACCTGCGCTACGTCGAGCGCGACGAAGCCGCCCGCCTCGCCGGCTGGCCGGTCGACGCCGGCGGCTGGTGGTTCGCCGGCGGCGCCTGGGTGCAGCCGCCCGCCGCCTGCCGCGCCAACGTCGCGCGGCGCAGCGAGCGCATCCGCACGCACTTCCGCACCGAAATCGCGCGCATCGAGCGCGCCGCCGGCCTCTGGCACGCTTACGACGACGCGGACCGGCTGATCGCCGCCGCGCCGGTGCTCGTGCTCGCCAACGCGGCCGACGCCGGACGCTTCGCCCCGGCCGCCCACCTGCCGCTGCGCGCCGCGCGCGGCCAGGTCTCGCACCTGCCGGCCGCCGCCGGCTCGCCCCCCGGGGTCGTCGTCTGCCGCCTCGGCTACGTGACGCCGGCCGTCGACGGCGTGCGCTGCGCCGGCGCCACCTCGATCGCCGACGACGCCGGAAGCGAACTGCGCGCGACCGAGCACGCCGAGAATCTCGCCAAGCTCAACTTCATCCTGCCCGGCTACGCCGCCGGCTACGACCCCGAAAAACTGGACGGCCGCGTCGGCTTCCGCCCGATGTCGCCCGACCGCCTGCCGATGATCGGCCCGGTCGCCGACGCCGACGCCGCCGCGGCCAATCCCGACCTTCCCGCCCGGCTGCTCGGCCAGATGCCCCGCCAGCCCGGCCTCTGGCTGATCGACGGCTTCGGCGCGCGCGGCATCGTGTGGTCGGCGCTGGCCGGTGAACTGCTCGCCAGCCAGATCGAGGGCGAGCCGCTGCCGCTCGAAGCCGAACTCGCCGCCGCCGTCGATCCCGGCCGCTTCCTCCTGCGCGGCAAGACGCGCAAGGCGCGCCGCTCGGCCGAAGCGCAATAGCCGCCGGCGGCCGACGGCGGTCGGCGATGCTCCGCCGGAATTCCACCCGCATCCCTTCCCGCCCTCTTGCCATCGGTAACGAGTTGTAAGCCTTTGTTGCGCGCGTCCCCCGAACGCCCGCATCGCGCGTTTAATCGGCATCACCCACCCACAGCGAGCACAGTGAGCCGAACATGGAAATCCAGACCCCGCGCGCCAACACCACCCATCCGATGATCCTGGTCGCCGCCACGGCGGTGACGGCCCTCAGCCTGGCCGGCCTCGCCGCGCTGTTCGGCTGGCTGCCCGCCGGCGGCGCCCTGGTGTTCCAGCCACGGG
>RCMZ01000118.1_pt1 | contig 48859 bp, 47 predicted proteins | sample 2041141 | NCBI WGS metagenome assembly RCMZ01 (sample SAMN09708263, study PRJNA481090) | Wastewater metagenome, whole genome shotgun sequencing project. | biome: sewage; isolation source: Davis station wastewater (DW) | place: Antarctica: Davis Station | collected 2010-03-01 | reverse complement strand
CAACTTCGGTTCGGTGGACGGCGACAACGCTGCGGCCATGCGATACACCGAAGTACGCATGACCAAGCTGGCGCACGAGCTGCTGGCCGACCTGCACAAGGAAACCGTGGACTGGGTGCCGAACTACGACGGTACCGAGATGATCCCGGCTGTCATGCCGACCAGGATCCCCAACCTGCTGGTCAACGGCTCCAGCGGTATTGCCGTGGGCATGGCGACCCCGCCGCACAACCTCGGTGAAGTCATCGACGGTTGCCTGGCCCTCATCGACAACCCCGAGCTGACCGTCGATGAGCTGATGCAATTCATTCCCGGCCCGGATTTCCCCACCGCCGCGATCATCAACGGTCGCGCTGGCATCATCGAGGCCTATCGCACCGGTCGCGGGCGCATCTACATGCGTGCCCGCTCGATCATCGAAGACATCGACAAGGTCGGTGGCCGCCAGCAGATCGTCATCACCGAGCTGCCGTACCAGTTGAACAAGGCTCGCCTGATCGAGAAGATCGCCGAGCTGGTCAAGGAAAAGAAACTCGAAGGCATCACCGAGCTGCGTGACGAGTCCGACAAGGACGGCATGCGCGTCGTGATCGAGCTGCGCCGTGGCGAAGTGCCTGAGGTGATCCTCAACAACCTCTACGCCCAGACCCAGTTGCAAGCGGTGTTCGGTATCAACATCGTCGCGCTGATCGACGGCCGCCCGCGCATCCTGAACCTCAAGGACCTGCTGGAAGCCTTCGTGCGTCACCGCCGCGAAGTCGTCACCCGGCGTACCGTGTTCGAGCTGCGCAAGGCCCGCGAGCGTGGCCACATCCTGGAAGGCCAGGCCGTTGCCCTGTCGAACATCGACCCGGTCATCGCCCTCATCAAGGCCTCGCCGACTCCGTCGGAAGCCAAGGAAGCCCTCATCAAGATGCCGTGGGAATCCAGCGCCGTCGTGGCGATGGTGGAGCGCGCCGGCGCCGATTCCTGCCGTCCCGAGACCCTGGACCCGCAATACGGCCTGCGCGACGGCAAGTATTTCCTGTCGCCGGAACAGGCCCAGGCCATCCTGGAACTGCGCCTGCATCGCCTGACCGGCCTGGAACACGAAAAGCTGCTGGCCGAGTACCAGGAAATCCTCAACCAGATCGGCGAGCTGATCCGCATCCTCAACAGTGCCGTGCGCCTGATGGAAGTGATTCGCGAAGAACTGGAAGTGATTCGCGCCGAATACGGTGACGTGCGCCGCACCGAGATCCTCGATGCGCGCCTGGACCTGACCCTGGGTGACATGATCCCGGAAGAAGAGCGCGTGGTGACCATTTCCCACGGCGGTTATGCCAAGACCCAGCCGCTCGCTGCCTACCAGGCCCAGCGCCGTGGCGGTAAAGGCAAGTCGGCGACCGGCGTCAAGGATGAGGACTACATTGCTCACCTGCTGGTCGCCAACAGCCACACCACGCTCCTGCTGTTCTCCAGCAAGGGCAAGGTGTACTGGCTCAAGACCTATGAAATCCCGGAGGCCTCCCGCGCCGCCCGTGGCCGCCCATTGGTCAACCTGCTGCCGCTGGGTGAGGGTGAGTACATCACCACCATGCTGCCGGTCGAGGAATACACCGAAGGTCACTTCATCTTCATGGCAACGGCCGACGGCACCGTGAAGAAGACCCCGCTGGAGCAGTTCAGCCGCCAACGCAGCGTGGGCCTGATCGCCCTGGAACTGGACGAAGGCGACGTGCTGATTAGCGCCGCGATCACCGATGGCCAGCGCGAAGTCATGCTGTTCTCCGACGGTGGCAAGGTGACACGCTTCAAGGAATCCGATGTACGTGCCATGGGCCGTACCGCCCGTGGTGTGCGCGGCATGCGTCTGCCAGAAGGGCAGAAGCTGATTTCCATGCTGATCCCCGAAGAAGGCAGCCAGATCCTCACTGCTTCGGCCCGCGGCTACGGCAAGCGCACCGCCATCAGCGAGTTCCCCGAGTACAAACGTGGCGGGCAGGGCGTGATCGCCATGGTCAGCAACGAGCGTAACGGTCGCCTGGTGGGCGCGGTGCAGGTGCTCGACGGCGAGGAGATCATGTTGATTTCCGACCAGGGCACGCTGGTGCGTACGCGGGTCGACGAAGTCTCCAGCCTGGGCCGCAACACCCAGGGCGTGACCCTGATTAAGTTGGCCAGCGACGAAACGCTGGTGGGCCTTGAGCGGGTGCAGGAGCCTTCGGAAGTGGAAGGTGAAGAGTTCGATGGCGATGAGGCCGAGTTCGAGGCCGGCGCCGTGAGCGACGAGGCGGGTGAGAGCCAACCGCTTGGTGCTGCCGCTGACGAAGAACCGCAGGAGTAAGCGGACACCCAGGGGGCGGATGAGAATTCGCCCCCTTGTTGTTTGTGTATGTGGGGGCGGGCTTGTCCGCGATGGCGTTATTGCTGCCGACAGCTATGTAGCGGTTGTATCGACTTCATCGCGGGCAAGCCCGCTCCCACGTCCGAGCAAGCATGAACTGAAGATTTATTGCACCACCCCCACCAGATCAGAGTGAGATTGGATGTGAGCAAGAGAGCTTATAACTTCTGTGCCGGTCCCGCGGCGCTTCCTGAAGCAGTCCTGCAGCGCGCGCAGGGTGAACTCCTCGATTGGCACGGCAAGGGCCTGTCGGTCATGGAAATGAGCCATCGCAGCGACGAATTCGTGTCCATCGCCACCAAGGCCGAGCAGGATCTGCGCGACCTGCTGGACATCCCGTCTAACTACAAAGTGCTGTTCCTGCAAGGGGGCGCCAGCCAGCAGTTTGCCCAGATCCCCCTCAACCTGCTGCCGGAAAACGGCTCGGCCGACTATATCGACACCGGTATCTGGTCGCAGAAAGCCATTGAAGAGGCCTCGCGCTACGGTCACGTCAACGTCGCCGCCACCGCCAAGCCCTACGACTATTTCGCCATTCCCGGCCAGAACGAGTGGCAACTGAACCGTGACGCGGCCTACGTGCACTACGCGCCGAACGAAACCATCGGTGGCCTGGAGTTCAACTGGGTGCCCGAGACCGGCGACGTACCGTTGGTGGCCGACATGTCCTCGGACATCCTCTCGCGCCCTGTGGATATCTCCCGTTTCGGCATGATCTACGCCGGTGCGCAGAAAAACATCGGCCCCAGCGGTATCGTCGTCAACATCATCCGCGAAGACCTGCTGGGCCGCGCCCGCTCCCTGTGCCCGACCATGCTCGACTACAAGGTCGCGGCCGACAACGGCTCGATGTACAACACCCCGCCGACCTTGGCCTGGTACTTGTCCGGCCTGGTGTTCGAGTGGCTCAAGGAGCAGGGCGGCGTGGCGGCCATCGGCAAGCTCAATGAGGTCAAGCAGCGCACCTTGTATGACTTCATCGACGCCAGCGGCCTGTACAGCAACCCAATCAATAAAACCGATCGCTCCTGGATGAACGTGCCGTTCCGCCTGGCCGACGACCGTCTCGACAAGTCGTTCTTGGTCGGCGCCGAGGCCCGTGGGCTGCTGAACCTCAAGGGCCACCGTTCGGTGGGCGGCATGCGCGCTTCTATCTATAACGCCGTGGACATCCACGCGGTCAACGCGCTGGTGGCGTACATGGCAGAGTTCGAGAAGGAACACGGCTGATGTCCGAGCAAGAACTCAAGGCTCTGCGCCTGCGCATCGATAGCTTGGATGAGAAAGTCCTAGAGCTGATTAGCGAGCGCGCGCGCTGTGCCCAGGAAGTGGCACGGGTGAAAATGGCCTCCCTGGCCGAAGGCGAAGTGCCGGTGTTCTATCGCCCCGAGCGCGAAGCCCAGGTGCTCAAGCGCGTGATGGAGCGCAACCAGGGGCCGCTGGGTAACGAAGAGATGGCGCGGTTGTTCCGCGAGATCATGTCGTCGTGCCTGGCCCTTGAGCAGCCGCTCAAAGTCGCGTATCTGGGGCCGGAAGGCACCTTCACCCAGGCTGCGGCCATGAAGCATTTCGGCCACGCGGTCATCAGCAAGCCCATGGCGGCCATCGATGAAGTGTTCCGTGAAGTAGCGGCCGGGGCGGTGAACTTTGGCGTAGTCCCGGTGGAAAACTCCACCGAGGGTGCGGTCAACCACACCCTCGACAGTTTCCTCGAGCACGACATGGTGATCTGTGGCGAAGTCGAGTTGCGTATCCACCACCACTTGCTGGTGGGCGAGAACACCAAGACCGACAGCATCAGTCGCATCTACTCCCACGCCCAGTCCCTGGCCCAGTGCCGTAAGTGGCTGGACGCCCATTACCCGAATGTCGAGCGCGTGGCGGTGTCCAGCAACGCCGAAGCGGCCAAGCGGGTCAAGGGTGAGTGGAACTCGGCGGCCATCGCTGGCGACATGGCGGCGGGCCTCTATGGCCTGACGCGCTTGGCGGAAAAAATCGAGGATCGCCCGGATAACTCCACGCGCTTCCTGATGATCGGCAGCCAGGAAGTGCCGCCGACGGGCGACGACAAGACCTCCATCATCGTCTCGATGAGCAACAAACCGGGGGCCTTGCACGAATTGCTGGTGCCGTTCCACGACAACGGCATCGACCTGACGCGGATCGAGACCCGTCCTTCGCGCAGCGGTAAATGGACCTACGTGTTCTTCATCGATTTTATCGGCCATCACCGCGACCCACTGGTCAAGGGCGTGCTGGAAAAAATCAGTCAGGAGGCCGTGGCACTCAAGGTGCTGGGTTCCTACCCCAAAGCAGTTCTTTAAGGGCGTTGATAATGAGTGGCGACTTCCTCGCACTGGCGCAGCCGGGCGTGCAACAACTTTCGCCTTACGTTCCGGGCAAGCCTGTGGACGAACTGGCACGTGAGCTGGATATCGATCCGGCCCGCATCGTCAAACTGGCCAGCAACGAAAACCCGCTAGGCGCCAGCCCCAAGGCACTTGCAGCGATCAGCGCCGAACTGGCGCAATTGACCCGCTATCCCGATGGCAACGGCTTTGCCCTCAAGTCCCTGTTAGCCGAGCAGTGCCGCGTGGAACCGGACCAGGTGACCCTGGGCAATGGCTCCAACGACATCCTCGAGTTGGTGGCGCGGGCCTACCTGGCGCCGGGCCTCAATGCGGTGTTCAGCGAGCACGCGTTCGCGGTGTACCCCATCGTCACCCAGGCTGTGGGCGCAGAGGCCCGAGTGATCCCGGCCATCGACTGGGGTCATGACCTGTCGGCGATGCTTGAAGCCATCGACAGCAATACCCGCGTGGTTTTCATCGCCAACCCGAATAATCCGACGGGCACCTGGTTCAGCGCCGAGGCCCTGGACGAGTTTCTGCAGGACGTGCCCGAGCGGGTGCTGGTGGTGCTCGACGAGGCTTACATCGAATACGCCGAGGGCAGCGACCTGCCCGACGGCCTGGATTTTCTCGCGGCCTATCCGAACCTTTTGGTTTCGCGCACGTTCTCCAAGGCCTATGGCCTGGCGGCATTGCGGGTCGGCTACGGTTTGTCCTCGGCCGTGGTCGCCGATGTGCTGAACCGCGTGCGCCAGCCTTTCAACGTCAATAGCCTGGCCCTGGCCGCAGCCTGCGCCGCGTTGCAGGACAGCGAGTATCTGGAGCAAAGCCGCCGGTTGAACGAGGCGGGCATGGCCCAGCTTGAAGCCGGTTTGCGCGAGCTGGGCCTGGGCTGGATTCCTTCCCGTGGCAACTTCCTTTGTGTGGACCTGAACCGGGTGGCGGCGCCCGTGTTCCAGGGCCTGCTGCATGAAGGCGTGATCGTGCGTCCGGTGGCCAATTACGGCATGCCGAACCACCTGCGCGTGACCGTTGGCCTGGCCGCGGAAAACGCCCGCTTCCTCGAGGCGCTGGCCAAGGTCCTGGCCCGTGGTTGATGTCACCGCGCTGCAATCTGCTGCACCTATGATCGGGCGCTTGGTGGTGGTGGGCCTGGGGCTGATCGGCGGGTCCTTCGCCAAAGGCCTGCGTGAAAGCGGGCTGTGTGGCGAAGTGGTTGGCGTCGACCTCGATCCGCAGTCGCGCAAGCTGGCAGTGGAGCTGGGTGTCGTCGACCGCTGTGAAGAAGACCTGGTTGCAGCCTGCGAAGGTGCGGATGTGATCCAGTTGGCGGTGCCGATCCTGGCCATGGAAAAACTGCTGGTGCGCTTGGCTGGCATGCAGCTGGGGCAGGCGATCCTGACGGACGTCGGCAGCGCCAAGGGCAATGTCGTGCGTGCGGCCAGCGTGGCTTTTGGCCAGATGCCGGCACGGTTCGTGCCGGGCCATCCGATTGCCGGCTCCGAGCAGAGCGGGGTGGAGGCGTCCAATGCGCAACTGTTCCGCCGCCACAAAGTGATCCTGACGCCGCTGGCGCAAACCGATCCGGGTGCGTTGGCGGTGGTCGACCGTTTGTGGCGCGAATTGGGCGCCGATGTCGAGCACATGCAGGTCGAGCGCCACGACGAAGTGCTGGCGGCGACCAGCCATTTGCCGCATTTGCTGGCGTTCGGCCTGGTCGATTCGCTGGCCAAGCGCAATGAAAACCTGGAGATCTTCCGTTACGCTGCTGGTGGTTTCCGCGATTTCACAAGAATCGCCGGCAGCGACCCGGTTATGTGGCACGACATCTTTCTCGCCAATCGCGATGCTGTCCTGCGCACACTCGATACATTTCGCAGCGATCTCGACGCCTTGCGCGACGCGGTCGATGCAGGGGATGGGCACCAACTGTTGGGCGTCTTTACGCGCGCCCGGGTTGCCCGCGAGCATTTCAGTAAAATCCTGGCCCGCCGGGCCTATGTGGACGCTATGAACTCCAACGATCTGATTTTCCTGGCAAATCCTGGTGGCCGCCTGACTGGGCGGATCCGTGTACCGGGCGATAAATCCATTTCCCACCGCTCGATCATGCTGGGCTCCCTCGCCGAGGGCACCACCGAAGTCGAAGGGTTTCTTGAAGGCGAAGACGCCTTGGCAACCATCCAGGCGTTCCGCGACATGGGCGTGGTGATCGAAGGCCCGCACCATGGCCGTGTCACCGTTCACGGCGTAGGCTTGCACGGCTTGAAACCCGCGCCGGGCCCGATCTACTTGGGCAACTCCGGTACATCGATGCGCCTGCTCTCGGGGCTGTTGGCCGCCCAGAGTTTTGACAGCACCCTCACGGGCGATGCTTCGCTGTCCAAGCGGCCGATGAACCGGGTAGCCAATCCCCTGCGGGAAATGGGCGCCGTGATCGAAACCGCCGCCGAAGGCCGACCGCCCATGGTGATCCGTGGTGGTCACCCGCTTAAAGGCCTGACCTACAGCATGCCGATGGCCAGCGCCCAGGTTAAATCCTGCCTGCTGCTGGCGGGGCTCTATGCCGAAGGCAAGACCACTGTTACCGAGCCAGCACCGACCCGCGACCACACCGAACGCATGCTGCGTGGTTTTGGCTACCCGGTGGCGGTGGATGGCGCCACCGCTTCGGTCGAGTCCGGGCATAAGCTGACCGCAACCCATATCGAAGTACCGGGGGATATTTCCTCTTCCGCGTTCTTCCTGGTGGCAGCGTCCATTGCCGAAGGTTCCGAGCTGGTGCTTGAGCACGTCGGCATAAACCCGACTCGCACTGGCGTCATCGACATCCTGCGTTTGATGGGGGCTGATATCACCCTGGAAAACCAGCGAGAGGTCGGTGGCGAGCCGGTGGCGGATCTGCGCGTGCGCGCGGCGCAGCTCAAGGGTATTGAGATTCCTGAAGAGCTGGTTCCGCTGGCGATCGACGAGTTCCCGGTGCTGTTCATCGCTGCGGCGTGTGCGCAAGGACGTACTGTGCTGCGTGGCGCTGAGGAGCTGCGGGTGAAAGAGTCCGATCGCATTCAGGTCATGGCGGATGGCCTACTGACATTGGGCGTCAAGTGCGAGCCGACGCCGGACGGCATCATCATCGATGGTGGCCTGATCGGCGGCGGAGAAGTACACGGTCACGGCGATCACCGCATCGCCATGGCCTTCAGCGTCGCCTCCTTGCGCGCCACTGCACCGATCCGCATCCATGACTGCGCCAACGTCGCGACCTCCTTCCCCAACTTTCTCGCGCTATGCGCGCAGGTCGGCATCCGCGTCGCGCAAGAGGCTCAGTCGTGAATATCAAAGCGCCGGTTATTGCCATTGATGGGCCAAGCGGCTCGGGTAAAGGCACTATTGCCGGAATCCTGGCTAAGCGTTTGGGCTGGAACTTGCTGGACTCCGGTGCCCTTTACCGTTTGCTGGCCTTTGCTGCGAGCAATCATGGCGTCGACCTGACTAATGAAGAGTTGCTCAAACAACTCGCCGCTCATCTGGACGTGCAGTTCATTGCCGCCACTGATGGCCAGTTGCAGCGCACGATCCTGGAAGGCGACGAAGTCAGCAACGCCATCCGCACCGAAACCGTTGGTGCCGGTGCCTCCCAGGTGGCGGCGTTGCCAGCGGTGCGCGAAGCCCTGCTGCAACGCCAGCGCGCGTTTCAGGAGGCCCCAGGCCTGGTGGCCGATGGCCGCGATATGGGTACGGTGGTGTTCCCCGATGCCCCGTTGAAGATTTTCCTGACCGCCAGCGCCGAGGAGCGGGCGCGTCGCCGTTACTTGCAGTTGAAGGCCAAGGGCGATGATGTTAGTCTGTCGAGTCTGCTAGATGAGATCCGTGCGCGCGATGAGCGCGATACCCAGCGAGCAGTAGCCCCGCTCAAACCGGCGGCTGACGCTATACAGCTGGATTCCACGGAGTTGTCCATCGAGCAGGTGCTGGAACGCATCATGAGCGAGATCGCCATTCGCGATATCGCCGGGTGACCAAGAAATACCGCAGGGGACTCCAGGCATAGTCCTGCGGCTTTTCTTTTATATGAACGTAACCCACATCGTCTGGGATGTGGCAGATGGGCGTATTCTTCGCCCTTATCAACAGGAATTAAAATGAGCGAAAGCTTTGCGGAACTCTTTGAAGAAAGCCTAAAAACCCTGAACCTTCAGGCAGGCTCCATCATCACCGGTGTTATCGTTGATATCGATTACCAAGCTCGCTGGGTAACCGTTCACGCTGGTCTGAAGTCTGAAGCACTCATCCCGCTTGAGCAGTTTTACAATGACGCTGGCGACCTGACTATCAATGTCGGTGACGAAGTTCACGTTGCTCTGGACTCGGTTGAAGACGGCTTCGGTGAAACCAAGCTCTCCCGTGAAAAAGCCAAGCGCGCTGAATGCTGGATTGTTCTGGAAGCAGCCTTCGCAGCCGAAGAAGTGGTCAAGGGCGTTATCAACGGTAAGGTTAAAGGCGGCTTCACTGTCGACGTTAACGGCATCCGTGCGTTCCTGCCAGGTTCTTTGGTCGACGTTCGTCCAGTGCGCGACACCACGCACCTGGAAGGCAAAGAGCTGGAATTCAAGGTCATCAAGCTGGATCAGAAGCGCAACAACGTTGTCGTTTCCCGTCGTAGCGTCCTGGAAGCAGAGAACTCCGCCGAGCGTGAAGCTCTGCTGGAATCCCTGCAAGAAGGCCAGCAAGTCAAAGGTATCGTCAAAAACCTCACCGATTACGGCGCATTCGTCGATCTGGGTGGCGTCGATGGCCTGCTGCACATTACCGACATGGCTTGGAAGCGTATCAAGCATCCTTCCGAAATCGTCAACGTTGGCGACGAGATCGATGTCAAGGTTCTGAAATACGATCGCGAACGCAACCGTGTTTCTCTGGGCCTCAAGCGACTGGGCGAAGATCCATGGGTTGCTATCAAAGCCCGTTACCCAGAAAGCACTCGCGTTACCGCACGTGTAACCAACCTGACCGACTACGGCTGCTTCGCTGAGCTGGAAGAAGGCGTTGAAGGCCTGGTTCACGTTTCGGAAATGGACTGGACCAACAAGAACATCCACCCTTCGAAAGTCGTACAAGTTGGCGACGAAGTGGAAGTTATGGTTCTGGACATCGACGAAGAGCGTCGTCGTATCTCTCTGGGCATCAAGCAGTGCAAATCTAACCCATGGGAAGATTTCTCTGGCCAGTTCAACAAGGGCGATAAAATCTCCGGCACCATCAAGTCGATCACCGATTTCGGTATCTTCATTGGTCTGGACGGCGGCATCGACGGCCTGGTTCATCTGTCCGACATTTCCTGGAACGAAGTGGGCGAAGAAGCCGTGCGTCGTTTCAAGAAGGGCGACGAACTGGACACCGTTATCCTGTCGGTTGACCCGGAGCGTGAGCGCATCTCGCTGGGTATCAAGCAACTGGAAAGCGATCCGTTCTCCGAGTACGTTCAAGAGAACGACAAAGGCGCAATCGTTAAAGGCATTGTGAAAGAAGTTGACGCTAAAGGCGCCATCATCACTTTGGCCGACGATATCGAAGCGACTCTGAAAGCTTCCGAAATCAGCCGTGACCGTGTTGAAGACGCGCGTAACGTGCTGAAAGAAGGCGAAGAAGTAGAAGCCAAGATCATCAGCGTTGACCGTAAGAGCCGCGTAATCCAGCTCTCCATCAAGTCGAAAGACGATGCTGAAGAGAAAGAAGCAATCCAGAGCCTGCGCGACAAGCCAGCTACCTCTGACATTGCTGCTGGTCCTACCACTCTGGGTGACCTGTTGCGTGCACAGATGGAAAAACAGAACTAAGTTCTGTCGGACCATAGAAAAAGGGCGGCTTCGGTCGCCCTTTTTTGTGCCTGCGATTTGATGGTTCTTTTCCCTCGGATGCTCACGACTTCATGTGGCTGATCGCAAGAAACCAACTGCTGCTCCCAGTATCTATTTCCTTGTGTGCGCCTATATTTCAATCGGGTCTAAGCTTTGAGCGAAGCGCATGCTGTTTTGTTGGGTTTCTGGCCGAGGGCGCGAAATGAAGGGCTTTTGTATCGTTATTACGAGTTTGATTCTGCTGGGCTGTACAACTGGGGCTAAAACCCATGTGGTGCGCGGAGTCAGTGGTGTGGAAATTAACTGCTCCGGGCTAGGATCGAGCTGGGAGAGGTGCTACAAGCGCGCCGCAAGAGAGTGTGGTACCGCTGGCTACAAAGTGATTACTAAATCGAGCGACGTGAATGAGGAGCCTGGTGATTACCTCTTTGGCTGGAACCCGGCTGGGTATTTATCGCGCAGCATGCTGGTTATCTGTCGGTGAGGTTTTTCACGCTTATGAAGGGTGAAAGATGGCGCGAAGCTGTTTGTCAGCCTTGTCTGCTAGGGCGTAAAGATAAGTCAATATGTAGGCTGTTCAAAATCTCTCCCGCATGCTAAAACCTTTGGAGCGCTGATCTAGCTGCTTGAAAAAGAAGGGAAAAATATGACGAAGTCGGAGTTGATCGAACGAATTGTCACCCATCAAGGGCTGCTCTCATCTAAGGATGTAGAGTTGGCCATCAAGACCATGCTTGAGCAAATGTCCCAGTGCCTGGCCACCGGTGATCGAATCGAGATCCGGGGTTTTGGTAGCTTCTCCCTGCATTACCGCGCGCCACGGGTTGGCCGTAACCCAAAAACTGGTCAATCGGTCAGTCTCGACGGAAAGTTCGTGCCCCATTTCAAACCGGGTAAAGAGTTGCGCGATCGAGTGAATGAAGAAGAGGAAGAAGGGCTTTGATTAGAAGCCAAGGAGCAACTCATGCGTAATCTGAGCCGTAGTATGCTGGCTGTCACAGGGCTATTGTTGGTTCTGGTAATTCTCACCTTTATGCTTGAAAATCAACAGCCTGTTTCCCTGCTGTTTCTGGGGTGGGCAGCCCCGCAACTACCTGTATCGGTGGTGGTGGTGATTGCGTTGCTTATTGGTATGTTGGCTGGCCCTCTCTTAAGGCTATTCCTTGGGCGCCAGTCCAGGCTTCATAAACGTATGGTTTGATTTTTTTTCATCCTGAGTTTTGGCCGGCTAATCGTGAAAGCGCCACCTGCAGGGCTGTTAGGTAGAATTGTAGGTGCGTATTTATTGTCTGTACCAGCAGTCTTCGGTATGACTAATTTTTATATTTTCTGGTTGTAGGAAAGTTGTACCGGAATGCTGACGGAAGCTTCGCTCATGATTACTTCAGGTCGCAAAGGCATTATTCTCGCGGGCGGCTCAGGCACGCGTTTACACCCATTGACCTTGGGCGTCTCCAAGCAGATGTTGCCTATCTATGACAAACCGATGATTTTTTATCCACTATCGGTATTGATGCTTGCAGGCATGAGAGAAATTCTCATTATCTCCACGCCTGAGGATTTGCCTAGCTTTCGCAAGCTCCTCGGTGATGGCAGTTTGTACGGTATCCACCTTACTTATGCCGAGCAGGCGCGCCCGGAGGGGTTGGCCCAAGCATTTATTATTGGCGAAGAGTTTATTGGCAAAGATCCATGTTGCTTGATTCTTGGAGACAATATTTTCTACGGACAGCACTTTTCTGATAATTTGCGCGTCGCTAATGCTCGAACCCACGGTGCAACGGTCTTTGGGTATCACGTGTCAGATCCGGAGCGGTTCGGCGTCGTAGAGTTCGATGGCGATGGACAGGCGCTGAGTATTGAGGAAAAGCCGCTCAAGCCAAAGTCAAACTATGCCGTTACAGGCTTGTATTTTTACGATAACCAGGTTGTTGATATCGCCAAAAGCATTAAACCTTCTGCCCGCGGCGAGCTTGAAATCACGGATGTCAGCCTGGCTTATCTCCAGCAGGGTTCTTTGAATGTTGAAATGCTGGGTCGAGGTTTTGCCTGGCTTGATAGCGGTACCCATGAGTCCCTTCTTGAAGCCAGCCATTTTGTTCACACCATAGAGCATCGACAAGGACTCAAGGTCGCGTGCCTTGAGGAAATTGCCTACGCCAACGGATGGATTACTACCGAGCAGTTGGCTATCCAGGCGCAGCGATTGAAGAAAACCGGTTACGGTCGGTATCTGCAAAGAATCGTGGATTTATCCTGTCATTGATATGATCTAGAACTCAGCGTGTGACAACGTTCAATGAACGTAGGCGAATGTTTAATGCCCTTGGACCAACCCTATAAAGTAGCCGTGCTACTAGCCGCTTATAACGGGATGCAGTGGATTGATGAACAGGTGAAATCAATCCTTGAACAGTCGGCAGTTGATGTGACTCTCTATATAAGCGTCGACCCTTCCACCGATGGAACTGAAATATGGTGTTCAACGCTCAGCGATACGCACCCCAATGTGGTGGTATTGGCAGAGGCGGGTCGCTTTGGTGGAGCCGCTCCAAATTTTTTTCGTCTTATTCGTGATGTGGAGTTTGCTGATTACGATTTTGTGGCGCTCGCCGATCAGGATGATATCTGGCACCCGGATAAACTTTGGCGGGCTGTCCAGACCCTGAGCAGCACTGACTATGATGCGTACTCAAGCAATGTGACTGCGTTTTGGCAGGATGGTAGGACCCACTTGCTCGACAAGGCCCAGCCGCAAGTTGCGTGGGACTTCTTGTTTGAAGCCGCCGGCCCTGGCTGCACCTATGTGCTGAGCCGGCGCTTAGCTGACCCCTTGAAGGACTCGATAGTCTCCCGCTGGAAGGCGTTTCAGGGTGTTAGCCTGCATGACTGGTACTTTTACGCATTCGCTCGCAGTCAGAACTTTAAATGGTTTATTGACCCTGTGCCCTCTATGCAATATAGGCAGCATGAAAACAATCAGGTGGGCGCCAATACCAGCCTTTTTTCACTCATGGTCCGCTACAAGACTATTCATGAAGGATGGTGGTTTAAACAGGTGCGGATGATTACTTGCTTGGTTGGTAGAGGGGACGATCATTTTGTCAGCACTTGGTTGCCACTAGAACGAATTCACTTGCTTCGGTTGTCCCTTCATTCCTGGCAGTGCAGACGACGTTTTCGAGATAAGCTGTTTTTCTTTTTTATCTGCCTCACCAGTGCCTTGATTGGAAGTAAGACTAAATGAATGGAGCGCAGGTTTTAATTACTGGAGCATCGGGCTGGGTTGGCGAAGCGCTGGTTTTTCGTTTGTTGAGGGATCGCCTGTTCGTTCCTGTGGCCGCAGTACGGCGTAGTTCCAGGTTAAGTGGTCTTTGTCCCAGCATTCGCTTTGACCTTGATAGTGAAAGTGAACTCCCTTCTCTCGAAAACATTAAAGTCGTCGTCCACGCTGCAGCTCGTGTGCACGTTATGCATGACACCTGCGCTGATCCTCTTTCAGCGTTCCGTAAAACCAATGTCGAAGGCACTGTCCGGCTCGCGAAAAAGGCCGCCGAGGCTGGGGTGACGCGGTTTGTTTTTATCAGTTCTATCAAGGTCAATGGTGAAGAGACCGTGCAAGGGAGCCCTTTTTGTGCTGAGGACAGTCCTCAGCCTACTGATCCCTACGGCGTGTCGAAGTGGGAAGCTGAAAGTGCCTTGACGGCGCTTGGGCGTGAAACCGGTATGGAGATAGTCATCATCCGGCCGCCGCTGGTCTTCGGGCCTGGGGTCAAGGCCAATTTCCTGAGCATGATGAACTGGTTGCATAAAGGTATTCCCTTGCCTCTGGGGGCTATTCACAACCGGCGTAGTTTTGTTGCGCTCGAGAACCTCGTGGATCTCATCGTGACGTGTATTGAGCATCCCGCGGCTCGTGGTAATACCTTTCTGGTCAGTGATGGTGAAGACCTCTCCACGACTCAATTGCTTCAGCGCATGGCCGAGGCGCTCGGCAAGCGTGCGTACCTCATCCCCATCCCCTGCGTACTGTTGAATTCGGCCGCCGCAATGCTGGGAAAAAGGGCCATGGTTCAACGTCTGTGCGGATCATTGCAGGTTGATATGGCCAAAACCTGTGCGATCTTGGGATGGCTGCCGCCGGTCAGTGTGGGGCGCGCCTTGGAAAAAACTGCCCGTCATTATTTGGATAACAAGGCTCAATGATTTTCTGGTGGTTACTACCCGTGGTGTTTGCCGTTTCCTGGTTACTGACGCTGGCTCTACGTCATTACGCGCTCACCCAAAGCTTGTTGGATGTGCCTAATGAGCGCAGTTCCCACACGATTCCCACGCCTCGTGGTGGTGGAATGGCGATTGTTGTGGCCTTTTCAACTGCGATGCTTGTGCTGGCCAGCCTTGATGGGCTTGGGGGTGCTGAACTCAAGGGTTTTTTGGGGGCGGGGCTGTTGGTGGCCGGCATCGGGTTTGCCGATGACCATGGGCACATTGCCGCAAAGTGGCGGCTCTTGGGGCATTTTGTCGCGGCGGCCTGGGTGCTTTTCTGGATCGGCGGACTCGCTCCTCTGTCTGTTTTTGGCTTGCTGGTCGATCTGGGTTGGCTGGGCAACGGGCTGGCGCTGGTTTATTTGGTGTGGATGCTCAACCTATACAACTTCATGGATGGCATCGATGGTTTGGCCAGTGTCGAGGCCCTTTGCGTGTGCCTGGGCGCTTGTCTGCTTTACTGGGTGGGTGGCCAGGTTTCACTGATCTGGCTTGCGTTGATGCTGGCGTGTGCGGTGCTTGGATTTCTGTGCTGGAACTTCCCCCCAGCCCGTATCTTCATGGGAGATGCGGGCAGTGGATTTCTGGGGTTGATTCTTGGGGCTCTGGCGCTTCAAGCCGCATGGGTCGGGCCCGAGTTGTTCTGGGGTTGGGTGATCTTGTTAGGCGTATTTGTTGTCGATGCCACCTGGACATTGCTGCGGCGTTTGCTGCGCGGTGACAAGGTTTTCCAGGCACATCGCAGCCATGCCTACCAATTTGCCGCTCGCAGGTTTCAGAGTCACAGGGCGGTAACGTTAGCTGTAGTTGCAATTAATGTGTTGTGGCTACTGCCCATTGCGCTGTTTGTGGTGATGGGAATGCTGGAGCCCGTTGCAGGGTTGTCGCTCGCATACGCGCCTCTGGTGTTTTCGGCTTGGTTTTTTAAAGCCGGGACTTTGGAGTAAAAGTTTTGGGTCCAGGTCAAAGAATCTATTCACAAAGCCTGTTCTAGTTGCGATGTAAGATCCAAGTTATTGGATATTCACGGCTAGGGTTTTGTGAGAGTGTCGTTGCCGGCGCTTGGCGTCTGCAACCAAGTTTGGGATGAAGCGGTCTGATGCAGGCGAACAGCGACGATTCAGATTGATTGATGGGGGCGAGACCGTCAGGTCGAGTATTTATGGACAAATTGAAAGCATCTTTACTGGGCCTGCCGCGCCGGCAAAAAAGGCTGCTGCAGCTGGCCACCGATGTTGTGCTGGTCTGGGTCGCGCTCTGGCTGGCGTTCATCGTGCGCCTGGGTGTCGATGACATGTACAACCCCGTCCGGGCTCATTTCTGGCTTTTCGCCTCTGCGCCGGTGGTGGCTATTCCCCTATTTATCCGTTTTGGCATGTACCGCGCGGTCATGCGTTATTTCGGCAATGATGCGCTGATTGCCATCGTCAAGGCTGTCAGCCTGTCGTCGTTGATCCTCGCGGTGGTGGTCTATTGGTACAGCAACCATCAGGCCGTCGTGCCGCGCTCGATCATTTTCAACTACTGGTGGTTGAGCCTGGTCATCATCGGCGGGCTGCGGCTGTGCATGCGCCAATACTTTATGGGTGACTGGTTCACGGCCGCTCAGCACGTGCCTTTTACCAACCGTGATGATGGCTTGACCAAGGTAGCGATCTACGGAGCCGGGGTGGCTGGCAATCAGTTGGTCGCGGCGCTGCGGATGGGGCGGGTGATGCGCCCCGTAGCGTTCATCGACGATGACGCGGGTATAGCCGATCGCTCCATTTCCGGTTTGCAAGTGTATAAGCCCAAGCACATCCAGCAGATGATCGACGTAACCGGGGCGCAGGAAATCCTCCTGGCCCTGCCGTCCTCCACTCGCGCGCGGCGTAGGGAGATTCTGAACCTCCTGGAAGGCTTTCCGCTGCATGTGCGAAGCGTGCCCAATTTCACGGACCTGGCCAGTGGCCTGGTCAAGGTTGACGACATCCAGGAAGTCGATATCGCCGACCTGTTGGGACGTGATGCGGTCCCGGCCCAGTGCGAGTTACTGGCCCGCTGCATCAAGGGCAAGACCGTGATGGTCACCGGGGCGGGCGGTTCGATTGGCTCAGAGTTGTGCCGGCAGATCTTTTCCATCGGCCCAACCACCCTGATTCTGTTCGATCACAGCGAGTTCAACCTCTACAGCATTCTGTCTGAACTCGAACAGCGTATCGCCCGCGAGTCCGTGCCGGTGCGCTTGCTGCCGATCCTCGGTTCCATCCGCCATCCCGATAAATTGCTGGATGTGATGAAGACCTGGAATGTAGAGACCGTCTATCACGCGGCAGCCTACAAGCATGTGCCGATGGTCGAGCACAACATCGCCGAAGGCGTGTTGAACAATGTAATAGGCACCCTCAACACCGCGCAGGCGGCGTTGCAGGCCGGGGTTGCCAACTTTGTGCTGATTTCCACGGATAAAGCGGTACGCCCGACCAATGTGATGGGCAGCACCAAACGCCTGGCGGAGCTCACCTTGCAGGCGCTGAGCCGAGAGCTGGCACCGGTATTGTTCGGTGACCGGGCCAATGTCTCGCGGGTCAACAAAACCCGCTTCACCATGGTCCGCTTTGGCAATGTACTGGGCTCTTCCGGTTCGGTGATCCCGCTCTTCCACAAGCAGATCAAGTCGGGTGGGCCGTTGACGGTCACCCATCCGAAGATTACCCGCTACTTCATGACGATCCCTGAGGCGGCGCAACTGGTGATTCAGGCCGGTTCCATGGGGCAGGGCGGCGATGTCTTCGTGCTCGACATGGGCGAGCCGGTGAAGATCGTCGAGTTGGCCGAGAAGATGATTCACCTTTCTGGCCTGAGTGTGCGGTCAGAAAAAAATCTCCATGGCGAGATTTCCATCGAATTTACCGGCCTGCGTCCCGGGGAGAAGCTTTACGAGGAGTTACTGATTGGCGATAACGTCGCGGCGACCCAGCACCCGATGATTATGAGCGCCAATGAAGAACACCTGCCCTGGGACACGCTCAAGGGCAAGCTCAACGAACTGTTGGCGGCAGTGGAAAAGGACGATTATTCGCGTGTTCGCCAATTGCTGCGCGATACCGTCAGTGGCTATACGCCCGATGGTGAGATCGTTGATTGGGTGTACCAGCAACGCCGCCTCGACCCGTGACTTCACATACGCTGTAACGCTGCCATTTTTGACATGCTCCGGGCCTCGTCTAGGTTTGGAAAGCAGCTTGGGAAAAGCTGCTTTCCCCTATCAAAGTCATGGAGTTTTACTTATGCGTATAGCTCATCTCTCTTCCCTGGCCTTTGCCTTGCTGGCCAGCGCATCCCTCGCCGTGAATGCTGCACCTGTCAAAACAGAGACATCCGCACCCGTTGCCGTACAAGTCGCTCCCAGCGAACAGTCCTCTAGAATCGACCTTAACGCCGCCGATGTGCCGACTCTGCAACGCGAGCTTGCCGGGGTCGGGGAGGCTAAGGCCCGGGCCATCGTGGCTTACCGTGAAAGCAATGGCGCCTTTGCTTCGGTAGATGAGCTACTGGAAGTCAAGGGAATTGGCAAAGCTATCCTGGAAAAGAACCGGGACAAGTTAGTCGTCAACTAAGTGAGTGGGTTGTATGGGCGAGGCCGATCATTGATCGGCCTTTTTTGTGGGCCGCGGTTAGGTCGCGAAGTGTTCTGTTTCAGGTGTTCACGCACGGTGTCGAGAATTTGTTGACCCAGTTGCGGGTTCTGGACGCTGCGTGACAACAGTAGCGCCCCCACCAGGGCCGACATGATGATGATGCTTTGTTCGCGGGCGTCAGGGCTGCCCAGGCTGTGTTCGACCTGCCGCAACCTGGCGTTGAGCACTGCGTCTGTGGTAGCGCTGGGCTGGCCGCGTTGGCCGAGTTCGGAGCACATCGTTGGCAGTGGGCAGCCTTGATGGGGGGAGGTGGCATGCCATTGGGAGAGGTAACTGTCGACAAAGGCCTCCAGCGGCTCGTCCTGGGCAAACAAGGTGGCGCAGTGGGCGTCCAGTTGGTCGCTGGCGACTTGCAGGGCTTTTTCCACCAGTTCGTCTTTGGATTTGAAATGGGAATAAAAGCCGCCATGGGTCAGCCCCAGTGCTTTCATTAAAGGTTGCAGGCCTGTTGCGCCGATACCGTCGCGACGAAAGCGTGCCGAAGCTTCTTCAATAATGCGTTGATGGGTTTGGGCTTTATGGTCTTGCGAATAACGCATTTAAGAAGTCTCCACAGCGGTGGGCCATCTTAACCAAGGTTAATTGGATGGTGACTGTACTTCTACTCCAATAAAGCACGCAGATCTACAACACGGATTGAGGTTTAACTGTCAGGCTTTTCCGTACTATTAGTTGTACAGGTTTTGTATAAGAACTAATGGGTGGCGGCGCAAAGTTAAAAACCCTTCACTTTGCAATGAAGGGTTTTATTGATTAGGGCGTTGAATTAGCGGTCTTGAGCGTCTTTGGCGTCCATCTCGGCATTGCGCTCAGCCACGCGTTTGCGTTGCTCGTCGGTCAGTTCGACCTTGTTCGCGGTGTCGCGCAACATCATCAGGCCACCCACGATCGAGCCGATGGCAACGATCAGAATCATCCAGGCATACCAGGGCATAGGGTTCTCCTTGAGGGCAGCCTGTGGGGCGAGGGTCGCCGCGCAGCCTGCCTAACACTTTGAGCGATGGAAATTGGCAGTGGTTCCATTCTATGCCCGATACCGGCCCTTGGCCGCGACTGTTTCTCTGGCGCCCGACCAGGATGCTGAACCACACGGCGGTGAGTATCGCCAAGTGCGACAACTTAGCCATGTGCGCGTCGCATTAAAGATGAGCCCCCTCGCTGACACGCCTTAAGCGGCTTCTTTACGCGTTCTTTATGTGCAGCCACAGCCCTCGATCTCGTTCCTTTACAGGCGCGGCGCGGACAATTGCGCAACAGGCGACCACCGCCATACCCCGGAGAAACTCCATGAATGTTCTGGACGCAGGGTCACTGCTGCTGGCAGTGGGGCTGTTCATTTATCTACTGGTTGCGCTGTTGCGCGCAGACCGGCACTAGGAGCGGCTATGCACAGTTATGACTATTGGCTGATCCTGGCCTTCTTTGCCCTGGTGCTGGTGCCGGCCCCCTTTCTGGGGCGCTTCTACTACAAGGTGATGGAAGGGCAACGCACCTGGCTGTCGCCGGTGCTCGGGCCGCTGGAGCGCGGCTGCTATCGCGTGGCCGGGGTCGACCCCCAGGCCGAACAGAGTTGGCAGAAGTACACCCTGGCCTTGCTCGCCTTCAACCTGGCCGGGTTCCTTTTGCTGTTCGCAATTCTGTTGTGGCAGAACTATTTGCCGCTCAACCCGCAGCAGTTGCCGGGGCAGGAGTGGACACAGGCGTTCAACACTGCCGTCAGCTTCATGACCAACACCAACTGGCAGTCTTATAGCGGCGAGGCAACCCTGAGTTACTTCAGCCAGATGGCGGGCCTGACAGTGCAGAACTTCGTCAGCGCCGCCACCGGCCTGGCTGTGCTGGTGGCGCTATGCCGTGGGATTGGCCGCAAGTCGGCGCAAACCCTGGGCAACTTCTGGGTTGATATGACCCGCGCCACCCTCTATGGCCTGTTGCCGCTGTGCCTGCTGCTGGCGCTGTTTCTGGTGTGGCAGGGTGTGCCGCAGACCTTTGCCCAGTACGTCCACGCGCTGACGGTGCAAGGGGCGGACCAAGTGATCCCCCTCGGCCCGGCCGCTAGCCAAATTGCCATCAAACAGTTGGGCACCAACGGCGGTGGTTTCTTCGGTGTCAATTCGGCTCACCCGTTCGAGAACCCGACCGCGTGGAGCAACCTGTTCGAGGTGGCGTCGATCATCTTGATCCCCGTGGCGTTGGTGTTCACCTTCGGCCACTACGTCAAGGACCTGCGCCAGAGCCGCGCGATCATCGCCTGCATGCTGGCCCTGTTCCTGATTGGCGGCGCGACGTCGCTGTGGGCCGAGTACCAGCCCAACCCGACCCTGGCCAGCGCGGCGGTGGAGCAGACCGCGCCGCTCGAAGGCAAGGAAAGCCGCTTCGGCACCACCGCCACCGTGCTCTGGTCGGTGACCACCACCGCCGCGTCCAACGGTTCGGTCAACGCCATGCACGACAGCCTCAACCCGCTCAGTGGCATGGTCGCGCTGGTGAACATGATGGTCGGCGAAGTGATCTTCGGCGGCGTCGGTGCGGGGCTCTACGGCATGTTGCTCAACGTGCTGATCGCGGTGTTCCTCGCCGGCCTGATGATTGGCCGCACCCCGGAATACCTGGGCAAAAAGCTGCAAGCGCGGGAAGTGAAGTTGCTGGTGGCGACCCTGCTGGTGATGCCCGTCGGCGTGCTGGTGCTCGGCGCCCTCGCCACCAGCCTGCCGGGGCCGGCCGCGGCGGTGAGCAACCCTGGGCCCCACGGCTTCAGCCAGTTGCTCTACGCCTACACCTCGGCCAGCGCCAACAACGGCTCGGCGTTCGCAGGGCTTGGGGTCAACACCCCGTTCCACAACCTGATGCTGGGCCTGGGCATGTTGATCGGCCGCTTCGGCTACATCCTGCCGGTGCTGGCCCTGGCGGGCAGCCTGGCGATGAAGAAGCCGGCGCCCATCGGCCAAGACAGCTTCCCCACCCACGGCCCGCTCTTTGTCGCCCTGTTGACCGTGACCATTTTGCTGGTCGGCGGCCTGACCTTCCTGCCGAGCCTGGCACTGGGGCCGGTGGCTGAACAGCTGGGCCTGGCCGCGTTTGCCCATTGAGAGCGAGGGAATTGAACATGAACATGCCTGCACCCAAAGCCGTCGCCCACGTGGCGCCGCAAGCAAAAACCGCCTTCGCCGCCCTGTGGCGCCCGGCGTTGCGCCAAGCCTTTGTCAAGCTCGACCCGCGTCAGCTCAAACGCTCGCCGGTGATGCTGGTGGTGGAACTGACAGCCGTCTTCACCACCGTGCTGTGCTTTATCCCCGACCCGGCGGTGCCCACTGGCGTCGCCGCGCAAATCGCCCTGTGGCTGTGGTTCACCGTGCTCTTTGCCAATTTTGCCGAGGCCCTGGCCGAGGGGCGCGGCAAGGCCCGCGCCGATAGCCTCAAGGCCGGCAGCGAAGGCATGAGCGCACGGCGCAAGAAGGCCGACGGCAGTTTTGAAGTGCTGCCTGCCACCCGTTTGCGCAAGGGCGATGTGGTGCGCGTCGAGGCCGGGGAGATGATCCCCGGTGATGGCGAAGTGATCGAAGGCATCGCCGCCGTCAACGAAGCGGCCATTACCGGCGAGTCGGCACCGGTGATCCGTGAATCCGGCGGCGACCGCTCGGCCGTCACCGGCAACACGCGATTGGTGTCCGATTGGCTGCTGGTGCGCATCACCGCCAACCCCGGCGAGTCCACCCTGGACCGCATGATCGCCCTGGTCGAAGGCGCCAAGCGGCAGAAAACCCCCAACGAAGTGGCGCTGGACATCCTGCTGATCGGCCTGACCCTGATCTTCCTGGTGGTCGTGGTCACGCTGCAACCGTTCGCCCGCTTCGCCGAGGGCAATGTGCCCCTGGTGTTTTTGGTGGCGCTGCTGGTGACCCTGATCCCCACCACCATCGGCGGCCTGCTCTCGGCCATCGGCATCGCCGGCATGGATCGCCTGGTGCGCCTGAACGTGATCGCCAAGTCCGGCCGGGCGGTGGAAGCGGCGGGCGACGTGCACGTGCTGATGCTCGACAAGACCGGCACCATCACCTTCGGCAACCGCCGCTGCACCGCGATCTACGCCGCCCCGGGTGTCAGCGCCAAGGCCTTGGCCGAAGGCGCGTTGATGGCCTCCCTGGCCGACGAGACGGCCGAGGGCAAGTCCGTGGTTGATTTTCTGCGCGGCTTGCACCCGCAAGTGGAGCCGCCGTTGCACACCTTGACCGCCGTGCCGTTCAGCGCCGAAACGCGCCTGTCGGGCGTGGACTACCAGGGCCACGTGTACCGCAAGGGCGCGGTGGATTCGGTGTTGGCCTTCATCGGCCAACAGCGCAGCGACGTGCTGCCGGCGCTGTCGCGGGAAATCGACAAGATCGCCCAAAGCGGCGGCACGCCGTTGCTGGTGTGCCTCGACGGCCAGTTGTTGGGCGCCATTCACCTCAAGGACGTGGTCAAACCCGGCATCCGCGAGCGTTTTGCGCAGTTGCGCAAGTTGGGTATTCGCACCGTGATGGTCACCGGCGACAACCCGCTGACCGCCGCCGCCATCGCCGCCGAGGCGGGCGTGGACGACGTGCTGGCCGAGGCCACGCCGGAGAAAAAACTGGCGCGCATTCGCCATGAGCAAAACGATGGCCGTTTGGTCGCCATGTGCGGCGACGGCGCCAACGATGCCCCGGCCCTGGCCCAGGCTGACGTGGGCATGGCCATGAACGACGGCACCCAGGCAGCCCGCGAGGCGGCCAACATGGTCGACCTGGACAGCGACCCAACCAAGCTGCTGGACGTGGTGCAAATCGGCAAGGAGCTGCTGGTGACCCGTGGCGCCCTGACCACGTTCTCCATCGCCAACGACGTGGCCAAGTACTTCGCCATCCTGCCGGCGCTGTTCGCGGCGATTTATCCACAGCTGGGCGTGCTCAATGTGATGCAACTGAGCAGCCCGCAGAGCGCGATCCTCTCGGCGATTGTGTTCAACGCCCTGATTATCGTGGTGCTGATCCCCCTGGCGCTGCGCGGGGTGCGGGTACAAGCGGCCAGTGCGGTGCACCTGTTGCGGCGCAACCTGCTGATTTATGGCGTGGGTGGTTTGGTGGCGCCGTTCGTGGGGATCAAGTTGATCGACCTGCTGCTGACGGCACTGCACCTGGTGTGAGTGCTGGTCACAGTGCTGAATCTGTTCTCTGGAAACGAGGAAATTGACATGTCGACTGTAGTGCGTCCGGCCCTGAGCCTGATTATTTTGATGACCCTGATTACCGGCGTGGCCTATCCCTTGGTGGTCACAGGCGTGGCCCAAGTGGCGTTCCCCGAACAGGCCAATGGCAGCCTGGTGCGTGATGAGGCGGGCAAGGTGCGCGGATCTGCGCTGATCGCCCAGGATTTCACCGGCAATGCGTGGTTCCACCCGCGGCCCTCGGCGGGGGCCTTCGCCACGGTGGCGAGCGGGGCCAGCAACCTGGCACCGAGCAACCCGGCCCTGGCCACCCGCGTCATCGACGACGCCAACAAACAGCAAGTGCCCGGCCAAGGCCCGGTGCCGCTGGCGCTGTTGACCACCTCCGGCAGCGGCCTTGATCCACACTTGCCACCCGAGGCAATTGGCTATCAACTGGCGCGAGTCGCCGCCGCCCGCAACCTGCCCGTGGCGACCCTGGCGCAGTTGCTGGACGAGCACATCGAACAACCCCTGGTGGGGCCGCCGGTGGTCAACGTGCTGGCGCTGAACCGGGCTCTGGAAAAGTTGTAGAGCCGTAGGGCAGCATCGCGGGCCGGCCGCTCCCTCTTTAGGATGAGAGCGCCGGCCCGCGACGACGGTTGCGAAAACCCCATATAACCACCCGCAAACAAGGGACCCTTTTGATGAGCAACGCCACCCGCGCCGACGCCCTGTTAGCCGACCTGCCACGGGACGGTCGCGGCCGCCTCAAGGTCTTTCTGGGCGCTGCTCCCGGCGTGGGCAAAACCTACGCCATGCTTCAGGCCGCCCACACCCAGTTGCGTCAAGGGGTGAAGGTGCTGGCGGGCGTGGTGGAAACCCATGGCCGCGCCGAAACCGAAGCCCTGCTCGCCGGCCTGCCCCAGCAACCCTTGGTGCGCTCGGAATACCGCGGCGTGGTGCTGGAGGAAATGGACCTCGACGGCTTGCTCCAGGCCAAGCCGCAACTGGTGTTGGTGGACGAACTGGCCCACAGCAACGCCCCCGGCAGCCGCCATGCCAAGCGCTGGCAGGATATCCAGGAGCTGCTGGCCGCCGGCATCGACGTGTACACCACGGTCAACGTCCAGCACCTGGAAAGCCTCAACGACCAGGTGCGCGGCATCACCGGCGTGCAGGTGCGCGAGACGCTCCCCGATTGGGTGCTGCAAGAAGCCTTCGAGCTGCTGCTGATCGACTTGCCACCCCGCGAACTGCTGGAGCGCCTGCGCGACGGTAAGGTCTACGTGCCGGAGCAGGCGCGGGCCGCCATCGACGCGTTTTTTACCCAGACCAACCTCACCGCCCTGCGGGAGCTGGCGATGCAGACCGCTGCCGCCCAGGTGGACGACGACCTGGCCCTGGGCTATCGCCAATTGGGCCAAGCCGCACCCGCGGTGCGCGGGCGCTTGCTGGTGGGCGTGGACGGCGACAGCCAGGCCGAACGCCTGGTGCGCCATGCTAGCCGCGTGGCGCGGCGCCGGCATTTGCCCTGGAGCCTGGTGCATGTGGACAACGGTCGGGTGGCCGATGAGCAATCACGCCTGCGCCTGCAAAGCGCCCAGCAACTGGCCGAACGCCTGGGCGGCGAAGTGGTGCTGCTGCGCGCCGGCGAAGTGGCCAAGACCCTGATCCAGCACGCCGGCGAGCGCCGTGCCAGTTTGTTGCTGGTGGGCCAGTCGCGGCCCCGTTTGCGGCGCCGATTGCTCGGTGGAGGCTTGGCCTCGCGCTTGCTGCGCGATGCCCGGGGCCTGGAAATCAACGTGCTGGACAGCGACACCGACCAGCCACCGCCGCGCTCGCGGGCGGCCCACACCTTGGTGTGGTTCGACTATGCCCTGGCGGTACTGGCCACGCTGCTGGCCAGTGCCTTGGCCTGGGGCGTGGCCAGTGTGCTGCCGTTGCCCAACATCTCCCTGGTGTTCCTCGCGGCGGTGCTGCTGGTGGCGGTGCGCAGCAGCCTCGGCCCGGCGCTGGTGTGCGCGGCGCTGTCGTTCCTGACCTATGACTTTCTGTTCATCCCGCCGAATTTCTCCCTGAGCATCCAGCGCGAAGAAGACGTGCTGACCCTGTTGTTCTTCCTGCTGATGGCGGCGCTCACCGGTAACCTCGCAGCCCGCCAGCGCCAGCAGTTGCGGGCGTTGCGCGACACCCAGGAGGAAACCAGCGAACTGCTCGACCTGTCGCGCAAACTCACCGCCGCCACCGACCGGCGGGCGGTCATCAGCGCAGCGGCGCAGCACTTGGAAGGCTGGCGCGATGTGCAACTGTGCCTGGTCAACCGCCAGGGCCAGGCTGCCGACGGCTGGCAAGTGGAAAGCGGTGGCCCGTTGCAACTGAACGAGACCGAACGCGCCGCCGCCGATTGGGCCTGGCAACACGACCAAGCGGCGGGCCTGGGCACCGGCACGTTGCCGTTCGGGCGTTGGTGGTGGTGGCCGCTGTCGGTGGACGATGGTCCGCTGGGCCTGCTGGGCGTCTCGACCCACGATGGCTTGCCCCTGAGCGGCCAGCGTCGGCGTTTGTTGACCGCGTTGAGCCAGCCGCTGGCCCAGGCCCTGGCCCGCGCCCAATTGGCGCAAGATCTGGAAGCAGCGCGCCTGCACGGCGAAACCGAACAACTGCGCAGCGCGCTGCTGGCGTCGGTGTCCCATGACCTGCGCACACCGCTGACGTCCATGCGCGGCAGCATCGATAGCCTCTTGGCGCTGGGTGAGGCGATCCCGCTGGAAGATCGCCGTGAACTGCTCGAAGGCACCCGCGACGAAGCCGAGCGCCTGGACCGCTACATTCAGAACCTGCTGGACATGACGCGCCTGGGCCACGGCGCCCTGAAACTGGCCCGCGACTGGGTGTCGCCGGCCGACATCGCCGGCAGTGCCTTGAACCGTTTGCGCACGGTGCTGGCGCCGTTGCAGGTCAGCGTCGACGTGCCGGGCACCTTGCCGCTGCTGTATGTGCACGCGGCGCTGATCGAACAGGCGCTGGTCAATGTATTGGAGAACGCGGCGCGGTTTTCGCCGCCCCACGGGCGTTTGCAATTGAGCGCAGGGGCGGGCGACGAGGAGTTGTTTTTCACCGTTTGTGATGAAGGCCCGGGTATCCCTGAAGAGGACCGGGCGAAGATTTTCGACATGTTCTACACCGCCGCCCGGGGTGACCGGGGCGGGCAGGGCACAGGCCTGGGGCTGGCGATCTGCCAAGGGATGGTCGGCGCCCACGGCGGGCGCATCAGCGTCGGCGATGGCATCGACGGCCGAGGAACCTGCATCACGCTGCACCTGCCGCTGGCCACCCAACCGCCATTGGACGGTGAAGCCTGAAGCCGCCTGCGCTACTCTTTTGCCACTTTTTGCTTTGAATGGATGCCATGAGCCAGACCGCGACCATTTTGGTCATCGACGACGAACCGCAGATCCGCAAGTTTCTACGTATCAGCCTCGCCTCCCAGGGCTACAAAGTGTTGGAGGCGGGCACCGGCACTGAAGGCCTGGCCCAGGCGGCGCTAAACCAGCCGGATTTACTGGTGCTCGACCTGGGCCTGCCGGACATGGACGGCCAGCAGGTGCTGCGTGAGTTGCGCCAATGGTCCAGCATGCCGGTGCTGGTGCTGTCGGTGCGCGCCAGCGAGGGGCAGAAGGTCGATGCCCTGGACGGCGGCGCCAACGACTACGTGACCAAGCCGTTCGGCATTCAGGAATTCCTCGCTCGGGTGCGCGCCCTGCTGCGCCAGGCCCCCACCGGCGAAGCGCCGCAAGCGGCGCTGACCTTCGGCCCGCTGACCATCGACCTGGCGTACCGCCGCGTGGTCCTGGACGGCGCCCAAGTGGCCCTGACCCGCAAGGAATACGCGGTGCTGGCGCAACTGGCGCGCCACCCCGGGCGCGTGATTACCCAACAGCAATTGCTCAAGGACATTTGGGGCCCGACCCACACCGAAGACAGCCATTACCTGCGCATCGTGGTGGGGCACTTACGGCAGAAACTCGCCGACGACCCCACCAACCCGCGGTTCATCCTGACCGAGGCGGGGGTGGGGTATCGGTTGTTGGCGCCGTAACCACCGTTGTTACCACGACGGCGGCGGTCAGCTTTGTTCATTCTCATAACGGTCCAGGGTATCGCGGGCGATTTCCCGGCCCAGGGCGATCAGTTCCGGGGCTTTGTAGAACTCGAAGAAGCGGCACACGCGTTTGGGCACGTTGATGAGGATATCGGGTGGATAACCGGCGATCTTGTACTGCGCCAGTGAGGTCTGCATCACCTCGAAGCTTTGGTTAATCAGGTCCAGCAAAGACGCCGGGCCGACGTTGTCGATGATGAACGAGCCCGTCGCGGATTTTGGCGCGCCGGGGCCTTCGGGGGCGGCGGCCGGTTGCTGGGCCTCGGGCTCGGCGCCTTCGAGCCAGGGGTTGCGTTCCTTTTCGGCGTCCGGGCGCAGGGTCTCTTGTTCCAGCAACAGCAACTGCTCGGCCTGTTTGCGGCGAAAGGGCATATGGGAGCCCAGGGAACTCATCAGCCCGTCGAAGCGGCTCTTGAAGGCTGGCGGGCGCTGGATCACCGGCAGTTGATAGTGCTTCTGGTTGGTGGAGTTGAGGTTGACCGCGATTATCAGGTCGCAGTGGCTCGACACCACGGGCACGATGGGCAGCGGGTTAAGCAGGCCGCCGTCCACCAGCATGCGGTTGCCCTGCATCACCGGGGTGAACAGGCTGGGGATCGCCGCCGAGGCGCGCATGGCCTGGTGCAGGCAGCCTTCCTGGAACCAGATTTCCTGCTGGTTGGTCAGGTCGGTGGCCACCGCCGTGTAGGGGATGCGCAGCTCTTCGATATTGATGTCGCCGACGATCTTGCGGATCTGCCCGAACACCTTCTCGCCGCGAATCGCCCCCAGGCGAAAACTCACGTCCACCAGGCGCAGCACATCGAGGTAATCCAGGCTTTCGATCCAGTTGCGGTAGTCGTCGAGTTTGCCGGCAGCGTAGATGCCGCCGACCACCGCGCCCATGGAGCAACCGGCCACGCAGGCGATGTCATAGCCGCGGCGTTCGATCTCTTCAATTACCCCGATATGGGCATAGCCCCGGGCGCCGCCGGAGCCGAGTACCAATGCAACACGCTTTTTCATCGTTCATCCTTTGGTCAAACAGGCCTCAACAATGCACCTATCGGGGGGCGGGCTTCAATCGCCGTAGCGGGTCGCAACGGCAAAGCGGTAGTTTTTTCGACAACGGGTGCCGGAGCACGCATGGCCTGGCGCCAGCTATATTGATCTGCGCGGCAAGGCACTTTTTGCGCCGCCGGTCGTCTTACCGAGCACGTCTGTTCTTCCCTTATTGAGGTGTCTTTGATGAAAGCCTGGATCTGTCTGCCTTTGATGGTGCTGGCGCTGGCCGGTTGCGCCGGCAAAACCGCGTACCGCGACAGCTGCGCGACGCAACTCGATTCCGCCTGGCGTGAACTGGACCTGGCCAAGGCCGAGGGTTTTGCCGGTACGGTGAGTTACTCCAAGGCCCTGTCATTGCTGACCGGCGCCAAGACCCAACAACAGTTCGAGGCCTTTGAAGGTTGCAGCAGCAAGGCCGAGAAGGCACGCTTCTACATTCGTGAATCCCGCGCTGGCCGTTAATTGCGCCGATCCTGTCAAAACTTGCAGCTAACAGCGTATCGCTCGCAGCTGCACCCCCCGTGGAGCCGTACATGTCTGTGTTGGTTGATCGTCTGGTGGCCCGGGTCATGGACCTGGAAGTTCGTCTGTGGGCGTGTCAGGCGCGGCTGAGCGCCAGCACCGATGCCGAGGCCCTGCACAGCTTGCGCACCACGGTGCGGCGCCTGCGCAGCCTGTTGCGCCCGCTGCGCGGCTTGCCGGGGGTGGATCAACTGGAAACGGCGGCGGCCGAGGTGGGCAACCTGACCACGCCCCTGCGCGACCGCGAGGTGCTGGCGGCCTACCTGTTGCGCCACGGCCATGTGGAAGCGGCCCGCCAGCGTAGCTTGCAAATGGCCGATACCTATCCGGCCGTGGCCGACGGTGCCGAACTGGCTCAGTTGCTGCTGATGCTCGACGCCTTCCCGCGGTTTTTGCGCGCCTCCCAGCGCCAGGGCTTGCTCGGCGGTTTGCGCCTGCGCATCGAAAAGCGCCTGGCCAAACAATGGAAAGAGTTGGCGCAGGCCCTGCGCGACCCCAACCACGATCGCCATCGCTTGCGCCTGCTGATTAAGCGCGTGCGCTATGGCATCGAGGCCTACCCCGAATTGAACCGCTTGCCGGCCCAGGCCATGCCCCGGCTCAAGGCTGCGCAAGGCGCCCTGGGCGACTGGCACGATTGCTGGCAATGGCTGCTGCGCGCCGAGCAGGAATCGGACCTGCTGCCGTGCGTGGCGGTGTGGCGCAAGACCATGGCCACCGCCCAAGGCCGTGCAGACCGCGTGCTTGAGCGTTTGCAACAGGACTGCTTCGGCGCCTGACGGCTTATCTGTCGGTGTTTTTGGCGGGAATAAGCACTGTGCCAGCACTGGGCGGCTGGTTAACATCCCGAAGTCTTTTCTTTGCCTTGAGGTGCACATGGGCTTTAGCGATTTACTCGAAGCGGTACGCAAGCAGCCGCTGGACGTCTCGATCCCGGCGCAATGGGCCCAGGGCCGCGCCAGTTTTGGCGGGCTGATGGCCGCGCTGCAATACGAAGCCATGCGCGCCAAGGTGCCGGCGGATCGCCCGGTGCGTTCGTTGGCGATCACCTTTGTCGGCCCGGCCGAGCCGGATGTGCCGATCCGTTTTGAAGTGGAGGTGCTGCGCGAGGGCAAGGCCGTCAGTCAAGTGCTGGGCCGTGCAGTGCAGAACGGCCAGGTCGTCACGTTGGTGCAGGGCAGCTTCGGCGCGTCGCGGCCGTCGGAAATCGAGGTGGCCGCCGAAGCGGCGCCGGACCTCAAACATTGGGAAGCCTGCCAGGAACTGCCCTACATCAAGGGCGTGACCCCGGAATTCATGCGCCACCTGGGCTTGCGTTGGGCGGTGGGTGGCTATCCGTTCAGCGGCGTGAAATCGCGGCACATGGGCGGCTGGGTGCGTTTGCGTGACGAGGCCGAAGCGGCGCTGACCGAGGCCCATATCCTGGCCCTGGTGGACGCCTGGCCGCCGGCGCTATTGCCGTACCTGAAAAAACCGGCGGCGGGCAGCACCCTGACCTGGACCATCGAGTTCGTGCAGCCGTTGCTGGCGCTGACGACGCTGGACTGGTGCAAGTACCAAGTGGAAATCGAACACGCCCGCGATGGCTATGGCCACACCGCCGCGGCGTTGTGGAGCGAGGACGGGCGTTTGATCGCCCTGAGCCGCCAAACGGTCACGGTATTCGCCTAAGCACGGTTCAACGGCGGTGGCGCTGGCGCCAGGCGCGCCACCAGGCACCGCTGAGGACAAAACGTGGAAACGTCAGGAACTGTTCGGTCAAAAGGCGCTGCACGGCGTCGGCACGGTCGCTGAACGGTTCGCTGGCCTGCTGCTCCAGGCTATGGCCATGGCGTTGCAGGCCCAGGGCCGCGAGCAGGCCGATCACGCCAATGGCCACACTGGCCGCACTCAGGGCGAACACGCCCGATACGATCAACAAAAACGCCACGATAAACAGCGGCACGGCAATCAGGTGCAACACCAGGTTGGTCGGGTTGCTGTGGTTGTTTGGGTACTGGCGCCATTGCCAGGCGGGGAGATTGGGGTGACGTTTGCCCATGGTGATAATCCTCTGTCCGTATGAAACATATGGACAAAGAATAGGGGCGCCCTGGCTGATCCGCGAATCGTGATTGCCTATGGCTATCATCGGCAATTTCCATCGGGCCTGCTGCGGCTGTTGTTGTAGCAAGCGGGCTCGCCTGCTTGCTACAACGGCCGTTCTTCAGAGTTTGAGTTGGCCGATGGCTTTGTTCAGTTCGCCGGCCAGGGTGGCCAGTTCGTTGCTGGTGGTGGCCGAGTCGACGGTTTGCTGCACGGTGTTTTCGGTCACGTCGCGGATGCTCACCACAGCGCGGTTCATTTCTTCGGCCACTTGGCTTTGCTGTTCGGCGGCGACGGCGATCTGGGTGTTGCTTTCGCGCATCTGGGCCACGGCGCTGGTGATCTCCATCAGCGAGGCGCCGGCCTCTTGGGCCTGCTGTACGCAGTCATCGGCCTTGAACGAGCTCTCTTGCATGAAGTCTACGGCGTCGCGGGTGCCGGCCTGCAGGGCCGAAACCATGAGGGTGATTTCATCGGTGGAGGCCTGCACCCGCTTGGCCAGGTTGCGCACTTCATCGGCCACCACGGCAAAGCCGCGGCCCATTTCCCCGGCGCGGGCCGCTTCGATGGCCGCGTTGAGGGCCAGCAGGTTGGTTTGCTCGGCGATGCTGTGGATCACGCTGACCACACCGTTGATTTTCTGGCTGTCTTCGGCCAGGCGCTGGATCATCTCGGCGGTTTGCTGCACGCCGCTGGAGAGGCCGGCGATGGATTTCTGCACGCGGCTGACCACTTCCTGGCCACTGCCAGCGAGGGTATCGGCGCTTTTCGAGAGGTCACGAGTGGCGCCGGCGTGCTGGGCGATGTGGTAGACCGTGGCGGTCATTTCGTTGATGGCGGTGGCCGCTTGGTCGGTTTCGCTTTGCTGGCCGAGCATGCCGTGGCGCACTTCGTCCATGCTCGCGGCCAGGCGCGCGGCGCCCACGTCCAGTTGCCGGGCGGTGTTGGCCACGGTGCTGACCACGCGCTGATAACCGGCCTGCATGGCGTTGAACGCACTGGCCATCTGCCCGACTTCATCGGTGCAGGCCAGGGGCACGCGGGCGGACAGGTCGCCGGTTTTCTCGACGTGCAGCATCACGTCCTTGAGGGTGTTGAGCTGGCTGAGCAGGAAGCGGATCAGCAGTTGCGAGGCGCAGAGCATGGCGAACATCAGGATGAACACGGCCACCGCGTAGTTGGAAAAACGCTCGCTGAACACCTGCATCAGGCTCGGGGCGAAGGCCAGCACGGCGACTTTCTGGCCGTCGGCGCGGGTTATCACGTTGGCGCCCATCAACGGGTTCTCACCAAAGAACGGCATCGCGTCGATCAGCACCCACTCGTTGGCATCGGCCAGTTCTGGAAGAGCCTGCTCATTGAGGCTGGGGATTTGCCCGGCGCGAAACGCCAGTAAATGCTCGGCCTGGGGCAGCGGTTGGCCGGCGGGCCAGGCCTTGAGCAGGGTGGCTTGGGCCTGGGCCGACTCTTGGGAGGCGTGGGTACGCGACTGTTGTTCCAGTTGCACGGCGTACAGCACCAGCAGCAGGGTGGTGACGAAAGCGACCGCGTTGACGGCCCAGAACTTGTACTTCAACGAGATGTTGCTAAGCCAGGCACCCATAGGAAGGTCTTCTCTGATAGCGGAAACATTTTTGGCAAGGTGCCATTATTGTGCCGCTATCCAGGAAAAGGAACCTTGATATGGGTCAAATGAGGTCGCGGCGCAGGCTGATTCAATCGAGGAAGGGTAGCCCAAAAAAGTCGCGGGCGCAGGCGGTGGTGTGGGCGGCCAGGTCGGCTTCGGCTTCGTCGCGGTGGCGCGCCACTTCGCGCAGCACTTCGCCCAGGTAGGCCGGCTCGTTGCGCCCGTTCTTGGGTTTGGGTCGCAGGGTACGCGGCAGCAGGTAGGGCGCGTCGCTTTCGAGCATCAGGCGCCCACGGGGGATTTCACGCACCAAGGGATGCAGGTGGGTGCCGCGGCGTTCATCGCAGATCCAACCGGTGATGCCGATGTGCAGGTCCAGGTCCAGGTAGCTGAACAGTGCCCGTTGTTCGCCGGTGAAGCAGTGCACCACGGCGGCGGGCAACTGGTCGCGAAAGTCCCGCAGGATCTCCAGCAAGCGTTGGTTGGCGTCCCGTTCATGAAGGAACACGGGCAATTGCAGCTCCACGGCCAGGGCCAGGTGTTGTTCCAGGACTTTTTCCTGTTGCGGGCGCGGCGAGAAGTCGCGGTTGAAGTCCAACCCGCATTCGCCCACCGCGCGCACCGTGGGCGCCTTGCACAAGTCGCTTAGGCGCCGGGCGCTATCGGCGTTCCAGTCGCTGGCGCTGTGGGGGTGGATGCCGGCGGTGGAGAACAACCGTTGGCCGCTGCTGTCCAGTTGCTGGCACAGCTCCAGGGCCTGTTCGCTGCCCTCCACGCTGGTGCCGGTGAGCACCATTTGGCAGACCCCGGCCGCTTGCGCGCGCTCCAGTACGGCCTGGTGCTTGTCGGCGAAACTGGGGTTGGTCAGGTTGACGCCGATATCGATGAGTTGCATGGTGCTACCTCTGCCTCGCGGCCGCAAAGCATATCAGAGCCCCGGTTTTATAAGAAAAGCCAAGAACTACAACGGCTTATCGCGGTCATTTGAGGCCCTTGGGAATGCCTGGGCTGACAGCAGTGCTGTCCATGTGCCAGTCTCGCGTCCTTTTCTGGCTTGGCTGGCCTTGTGTTTATCGCCCGGGATCTCCCGGCCTTACTGATCCCGGAGAGCGGATGACGCGACCCACCCTATGGCTTTTGCTGTGCCTGGCGGCCCTGTTGCCGCTGCCGGCGGCGGCGCGCCTGCCCGGGCCGGTGCAGGCCGTGGCCACGGATAAGGTCCGCGACCTGGCGCAAATCCGCAGCAGCCGGGTGTTGCGGGTGCTGGTCAACCAGAGCCGCAACAGCTCAGGCGAGGTCCAGGGCCAGTCCATTGGCGTGGAGTACCATCGCTTGCGGGCCTTCGAGCAGTACCTCAATGGCCATGCCCGTGATGGCCAGGAAATCAGCCTCAAGATCATTCCCAAAGCCAAGGAGCAGTTGCTCGGTGCGTTGCAGCGCGGTGAAGGCGACTTGGTGGCGCCGGGTGAGTTGCTCGACCCCCATTCCGGCCATGGCGTGAGCACCAGCGAGCCGATTGCCAGCGATGTGCCGCTGTTGCTGGTGGGCATCAAGGGCGAGCGGCGCTACACGCGCCTGGAGCAGTTATCCGGCAAGACCCTGACCCTGGCCACTGGCAGCGCGGCGGCCGGGGCAATCGACCAGATCAACCAGAAACTAGCGCTGCGCAAGTTGCCGCCGGTGCTGATCGAGTGGGTGGACCCCAGCCTGGCGGTGGAGGATGTGTTGGAGATGGTCCAGGCCGGGATCTTTCACCTGACCATCGTCGAGCAACCGATTGCCGAGCGCTGGGGCAAGATCCTGCCTAAATTGCGCTTCGATCGCCAGGTGCTGGTGAGCGAGCCGGGGGAGCAGTACTGGTTTGTGCGCCGCGACGCATCGATGTTGCGCGCCAGCATCGACCGGTTCCTGAAAACCTATCGAGCCCCGTCCGACCAGGACGCCGCATTCCTACGCATCTACCGGCGCTTGTACAAGGTGCACAACCCTTTGGCGCGGGTCACCCGCCAGCGTTTGGAAAAACTGCGCCCGGTCCTGCAAAAACACGCTCGCGAGCAGGGTATGGACTGGCTCAACCTGGCGGCGCTGGCCTTCAAAGAGTCCGCCCTGCAGCCCAGTGCCCGCAGTGGCGGTGGGCCCACGGGGTTGATGCAGATCACGCCGTCGGCGGCCCAGCGGGTGGGGGTCAACAATATCCAGAGCCTGGACAGCAATGTGCAGGCCGGCGCCAAGTACCTGACGTTGATCCGCCGCAAGTTCTTCGCCAGCCCCAAGCTCAACGAGCGTGAGCGCATGGCGTTCGTGCTGGCGGCTTACAACATGGGCCCGGAGCGGGTCCAGGGCATGCGCGCCGAGGCCCGGCGTCGGGGCCTGAACCCCGATCAGTGGTTCTTCCAGGTCGAACGCATCGCCATGGAGCAGGTGGGAATGGGGGCGGTCAGCTATGTTAATAGCGTCAATAAGTATTACTTGGCATTCGACCGGGAACGGGAGTCCTTGGAGCCCGGGACGCAGAAGGTCGTCTCACGCAAGTGATCGAATAATCTGATTGTTATCTCGCGTTTTTAGCGCTTTTAACATTTCGGTTACTGATTAATATGGCGGCCATGCCCCCAACAACACAATGGATGACCCAGCATGAGCACACTGATTAACCGCGTACTGTTCACTCGCGCAGGTTATGGCCTGACGGTCCTGCGCATCTTTGTCGGCATCATCTTCGCTGCCCACGGCTCGCAGAAACTTTTTGGCTGGTTTGGCGGCGGCGGCTTGGCCGGCACGGCGCAGTGGATGGAAAGTATCGGCCTGGCGCCGGGCTACCTGATGGCATCGCTGGCCGGCGGTACCGAGTTCTTCGCCGGCTTGGCCCTGATTATTGGCCTGTTGGCGCGTCCTGCGGCGTTGGGCCTGTCGTTCACCCTGTTGGTGGCGATTTTCTCGGTGCACATCAGCCACGGCCTGTTCATGGCCAACAACGGTTATGAATTCGCCCTGGCGCTGTTGGGCGGCACGATCGCAGTGTTGTTTGAAGGCGCGGGCAAGTTGTCGGCCGACGCGGCGATTGCCCGGTAATTGAGGGGATAAAAGAAGCACCCCTGTGGGAGCGGATTTGCTCGCGATAGCAATGGCAAATTCAGCCTGAATGTCGGCTGAAATCGCCATCGTCGGATCGCCGCGCGAACCAGGCCCGCTCCCACACAAACCTGCACACAGGTTGTTTAGCCCTGTTTGAACAGCTCCTGCGCCCGCCGTCCGATTTCTTCGGGGCTCAGGTCTTCCTTGTGGGTGGAGATGAACCACACATGGCCGAAAGGGTCTCTGAGCGCGCCGCTGCGGTCGCCGTAGAACTGATCCTTGACCTCGGCAATCGCCGTGGCCCCGGCCTTGAGCGCGCGGGCGAACTGGCTGTCAACGTCATTGACGTACAAATGCAGGCCCACCGACGTACCCTGCAAGGCGTCGGGGCCGCCCAGGCCTGATTCGGAGCACGGGGTGGCAAGCATGATGGCGCTGTCGCCGATGCGCAGTTCGGCGTGGCCGACGTCACCGTTGGGCATGTCCAGGCGCATGATTTCGTTGGCGCCGAAGGCTTCTTTATAAAACTCTATGGCTTTGGCGGCAGCCTTGATGCCCAAGTAAGGCGTGATGCTGTGATAGCCCTCGGGGATGGGTTTGACATTCATGGCCGTTCTCCTTTTGGTGGGGGATGGGGGTGAACCTTCATGGTTGTGCAACGTTTTCACTATAGGCGCGGGCATCCGTCACCAGGTTTCAGCCGACGGGGAGCACGTCGGTTAGCGGGATTTCCCACGCTCGCTCGGTTCCAGCAAATGCGCCCCGGGGCCTTGCTCGCCCAGCACATCGCCGAAATTGCGCAGTGGGCAGGCCTCCATGGACAAGCAGCCGCAGCCCATGCAGCCGTTGAGCTGGTCGCGCAGCCACACCAGTTTGTTGATGCGCTCGTCCAGGTCGTTGCGCCACTGGGCAGACAGGTTCTTCCAGTCCGCCGCTGTCGGGGCGCGGCCATCAGGCAGTGCGTGCAAGGCATCGTGAATGGTCGCCAGGGGAATGCCCAGGCGTTGGGCGATCTTGATGAGTGCCACCCGCCGCAGCACTTCGCGCGGGTAGCGGCGCTGGTTGCCTTGGTTGCGGTTGCTCTTGATAAGGCCCTTGGCCTCGTAGAAGTGCAGGGCGGTCACCGCCACGCCACTGCGGGCAGAGAGTTGGCCGACGCTCAATTCCTTGTGCAGCATTTCTTTGGTAATCATGTGGTTTTGCCGCTTGACCTTGACTTAGGTAGAGGTTTTACCCTGCAGGCCTTCAGATCGCAAGGTCTGGCTTCCATGTCGCGAGGGAACGGTTCATGCACGTATCAGAGAACAACCGCAGCTTCACCCAACTGATCGAATTCGAGATCGAACCCCATCAACTGCAAGGGCTGGTCAGCGCCCTGGCCGAGCAATCCGAACATCTGGCCCAGGGGTACGGTGGTTTTCTCAACGCCAGCGTGCAGGCCAGTGAGGATGGGCGCCGGGTGCTCAATTACCTGCAATGGGAATCCCGCGAGGCGGGAGAGGCAGCGTTCGTGCGGTTTGAGCGCGGGGAGGAGGATTTTTGGCAACTGATCCGCGCCTATCACGCCAAGGCTGTCACTTTCGGCTCCTTCCAGGTGCTGCGCAGTATCGAACGCAGCCACGATGACGCCCTGCACTGCAACCTAGTGCACGCGACGGTTTATCCACAGGTGATGTGTGGCGACCCTGCTGCACATGCCAATAGCCACTATCGAGAAGGTTGATTTTTGTCGGTTGCCCCACAGGCGTAGCCTATGGCCATTGCTTCACTGCGATTGCCAGGAGTCTGTGATGAACCGTTTTGCGCTTGCCCTTTCGCTGCTTGGCACCGTGTCATTGGCCGGTTGCGCGACGCCGCCAGGCCCGCAGGCGCGGCCGTTCACTGTGCAGGAAAGCCAGGAGCTGGCGCTCGAGGCCCTGAACCGCCGTGGTTTGTCTTTTGACGAGTACCAGCGCAAACGGGCCGAGTTGCTCAAACCGGCGGCGCCGCACTTGGGTTTCGATCGCCAGGGCGAGATGAATGCCGATCGTAGTGCAGTTTTACGCAGTCGCCCCAGCTGAGCTAACTGTACTGCCGCAAGTTTTGTGCAACTGTGCGTGGGTTTCACCGCGGTGCTCCGATAGGGTCGAGGCCTGAACGACCTTGATGGAATTGCACCATGACGCTCTCGCTGGACTTGCTGTTGGGCTTCGCCCTGTTTGCCTTGGTGACATCGATCACCCCCGGGCCGAACAACACCATGCTGCTGGCGTCAGGGGTGAATTTCGGCTTCCACCGCACAATCCCCCATATGCTCGGTATCACCTGCGGTTTTTTCATCCTGGTGCTGGCGGTTGGCTTTGGCTTGGGTGCTGTGTTCGAGACTTATCCCCTGGTCTACAACGTACTGCGCTATGTCGGCGCGGCGTATCTGTTGTACCTGGCGTGGAAAATCGCCCACAGCGGCCCGGTGTCAGAGGGCGAGCGGAGCGAGGGTAAACCCATCAGTTACCTGGGGGCGGCGGCGTTCCAGTGGGTCAACCCCAAGGCGTGGATCATGGCCATTGGCGCTATCAGCACCTACACCCCGTTGCAGGGTTACTTCACTAATGTGGTGGTGATTGCTGCCGTGTTTGCCCTGATAAACCTGCCCAGCGTGGGCATGTGGGTGGTGTGCGGTACGCTGTTGCGCAATGTGCTGCGCGAGCCTCGTTGGTTGCGGCTATTCAACTGGGGCATGGCGCTGCTGCTGGTGATGTCCTTGTACCCGCTGCTGGCCGATAGCCTGCGGCATCTGCTGGGCTGAAGCCACGACAGCCGCGAAGTCCGTTCTAGAGGGCTTTGCGGCTTTTTTGTGGCGGTTTTTTCGTCATTGCCCCGAGTTTTGGCGCCAGCGCAGGTCGCTTTGCAGGGCCAGGTCCCAGGGCGGCATCGGGCTGAAGCGGCTCTTGAGGTATTCCAGCAGCAAGCGGCTGCGGGAGTTGGCCTGCTGCTCCAGGCGCAGGGCGTAGATGCCGCTGGCTTCGGGCCGGGGCAAGCCGTCGTCGCAGAACAGCGGCAGCAGTTCGCCGCGCAGCAGGTATTGGCTTATCAGCCAGGTGGGCAGGTGCGCGATGCCCAGCCCGGCGAGAGCACCGTCCACCAAGGCTTCGGCGTTGTTGCTGCTCATGCGCACCCGCTGTGGGCGATGAGCCTGCTGCTGACCGTCCACCGTAAAACGCCAGGCGAAGGGCGGCGCCAAACCATCCCAATCGAGGCCATCGTGGTCGCCCAGTTCGCCGGGGTGGGTGGGCGTGCCGCGCCGCTTGAGGTAGGCCGGGCTGGCGCAGGCGATGCGCACCATGCTCGCCAGCGGGGTAGCCACCAGCCGCGTGTCGGCCATAAGCCCGGCGCGCAGCACCAGGTCGACCTTGCCCAAGTGCGCACCCTGCATGTCGACAAAGCTGTCGATCAGGTGCAACTGCACATCCAGCCCCGGGTAGGCCAGCAAAAAATCCGCGATTACCGGTGCCAAATGGCGGCGGCCGAACGCGGCAGGGGCGTCGATGCGGATCAGGCCTTGCGGGGCAGTGCTCAGGGATACCGCTTCGGCGCGGGCCAGGCGCAATTCGCTGACGATACGCCGTGCCCGCTCGGCAAAGGCCAAGCCGGCGGGCGTGGCGCGCACGGCGTGGGTGCTGCGGATGAACAACTGGCTGCCCAGGGCGCTTTCCAGGCTGTCGATACGCCGGGCCACGGCCGATGGGGTCAAGGGGTGGCGGCGCGAGGCGGCGGAAAAACTGCCGGTTTCCAGTACGTCGAGAAACAGGCCGAGTTGGTCGGTGAGTAGGTTTGGATTCACGGAGGGGCTCGCTTGTGCGGATAGCGCATAGCCATTGTGCGTTGCTGTGCGTTTCCAGGCTAGGCCAGGTTGCGTAGCATGCGGGCACCTTGTGAGGAGTGGCCTGTGATTGAGTTAGCGATGTATCTGGCCCTGGGTGCGGCGTTGGGCACCGTGGGCGGGTTGTTCGGCATTGGCGGCGGTTTGATCGCGATCCCGGTGCTGGGCGTGTTGTTCGGCCTGGACCAGCAGATCGCCCAGGGCACGGCGCTGGTGATGGTGGTGCCCAACGTGATGCTGGCCTTGTGGCGTTACCACCAGCGCAACCGCATCGAGCTGCGCCATGTCTTGCCGTTGGCGAGCATGGGTTTTTGTTTTGCCTGGCTGGGTTCGATCTGGGCGGTGGGCCTGGACGCGCGGTTGATGCGCCTGGGCTTTGTGGCGTTCCTGATAGCCCTATCGGTGTACAACCTGGCGCGCATGTTCACCCGCACGGCCGCGCCCTCGGCGCAGATGCGCTATGGCTGGCCTTGGCTCGGTGTGCTGGGGGCCGCTTCGGGGTCGATGGGCGGCTTGTTCGGCGTGGGCGGCGCGGTGGTGGCAACGCCCGTGCTGACCAGCCTGTTCGGCACCACCCAGGTGGTGGCGCAGGGCTTGTCACTGGCCCTGGCGCTGCCGAGCACCGGCGTGACCCTGGTGACCTACGCCCTGCACCAGCAGGTCAACTGGGGAGTTGGCGTGCCGTTGGCCATCGGTGGCCTGCTGAGCATCAGTTGGGGGGTGAAGATCGCCCACGCCTTGCCGGAGCGCCTGCTGCGTGGGTTGTTCTGCGGTTTTCTGGTGGTCTGCGCGGTGATGCTGGCTTTTAAAGTCTGAAGCCTTCGACGATGTGCTCGGCCAGGCATTCGGTGATGGGCGAGTTTTTTTGCGGATGGCGCAACAACATGATGCTGGCGGCGGGCAGTTCCGGCATGCCATCGGCGGCGCCCAGCACCCGCAGGTCATCGGTGACCAGGCTGCCCATATGGGCGGTGACCGCCAGGCTGGCGCTGACCACCGCCATAATCGCCGCCACGCTGGAGCTGTGGTAAGCCAGGCGAAAATCCCGGCCGCAACCCTCCAGCGCTTTGCACGCCCATTGGGTGCAAAAGAACTCCGGGCCGGGCATGGCCAGGGGCAGCACGGTGTGTTCCTCCAGGCAGAACCCCGGCGCGGCGGCCCACACCAGGCGTTCGTGGCGCAGTAATTGGCCGATTTCCTCGCCGGGTTTGCGGGTGATGACGGTCAGGTCCAGGTCCTGGCGTTGCATCAGGATGCTGGAGGCCTCGCAGTGCATTTCGATCTGGATCAGCGGATAGGCCTGGGCGAAGCGCGACAGGATGCCCGGCAGAAACCGCATCACGTAGTCGTCCGGTGTACCGATGCGCACGGTGCCGACCATGTGCGGCTCGCGCAGGGTGTTGAACACTTCGCTGTGCAGCTTGAGGATGCGCCGCGCATAGCCCAGCAGAATCTGGCCTTCGGGAGTGAGCCGCACCTGGCGCCCGTCGCGCTGGAAGAGCTGGCGTTGCAGCACGTCCTCTTCCAGGCGCTTCATCTGCATGCTGACCGCCGATTGGGTGCGGTTGACTACCTCCCCGGCGCGGGTGAACCCGCCCTGGTCGGCGATGGCGACAAAGGTGCGCAGGACTTCGGTGTCGATACTGGGGTAGTGGCTCATTAATCAATCTCTGAGATGTATTGCATCAGAAACATTCGTTTGATTGATCTTAGCCCTGATAACAGACTGCCGTCATCCCCATTGGAGAACAGGATGATGAAAGCTCAACGCGGCTTTTTGGTAGTGACCCAGGCGCCGTGGCGCCCGCTGCTGCAACGGCTCGGCCGCTGGCGCGAGGTGCGCCGAGAGCGGCGGCTGTTGGCGGGGCTCAGCGATGACGCGCTCCGGGATATCGGCCTGAACCCGGCGGATGTGCGCGCCAGCACGGCAGACCCGTGCTGGCGCGACCCTTTGGGCCGCTGACCCTGTCTAGGCGGGGCTCAGCGTTTGACTTGCTTGAGGGTTTCGGCGATCAGGAAGGCCAGTTCTAGGGATTGGTCGGCGTTCATCCGTGGGTCGCAGTGGGTGTGGTAGCGATCCGACAAGCCATCCTCGGTGATTGGCCGGGCGCCGCCGATGCACTCGGTGACGTTCTGCCCGGTCATCTCGATATGAATGCCGCCGGCATAGCTGCCCTCGGCTTGGTGAACCTGGAAGAACTGCTTCACTTCGCCGAGGATCTGCGCAAAATCGCGGGTCTTGTAGCCGCTGCTGGCCTTGATGGTATTGCCGTGCATCGGGTCGCAGCTCCACAGCACCTGCTTGCCTTCGCGTTCCACGGCGCGAATCAGCTGTGGCAAGTGGTCGCCCACCTTGCTGGCGCCCATGCGCGCGATCAGGTTCAGGCGCCCGGGGTCGTTGTCCGGGTTGAGGGTGTCGATCAGGCGGATCAGGTCGTCGGTGTTCATGCTCGGGCCGACCTTGACCCCGATGGGGTTGTTCACCCCGCGCAGGAACTCGACATGGGCACCGTCCAGTTGGCGGGTGCGGTCGCCGATCCACAGCATGTGGGCCGAGCAGTCGTAGTAGTCGTTGGTCAGGCTGTCGCGGCGCACGAAGGCTTCTTCGTAATTGAGCAGCAGGGCCTCATGGGCGGTGAAGAAACTGGTTTCGCGCAGTTGCGGCGAGCTGTCCATGCCGCAGGCGCGCATAAAGGCCAGCGTCTCGTCGATGCGGTTGGCCAAATGGCTGTACTTTTCGGCCAGGGCCGAGTTGGCGATGAAATCCAGGTTCCACTTGTGCACTTGGTGCAGGTCGGCAAACCCGCCCTGGGCGAACGCGCGCAGCAGGTTCAGGGTGGCGGTGGATTGGTGATAGGCCTGGAGCAGGCGTTCCGGGTCCGGCACGCGGCTTTTTTCGTCGAAACCGATGCCGTTGACGATATCGCCACGGTAGGCCGGCAGGGTCACGCCGGCGAGGGTTTCGTCATTGGCTGAACGCGGCTTGGCAAATTGCCCGGCCATGCGCCCGACCTTGACCACCGGGCAACCGGCGGCAAAGGTCATGACAATCGCCATTTGCAGCAGCACCTTGAAGGTGTCGCGGATTTTTGCCGCCGAGAACTCGGCAAAGCTTTCGGCGCAATCACCGCCCTGCAGCAGGAACGCGCGGCCCTGGGTCACTTCGGCAAACTGGCGGCGCAACTCCCGGGCCTCACCGGCAAACACCAGCGGCGGGTAACTGGCCAGGCTTTGCTCGACCCGCAGCAAATGCGCCGCGTCGGGGTAGTGGGGTTGTTGCTGGATCGGCAGGGCACGCCAGCTATCGGGACTCCAGGGTTGGCTCATCGCAGGCTCTAGTGTTTTACGGTGGGAGCGGCATGTTATCAGCAATTAGTACGTGACCTGTGCGCGCCGCTTCGCCCACAATCGCGCCTTTGCCGCGTTCAACCGGCAGTTTATTGCGTCGCCGGGCCCGGCGGCGATCAGGAGACGAAATGACTGAGGAGCGCGTCGAGCATTTGCTCGCCGAGGTGCAGGACGAGTACGGCGTGATTCGCGTGCTGGAAGTGGCGGACTACCGCTTTCTCGAGTTTGGCGATGCCATCGAGCAGAGTTGCGTGTTCACCGCCGACCCGAGCTGGCTGGAGTACGACTACACCCGCGCCATGCTGATTGGCGCGCTGTGCCACGAGGCGCCGGAAAGCGCGCTGTTCCTGGGGTTGGGCGCCGGCACGCTGACCCAGGCCTGCCTCAAGTTCCTGCCCCTGGAAGATGTCGAAGCCATCGAGCTGCGCCCCGACGTGCCACGCCTGGCCATCGAGTACCTGGGGCTGGACGACGACCCGCGCCTGTATATCCGCGTGGGCGATGCCCTGGAGCTGCTGGCCAGCGCCGAATCCGCCGACCTGATTTTCGTCGACCTCTATACCGATGTCGGCCCCGGTGTAGGGCATCTGGCCTGGGGTTTTCTGACCGACTGCCAGAAACGCCTGAACCCGGGCGGTTGGCTGGTCATCAACCAATGGGCCACGGATGACGGCAAACCCCTGGGCGCGGCGTTGCTGCGCGGCCTTTACCACCGACATTACTGGGAACTGCCGGTGAAGGAGGGCAACGTGATCCTGATCGTGCCCGCCGACCTGGAGCAGGAGCTGGACCTGCCTGCCCTGACTGCCCGGGCCGAGGCGCTGGCACCCCGCCTGGGCTATTCGCTGCAGGCGCTTATCAAGGCGATCCGCCCCGCGACCTGATCGTGGGCCAGCGCCCCTTGAACAGCCCCGGACGCCGGCTTGAGTGATGACGGTTGTCCGCGGCACAGGGGCGCAGCGATGAAACGTTTAAGCCTCTCACCTGGCAGGCTCAGGCTTTTAGAGCGTCGACCTTGGCACGGGAATGGGCAAAGCCCGCGACATCAAGGCCTGCGCTCGGCTTGGGCATTAAAAAAAACTCCCTTTTTTGGTGAATTCCGGTATAGTGCGCGCCGGCCTTTAGCCAGGCCGCGTTCAGGTAGCGCAATTCCCCGAAGTCAGCTTCGGCTGCACGTCCGTACAAACGGACTCTTCCTTGACGATCCTTTCATTCATTCGTTTTCGCAAATCCCCGCCGACAAAGCAGCCAGGGCGACTCTTGAGTCTTACACGGCATGCGCAGCTTTGGAGCATGGGTCTTTGCGGATGCACTTAGAGGCAGACCCATGACCCAGGAAACCGGCGGCTTCGCCGCTTTTAATCTTAATCCGAACATTCTCGCCGCCGTCATCGCAACCGGCTACGAAGAACCTTCGGCTATTCAGCAGCAATCGATCCCGATCATCATGGCCGGTCACGACATGATTGGTCAGGCGCAAACCGGTACGGGTAAAACTGCCGCGTTCGCCCTGCCGATCCTGCACCGCATCGATCCTGCTAAGCGCGAACCGCAAGCCCTGATCCTGGCGCCAACCCGTGAGTTGGCGCTGCAAGTAGCAACCGCTTTTGAAACCTACGCCAAGCAAATGCCGGGCGTTACCGTCGTGGCTGTCTACGGTGGCGCGCCCATGGGCCCGCAACTCAAAGCCATCCGCAACGGCGCACAAATCGTCGTCGCCACCCCGGGCCGCCTGTGCGACCACCTGCGTCGCGACGAAAAAGTGCTGGCGACCGTGAACCACCTGGTTCTGGACGAAGCTGACGAAATGCTCAAGCTGGGCTTCATGGATGACCTGGAAGTCATCTTCAAAGCCCTGCCCGCCAGCCGCCAAACCGTACTGTTCTCGGCGACCCTGCCACAGTCGATCCGTGCCATCGCCGAGCGCCACCTGCGCGATCCGCAGCACGTGAAGATCCAGACCAAGACCCAGACCGTTACCGCGATCGAGCAGGCACACCTGCTGGTTCACGCTGACCAGAAGACCTCGGCTGTATTGAGCCTGCTGGAAGTCGAAGACTTCGACGCCCTCATCATGTTCGTGCGCACCAAACAAGCAACCCTGGACCTGGCCAGCGCCCTGGAAGCCAAAGGCTACAAAGCCGCTGCGCTGAACGGTGACATTGCCCAGAACCAGCGTGAGCGCGTGATCGAATCCCTCAAGGATGGCCGTTTGGACATCGTTGTGGCGACCGACGTTGCCGCCCGTGGCCTGGACGTTCCGCGTATCACTCACGTGTTCAACGTGGACATGCCTTACGACCCTGAGTCCTACGTGCACCGTATTGGCCGTACCGGCCGTGCCGGTCGCGAAGGTCGTGCGCTGCTGCTGGTGACGCCACGCGAGCGCCGCATGCTGCAAGTGATCGAGCGCGTGACCGGGCAGAAAGTTGCCGAAGTTCGCCTGCCAGACGCCCAGGCTGTGCTCGATGCGCGCATCAAGAAGCTGACCAACAGCCTGTCGCCGCTGGTGGCTGACGCCGAATCGACCCACGGCGATCTGCTCGATCGCCTGACCGCCGACATCGGTTGCACCCCGCGCGCACTTGCCGCAGCTTTGCTGCGCAAGGCCACCAACGGTCAAGCCCTGACCCTGGCGGCCATCGAGAAAGAACGCCCACTGGTGCCGAACAACGCACCCCGTGGCGATCGTCCTGAGCGTACCGGCGACCGTCCGGACCGTGGTGATCGCGAGCGCCGCGCTCCGGTTCCACTGGCCGAAGGTCGTGCCCGTTGCCGCACCGCGTTGGGCGCGCGTGATGGCATCGCCGCCAAGAACCTGCTGGGCGCTATCCTCAACGAGGGTGGCCTGGCGCGCGAAGCGATCGGTCGTATCCAAGTGCGTGATAGCTTCAGCCTGGTCGAGTTGCCGGAAGATGGTCTGGAGAAGTTGCTGACCAAACTGAAAGACACTCGCGTTGCCGGTAAGCAGCTCAAACTGCGTCGCTATCGCGAAGATTGATCCGCTTGCGGGTTGATTGATCGCACATGAAAAATCCCCGACTGGTTCGGGGATTTTTTATGCCTGGCGTTTCGTCTGGGCGGCTGCGGCTCAGTCGAACCGGTAGATGTCCATGCCCAGCGCACCAAGGGTGAAGCCCTGGTGGACGATGCCGAAGGTCCCGCCGGCACCTCGGGCGAAGTACAGCGGCAGCAGGTGCTCGTCGCTGGGGTGGTTGCGCGCGGCGTTGGGGGCCTGGCGACGATAGTCGTCGAGGGCGGCGTCATTGCCGGCCTGGAGTTTGTCCACAATCCAGTCGCGAAACTCCCGGGCCCAGGGTGTGATGGTCTCGGGGCCGGCGCGCCAGTCCAGCTCGCCCAGGTTGTGGGTGATGCTGCCAGAACCGATCAACAACACGCCTTGCGCCCTCAGGTCCGCCAGGGCGCGGCCAACGCGGGTTTGCAGAGCCGGGCCCAGATGGCTGGGCAACGACACCTGCACCACCGGTATGTCGGCGCGCGGGTACATCAGCGAAAGCGGCACCCAAGCGCCGTGGTCGAACGGCCGTTGGGCGTCCAATTCCGCCGGCAGGCCGGCGGCGTGCAATAACCCGGCGACTTCGCCAGCCAATTCGGGTTGGCCGGGGGCGGGGTATTGCACGGCGTACAGGCCGGCGGGGAAGCCGCCAAAGTCGTGCCAGGTTTTGGGGTGCGGATGGCTGCTGACCCGCAGGCCCTGGCTTTCCCAGTGGGCGGACACCACCACTATGGCCTTGGGCCGCTCCAGCTCGGCGGCCAATCGGGCCAGGGCCGGGCCGCTGGCGCCGGGTTCAAGTGCCAGCATGGGCGAGCCGTGTGAGATAAACAGGCTGGGAAGCATAAGACGGTCCTGAGCGTTAAGATGACGCCATCTTCAGCCAGATCATTGATCTAAATCTAATATAAGTTTTAGCGCTTTTTGATCGATTTATCAGAGGTGTTTATGCAGCCAGAGTTTTGGCACAAGCGCTGGGAGCGCGACCAGATTGGTTTCCACTTACCCGAAGTGAACCCTTACTTGCCGCAATTCTGGCCTGGTTTGGGGTTGGCTCCGGGCAGCCAGGTGCTGGTGCCGTTGTGCGGAAAAAGCCTGGATATGGGCTGGCTTGCGGGGCAGGGGTATCGGGTGCTGGGGGTGGAGCTGTCGGCCAAGGCAGTGGAGGACTTTTTCGCGGAACAACAGGTGGAACCACAGCTCTCCCAGCGTGGTGCTTTCCGTGTCTATCAGGCCGGAACGTTGGAGGTGTGGTGTGGGGATTTTTTCGCCTTGAGTGCCGAGGATGTTGCTGAGTGTGCGGCTTTTTATGATCGGGCTGCGCTGATCGCGTTGCCTGAGCCGATGCGCGAGCAGTATGCCCAGCACCTGGAACGCATCCTCAAGGACGGCTGTAAAGGGTTACTAATTACCCTCGATTACGATCAGTCGCAGATGAACGGGCCGCCGTTTGCGGTCACTGACCCAGAGGTCCAGCAGCTGTTCGGGGCAGATTGGCAACTGCGGATCGGGTACGAGAAAGACATCCTGGGTGAGAGTTGGAAGTTCCTCAAGGGTGGCCTTGGATGAGCGGGTTTATCAGTTGAGCAAACGCTGAGCCACGGGCAAACAAAAAGGGGTGACACAGTCACCCCTTTTTGTTTGGTTGTTAGCCGCGGCGACGCAGAGCGTCGATACGCTCTTCCAGCGGTGGGTGGCTCATGAACATGCGAGCCAGGCCTTGCTTGACACCACCATTGATGCCGAAGGCATTCAGGGTGTCGGGCATGTGCACGGGCAAACCCTGTTCCGAGCGCAGGCGTTGCAGCGCACCGATCATCGCGTTGGTGCCGGCCAGCCGGGCGCCGGCTTCGTCGGCGCGGAACTCGCGTTTGCGCGAGAACCACATGACGATGGAGCTGGCCAGAAAGCCCAGTACCAGTTCGGCGAAGATGGTCGCTACGTAGTAGGCGATGCCCTGGCCTTCTTCGTTCTTGAAGATCACCTTGTCGACGAAGTTGCCGATGATCCGCGCAAAGAACATCACGAAGGTGTTCACCACGCCTTGCACCAGTGCCAGGGTGACCATGTCACCGTTGGCGACGTGGCCGATTTCATGGGCCAGCACGGCTTTGACTTCATCCGGGGAAAAGCGCTCCAGCAGGCCCTGGCTTACGGCGACCAGTGCGTCGTTCTTGTTCCAGCCTGTAGCGAAGGCGTTGGCCTCGTAGGCCGGAAAGATCCCGACTTCGGGCATCTTGATGCCGGCTTCGCGGGACAGTTGCTCGACAGTCTGCAACAACCATTGTTCATGGCGAGTGCGCGGCTGGCTGATGATCTGGGTGCTGGTACTCATCTTCGCCATCCACTTGGAGATGAACAGCGAAAACAGGGAGCCGGCAAAACCGAAGACCGCACAGAAGATCAGCAGCTGATTGAG
>RCMZ01000108.1_pt1 | contig 48991 bp, 41 predicted proteins | sample 2041141 | NCBI WGS metagenome assembly RCMZ01 (sample SAMN09708263, study PRJNA481090) | Wastewater metagenome, whole genome shotgun sequencing project. | biome: sewage; isolation source: Davis station wastewater (DW) | place: Antarctica: Davis Station | collected 2010-03-01 | reverse complement strand
TAATCTCGTTGTGTGCGCTTGATACAAGCTACCATTTGACACTCCTTCTTCTGATTCGAAAAGTGTCAACGCTATTTAGGACGGGTCACGCTCAATAAAAAAGGAGGCTTTAGCCTCCTTTTTTATTGAGCGTATTAGCTGATACTTGCGCTGTTCAATATTAGCCATAATCCGTTCAGTAAGGAACCCGGTCCTCCTTTGCCAGCCAGGCATCGAAAGGCGCTGCAGCTTCCGGCAGTTCGATGTGTTGCAGAAAACCAGCTGGTAATGCTCTGGGCACGGCCTGGCCGTAAAGATTCATTGCAATGGCCGTATCATCAAAGCCGGCCCGGATGGCCTCATCATGCGTCGCTGCGTAGACGACATGCGAAACATGCGCCCACATTGCCGCTGCCATGCACATGGGGCAAGGTTCGCAGCTGGCATACAGAATACAATCCTCAAGATGCGGGTTTTCAAGCGATGCTGCCGCTTGACGGATGGCTTCCAGTTCCGCATGTGCCGTCGGATCATTATCGCGTGTGACGCAGTTACCCGATTGCGCCAGTACCTGGCCATTACGTACCATCATGGCTGCAAATGGCCCGCCACCGCAGGCAACGGAGTTGGTAGCCAACTCAATGCACTGCCGGAGAAACTGCTTGTCCTGTTCTATCGACATCACCTGACCTCTCCACCGCCTTGACGGTAGTCGAATAAACCAGCCATTTGTTTAATTTATTGCAATATTATGCGTCAAGTATCTGTATTTGAGCCTAACATCAATCCATCCAATACCGAACAATATAGACTAGTCCACTGATTTGTTAAAACGGCCTTAAGTTTTTGCGCCCATGCATTCCCGACTTCATATTCAAGCTCGCAGGCAAAGGTGCAATAATGGTGTATGGTTTCCGTTGAGCACACAGCACCCATTTTGAAATCCCAGTCCATCAATCAGGTATCGTCCTGGTTTGATGCGCTTTCAGGACGTTACACGCCGGAACAGATTGAAACGTTGCACCAGGCGTTTGAATTTTCCCGGGAGCTCTATATTGGCCATGCCGAACTGACCGGCATGCCATTGATCGATCATGCGCTGGATGCTGCAACGATTCTTCTCGGTATGCATATGGACTATGAGACCATCGCGGCAACATTGCTGCATGCGGCACCTGCTTATCTTGAGGATTGGCAGCAAGCACTGGAAACCCGGTTCGGCGCACCAATTGCTCGTCTGGTGGAAGGCCTTTCGCGCATGGAGCAGATACGTGAGTTCAGCGAAATGGCTGGGTTGCATCATCCAAACCGGAAAAGCCCGGATGACGGTCAGCAGATCGAACGGCTGAGAAAAATGTTGCTGGCGATGGCGGAAGATATCCGTGTGGTATTGATCAAACTGGCGGAACGCACACAAACCATGCGAAACCTGTCGGCAACGCCAGTTGAGATGCAGCAGCAGATTGCACGGGAGACCCAGGGCATTTTTGCGCCACTCGCCAACCGTCTCGGCGTCTGGCAATTGAAGTGGGAGCTGGAGGACTTGTCGCTGCGTTTCCTCGAGCCTCAACTCTACAAGGAAGTCGCAAAGCTGCTGGATACAAAGCGTGTCGATCGCGAACAGTACATCGCCGATGTTATCCAGCAGCTGCAACAGGAACTGAAACTGGCCGGTGTCAAAGCAGAGGTTGGCGGTCGGCCGAAACACATCTACAGCATTATCAATAAAATGCGGCGCAAGCATCTGGAGTTCAATGAGCTCTATGACGTACGTGCCGTCCGTATCCATGTCGATGACATCAAGGATTGCTATACAGCATTGGGCCTGATACACAGTCTATGGCAGCCCATCCCCGGGGAGTTCGATGATTACATCGCCCGTCCCAAGAGCAACAATTACCGATCCTTGCATACGGCGGTTATCGGTCCCCAGGGCTTGGCGCTTGAGGTGCAGATTCGCACCCATGAGATGCACCATGATTCCGAGCTGGGTGTGGCCGCGCACTGGCGTTACAAGGAAGGCGGTAAAGCCGATACAAAATTCGACGAAAAGATTGCCTGGGTACGGCAGATTTTGGCCTGGAAGGAAGAAGTCTCTGATAGCGGCAATCTGCTGGAGCAGTTCAGCAATGCACTGATACAAGACAAGGTTTATGTGCTGACACCGCAAGGCAAAGTGGTCGATTTGCCGCAGGGTGCAACGCCGGTGGATTTTGCCTATGCCCTGCATACCGATCTCGGGCACCGCACGCGTGGCGCCAAGGTCGATGGCAATATTGTTCCGCTCAATTACAAACTGCAAAACGGGCAGCGTGTGGAGATTCTTACCGCGAAGCAGGGCGCGCCCAGTCGTGATTGGCTGACGCCATCGCTCGGCTATCTGCACAGCCCGCGTGCACGGGCCAAGGTCAGAAACTGGTTCAAGCTCGAGCATTTTGAAGAAGACGTTGCACTGGGGCGCAACAAACTGGATCGGGAACTGCATCGGCTTGGTCTGGGGACTGGTATCGTCAATCAGGAAAAAATCGCGCAGAAATTTCACTTTAACAAACAGGAGGAATTTCTCGCTGCGATCGGCCGCAATGAGGTGACAGAACACCAGATCGAGCTGGCTTTGCGCGAAGAACATGCGCCGGAGGTCGAAGCAGATGACAAACAGCCGCTTTTCAGCCTGCCTGCCGGCGCGGCAAAATCATCCCCGGGCATCATTATCGAAGGCGTGGGCAATTTGCTGACCAATCTGGCCAAATGCTGCAAACCGGCCCCGCCGGACGCAATCGTCGGCTATGTCACGCGTGACCGTGGCGTCACTATCCATCGCCGCAGCTGCGCATTTATCGCGCGTGTTGATGAAGCGCGACAAGGCAGGCTGTTGCAGGCGCAGTGGGGTGGTAGCAGCGTCAGCCGCACCGATGTCGATATTGAAATCGAAGCCTATGACCGGCAGGCTTTGTTACGCGATATCAGCGACCTTTTCGCCCGCGAAAAAATCAACGTCACCCAGGTCAATACCGTCAGCCGCAACCAGCAGGCGAGAATGCAGTTCACGGTTGAAATTGCCAATCTCGACCAGCTCAACCGGTTGCTGGCATTGATCAAGCAGGTGCCAGGCGTGGCTGTAGCACGGCGTAAAATCTGAATAGCGACGTTAAAAAATTAGGGGATGCAAGAGGTGTTGAATACACTAAACTGATGTATCACGCATGAGACTGAGCTAGGAAAATTACCATGAAACTATTTATTTTTTCTGGAGTTGTATTGGCAGGTCTGCTGGTCGGTGGTGCGGCGCTGGCGGATACTGAATGCAGCGCACCAGTGGCCGATTGGCAGCCGCGTGAAGTTTTGCGCAAGCAGCTGGAGCAGCAGGGTTTACAAGTGCATAGAATCAAGGTGGATGATGGCTGCTATGAGGTACGCGGTATCGACGCCGATGGGAACCGATTCAAAGCCAAATATGCGCCTGAATCTCTACGTGAGCTAAAAATGGAAATCAAGGGCGGCCGGCACAGGCACAGTGAAGACCCCGGATTAGAAAGAGCTCCTTAATTGCGCGGGTCGGTTTTATTTATAAGCACATCTGAAATTCTTGCTTTAAGCCAGAATTTATCTGGCGAGCCTAATATATTCAAACTCAACCATTTTTGGAGAGATTGATCATGAGAAAATTTGCTACTTCACTCTGCCTGGCAGGTATTTTTGCATTACCTGGCATGGTGCAGGCGCGCCCTGTGATTTTAACGACCGAGTTAAAAAACTACACGGGTAATGGCGCCTATCTGGCAATTTACGTGACCGATGCCGCAGGGCAATACAAAAAAACGCTCTGGGTTGCAGGTAAGAAAACCAAATTCTATAAACATCTACGCGACTGGGCGCGCGGCAGTGGATTGAAGCCCACTGAGTTTGACGGTGTGAGTGGTGCCAGTGTTGGCAGTGGTCGTACCTTGAAGGTGACAGCTGAATTAGCCGATGCATTGATTGACGCAGGCTATGAAATACGCGTGGATACTGCCGTTGAAGACCAGCGCGATAACCCGGCTGAGGTGCGCGTGCCGCTGACCACCAAAGATAAGAGCAAGCCGGTAGCAGGGCGCGGCTACATCAAAACCTTCAGTTACGACATGTGAGTGTATTTTTTTGTTGATTTCCAGAAGCACGCTCGGCAATGATGCGTAAGCTGCATTCACTGCTGGGGCTGCTGGGGGCACTGCTGGCTGTAGTTTTGGCCATCAGTGGCGCCATACTTTCGCTTGATCCGGTACTGGAAAGACTGGATAGCACAATACCTGCAGACGGCCAGATCAATGTCGCTACACTGGCTGGCCGACTAGCGCAGCATTATCCGGAGCTTGAGCAGATTAAGCGAACTCCGGAGGGCTCCCTCATCGTCTATTACAGTCGAAACGGGCAGGTGGGAGTCGATCGCGTCGATCCGGAAAGTGGAAAAGGTATCGCGCCTTACGCTACTTCAGCATTTTCGCGCTGGATGAAGAATTTACACCGCTCCTGGCTGCTCGACACCCCAGGGAGAGTGGTCTCAGGCTTGATTGCGCTGGCCATGCTGGTGCTGACGGTTTCCGGTGCAATGCTGCTAATCAGGCGTGTGGGAGGCTGGCGGCATCTTGTCGATCCGCTACGTGGTAACTTGGTTCAGCGCTGGCATACCCAGGTGGGGCGTGTTGTACTGCTGGGCTTGCTACTGTCGGCTCTCACCGGCGTTTACATGTCGGCAGCCACTTTTGCGCTGGTTTCCGATGGCATGGAAGATGAACCGCAATTTCCGTCCGTAGTAACGAGCGGCCCGGCCGCACCGGTCGCTGCTTTACCTGCGTTCGTTGCCACCGATCTGAACAGCCTGCGCGAACTGGTCTACCCTGCCCCTGGTGATCTTTCAGGTGTTTATTCGCTGGTCACGGACCAGGGAGAGGGCTATGTCGATCAAGGCAGCGGTAAATTCTTGTCCTACCAACCGTATGGCGGTTTCCGCCGGACTTACGAACTCATCTATCGGCTCCACACCGGCGAAGGTCTCTGGTGGCTGGCATTGCTACTGGGCTTGTGTGCGCTATGTGTGCCACTCCTGAGTGCCACAGGTGCCTTGACGTGGTGGCAGCGGCGACAGTCGATGCCGCGCATTGCGGGCAGCAACGCGGCAAATTCGGCGGATACCGTCATTTTGGTCGGTAGCGAAAACAACAGTACCTGGGGTTTTGCCAATACGTTGCACGATGCCTTGCGTCAAGTCGGCCTGCGTGTCCATACGGCGGCGATGAACCAGTTGGCTATTGAGTACCCTAAAGCCGAGCGTCTTTTTATTCTTACGTCAACTTATGGCGATGGCGATGCTCCCAGCTCGGCTCAGCACTTTCTAGTGCGGCTGGGCAAGGCCAGAATCCATTCCACAATCGGTTTTGCCGTGCTGGGTTTCGGTGACCGGCAGTTTCCGCAGTTTTGCAAGTTTGCCTACGATGTAGAAATGGCTCTGCTTGCAAAGGGCGCGCGCCAGCTCATGGATATCGCCACCATCGATCGGCAGTCGGCACAGGCATTCACGCACTGGGGCAAGGCCGTGGGGCAGCTAATCGGCAAGGAGTTGAACCTGGTACACACCCCCAAGCGCCCCCGAACCGATACGTTTACGCTGATTGAACGGGTCGACTATGGCGAAAAAGTACAAGCCCCTACCAGTATTTTGAGGTTTGCGGCAGTACCGCTACAAGGTTTTAAGGGCCGCCTCATGGGGCTGTTCGGCAGCAATGGGCTGCCGCATTTTGAAGCTGGCGATCTGCTCGGAGTCGTGCCGCCTGGCAGTACCATTCCGAGGTTTTACTCCTTGGCCAGCAAGTCGGGAGACGGGTTCCTTGAGATTTGTGTACGCAAGGTCCAAGGCGGCCTGTGTTCGGAATTTCTGCATGGCCTGCAGCCGGGCGGTCGAATGGATGCCTTTATTCAACTTCACCCCGACTTTCGGCCCGCTACGGGCAGGGCTCCTGTGATTCTGATCGGCTCGGGCACCGGCATCGGGCCATTGGCCGGCTTCATCCGCAATAACACGGGAAAACACCCGATGTATCTGTATTGGGGCGGGCGCGACCCGGCATCCGATTTTCTTTACAAGCCTGAGCTTGACGCGTATCTGGCTGATGGGCGCTTGACTGGTCTGCGTGCAGCTTTTTCACGTGTGCATAATGGCGCTTACGTGCAGGATCGCGTGCTGGGCGACGCCACACAGTTGCGTCAATTACTGGATAAGGGCGGCCAGGTGCTGGTGTGCGGTAGCCGGGTCATGGCAAAAAACATTGCTCAGGCACTCGATGAAGTCCTCGCTCCTTTGAACCTCAGCGTGGCAACGCTCAAAGCACAAGGACGTTATCGTGAAGATGTCTTCTGAAGCACAGGGCTTCTCTACCCTTGCTCTTCAACGCCATAGCCTTAGTGGAGAGACGATGGGCACGCGATATAGCGCTGTTTTTTTTGCTGAAGCGGGGCTCGATGAAACGGCCATTGCGGTACGTTTGTTTGCCGCAGTAGACAAGGTGGATCAGCAGATGTCCACCTGGAAAACAGATTCAGACCTGAGTCGCCTCAACGCAGCTCCAGTGCAGCAATGGTTTGCAATACCTGAAGAACTCGTTAGTGTGCTGACCACTGCCTTGTGGATAAGTCAGCATTCCCACGGCGCGTTTGATATTGGCGTGGGAGCCCTGGTCAATGCCTGGGGTTTTGGCCCCGGCCAGCAGCAACCAGATGTGCACCAAATTAACGGGCTGAAGGAACAAGCGCATCGACCTGCAACCGAGGTGCTGGAGATAGATCACGCTCACAGCCGAGTTCGTAAGCTGGCGGCGATCACACTGGATCTTTCAGGAATTGCCAAAGGCTTCGGTGTGGATGAAATGGCCCGCTGTCTCGATAGCTTCGGGGTCACGCGCTATCTGGTTGGTATTGATGGCGAAATGCGGGCGCGCGGCCTGAAATCAGATGGGCGACCATGGGCCATTGCCATTGAGAAACCCATTCGAGGTGTGCGTGAAGCAATGGGCGTAATGGAACTCACTGATGCTGCCATCGCTACCTCCGGGGATTACCGTAACTGGGTCCAAATTGCGAACAAGTACTATGCTCACACCATGAACCCTTTAGTTGGGGGACCATCAACTAACCAAATTGCAGCAGTCACTGTGATGGCTTCAAGCTGCATGCTCGCCGATGCGTGGGCCACCGCACTGCTGGTGCTGGGTGAAGATGCAGGGGTTAGACTAGCCCAGGAGCGAGGCATGAGTGCGTTATTTGTTCTGCGTGATGGCGAAGAGTTTCGGGAGATATCTATTATCGCCGGGCAGCGTGAGCTGCAAGACTAGATTAATTTCGGTATCCACAAATACTCAGGTTTTCTGGATCTGGCGGTTTCTGAATCGTGTAAAAAAGGGGTCGGAGTGAGCTAACTCCACTTATTTTCTATTTGATATTTTTTTCGACGCGGTTTCCTGCAATCATAGGGTTTATTGCATTCATCATCCTTCTCACCATGGCTGATGATTCTTTTAATCGTAAATATGGCAATGTATAACCAATCGCTGCTAAAACACTCATCTGCGAGATGAAACCTATTCCAGATCAGACTAATACTTCGCCACATCGTGAATTGCCGGCTGAGCCGGCATTCAACCATCTGGCTGGGCTGTCACCCGCGTATTTTGGCATGGTGATGGCAACTGGTATTGTTTCGCTCGCTGCTGATTTGCTCGGGATGCCGTTTCTGGCAAAAGTGTTGTTCCAGCTCAACATTGCCGTCTACGCAGTGCTCTGGCTTTTGACTTTGTTACGCGTGACCCGGTACCCGAGTCGATTTTTTGGCGACATGGTCGACCATTTGCGCGGCCCCGGATTTTTTACCATTGTCGCTGCCACCGGCATTCTCGGTGGTCAGTTCGTGTTGCTTGCAGCTGACTACCTTACCGGCACTATATTTTGGGTGGCAGCACTTGTGCTCTGGATCGGACTAACCTACACAATATTTACAGGGTTTACCATCAGAGAGCAAAAACCGGCGCTTGACAAAGGCATCAGCGGTGCCTGGCTACTTGCAGTCGTGGCGACACAATCGATAGCTGTTCTCAGTGCGTTGCTCGCTGCCCATGTCGACCAGCCGGGCAAGCTGGAGATGAACTTCTTTGCGCTTTCGATGTGGCTGTGGGGCGGTATGCTGTATATCTGGATGATGTCACTTATTTTTTACCGGTACACTTTTTTTCCGCTTTCTCCTGGCGACCTTACTCCTCCGTACTGGATCAACATGGGAGCTATGGCGATTTCGACCCTGGCGGGGTCGCTACTCATCGTGAACGCACCCGATGCACCATTTCTCACTTCGTTGCTGCCATTTATCAAAGGATTTACTGTCTTTTATTGGGCAACCGGAACCTGGTGGATTCCCATGCTGGTCATACTTGCGCTTTGGCGTCATGTGTATAGGCGATTTCCCATGAAATACGATCCGTTATACTGGGGTGCAGTTTTCCCGCTCGGTATGTATGCCGTTTGTACTGATCGAATGAGCGAAGCGATGAGCTTCAGTTTCCTTGGCTTTTTGCCCATCACCTTTTTGTACATTGCGCTTGTGGCATGGGCCGCAGCATTTTTTGGGCTTATCTCGGAGCTGCTTCGTCGCGCCAATACCTTTCGATAGTTAACGGAATTGCGACAAGAGCCGGATTTTCGCATCGGAAACAGACCGCTGCTTTTCTTTGGCAAGTTACCAATACCTGTTGTGCAGTTGTTAACTTGGAATCAGTAAAGTTCTATGCATCATAAAACTAAGTGAATATTTTGCCTGTCACATTAGATGACCCCACCCAAAATCCACAAAATGCAATAGCCTGACCACGTGGGCGTCATGGAAGTCTGCAATTTCTTGTTGTCTTAAATCAACTGCTAAACAATGTATCGATTAGCTACAATTTTTGGGTTATCGATAACCATGTTTAAAAACATTCCGCCTCAAGGCACAGCACCAGCACCGGCCAGCACCTGTCCGACATGGGCCCCGGCCGCCAAGGATGCAGTAGGCACAGCATTGGGAACATCGCGGTTATGGTTTACCCTGGCGCAGGGTATCGTCACCGAAGTGTATTATCCGCGGCTGGACATTCCCCAGCTCAAGGATATGGGTTTCATCGTCGCCGATGATGCAGGTTTCTGGATCGAGGTGCGGCGGCTGAACAATTACACGGTGGCGTGGCACGACGACGCCATTCCGGCAATCATCATCACGCACCGCCATGATCGCTTCATGCTCACACTAAAAGTATGCACCGACCCCGAACGTGATGTACTGCTGCTGGATTTTGCATTGGTGGGCGACGCAGCATTGCAACTATACGTACTGGCTGCGCCGCGCATCGGCGAAGACGCAAGCAGTAATCAAGCCTGGACAAGCGAAAGACAAGGCTGCTCTCTGTTATGGGCGGAACAGGGGCCGTTTGGAATGGCACTGGCGGCTGTCGATCGTGCTGGCCGCCCGGCCTTATGGCAGCGTTCGGTCGGGTTGGTGGGCGCCAGTGACGGCTGGCAGGACTTTCAACGTAATGGCCGCATGACCTGGCACTATGCTGAGGCAGGTCCTGGCGAAGTGGCGCTGACCGCGCAACTTCCATGTGCAGGCACACTGGCGCTGGGCATTTCCAGCAGTCGCGAAGCGGCTGCAACGCTGGCCATGCAATCACTGGCTGCAGGCTTTGAGTCACGCTGGGCAGCATACTGTCAAGGCTGGCAGCAGTGGCTGGATACCATACACTGGCCACCTGCAATGGCAACAACGCTATCCGCCAAATCGCGGGCACTATTGCGGCGCTCGGCGACAGTCATTAAAAGTCACGAGGACCGCACTTTCCCTGGCGCGTTTGTTGCCAGTCTGTCAGTACCGTGGGGCGAGACCAGTAACAGTCGTGGCGGTTATCATCTGGTGTGGACACGCGATCTGGTCGAAACGGCTGGCGCGCTGATGGCACTTGGCCATGTCGCGGATGCGCAGCGTATTCTGATTTACCTCATTGCCACCCAGCAGGCTAACGGCCACTGGTTGCAAAACCAGTGGCTGGGTGGCAAGCCTTTCTGGCAGGGTATCCAGCTTGATGAAACTGCGTTCCCGGTGTTGCTTGCCGGCGCACTGGCAGAGTGTGATGCGCTGGATGGTGTGCGCGTCGGTGACATGGTACGCCGTGCACTGTGCTTTATCGCCCGTGAAGGTCCAGCGACCAGCCAGGATCGCTGGGAAGAAGATGCCGGTATCAATACCTTTACTGTCGCCGTGGTCATCGCTGCGCTGGTCGAAGGCAGCCGCTTTCTTACCGGGCGCGAAGTCGACTGCGCCCTGATGCTGGCCGATACCTGGAACACCCGTCTGGAGGAGTGGTCCTGGGCAGCCGATACTGCACTGTCCCGGCGGCTCGGTGTATCCGGTTATTACATGCGCAGCGCGCCACAAGATGTGCTGATACACGACGGTGCCAAGCTGGAGCAGCTGCCAATCAAAAATTGCGCGTTCGATCCAGGCCTTGCCGCTGACGAGCAGCTCGCTATCGATTGTCTGCAACTTAGCCGCTTTGGTCTGCGCGCCACTGACACTCCCACCATGGCGGCGAGCGTCAAGGCGATTGATGCGCTGCTCAAAACGGATACGCCCAACGGGCCGGTATGGCACCGTTACAATGGAGATGGGTATGGTGAACATACTGATGGTGCACCCTTCGATGGCCATGGGCGCGGGCGTGGCTGGCCACTGCTGGTTGGCGAGCGCGGACATTTTGCGCTGCTGGCGGGCGAAGACGCAGGTCCTTATTTGCAAGTCATGGCCCAGATGAGCGGCAAAGGTGGGCTGTTGCCGGAGCAAGTCTGGGACAGTGCAGCCATTCCCGAACGTGGGCTATACCCCGGCCAGCCGAGTGGCTCTGCCATGCCGCTGGTGTGGGCGCATGCCGAATTTATCAAACTTGCACTAAGCCTCATTGCCGGCACACCAGTGGATCGCCCTGCGCGCACCTGGGCCCGCTATGGCGGCCGACGGCCACAACTGGATTACACCTTGTGGCAACCTCGCCAGCGTGTACGGCAACTGCTTGTTGGGCAGGAGCTGCGCCTGTTGCTGCCCGCAGCGGCATTAGTGCACTGGGGCTTGAATGGCTGGCAAACCCCCGCGGATGTGGCTACCGAAGATTGGGGGCTAGGACACGTTGCGCACTTGCCCACGGCCAATCTTGCCATCGGCGATCATATCGATTTCACCTTGTACTGGCCGAATCAAGGCGCTTGGCAGGGCGAGAATTTTCAAGTGACCGTTATTGCAGGAGCCGCATCATGATTGCTATTGATCTAACTGGCCGCCGTGCACTGGTTACCGGTTCGAACTCGGGGCTGGGTCACGCGATCGCGCTCAGTCTCAGTGCTGCAGGGGCGCGTGTCGCGGTGCACGCGCTTAGCGACCACGCCAGCGCCGAAGCCGTGGTCAGACAGATCCAACAGGCGGGCGGCGAGGCCACCGCTGTTTATGGCGACGTAAGCAAACCGAATCAGGTGGAAAGCATGTTTTCCGAAGTCGACGCCGCTTTCGGCGGTCTGGATATCATGGTCAACAATGCAGGCCTCGATGGCGCGCGTGCAATGTGCGCCGACAGCGACCCGCAGCACTGGCAGGCAGTCATTGCCGTCGATTTACAGGGGCCGTATTATTGCACCCGGCAAGCGCTCAAGCGCATGATGCCGCAACGCCGCGGCGTAATCCTGCAAATCACCTCGGTGCATGAGTTCATTCCATGGGCAGGTTATAGCGCCTATACCAGCGCCAAGGCAGCGCTTTCGATGCTTACCAAGACGGTAGCACAGGAAGTCGCAACGCAAGGCGTGCGCGTATTAGCCATTGCGCCCGGCGCAATCAAGACGCCAATCAACAACGATGTGTGGAGCGATCCGGATCGTCTGCGTGATCTAGATCAGAAGATTGCCATGGGTCGAGTCGGTGAACCGGATGAAATAGGCCGGGTCGCCACCTTTCTGGCAAGTGATCTGGCGAGCTACATGACAGGCACGACAGTTACCGTCGATGGCGGCATGTTGATCTACCCCGATTTCAGCCATGGGGGCTGAGATGGTTGCCGATGTTATCATTACCGGAAGCGGCATCGACGGTGGTCTGTTTATCCTGATACTGAATAAATGGGCTCACAAGATACTGCAAGCCGAGCCTGTAATATTGCTTGCAAGCTGGCAGCAACAGTAAATCTATATTCGTACATCGGGCTTGTGACATGGGCTGCAGAACTTTTTGGACTTATCCCGGAGCTGCTTCGTCGCACCAATACCTGTCGACGGCAGTCATCGGTAAATAGCTGCTCGGTGTGCTTCCCGCCTGATGGGGACATGATTTTTAGTAGACATCAACGCTTAAGCAACATAAAAATGTTGTCTTGCCAACCAGCACATCTCTTGTAGGTGATTATCCTGTTGCTTAGAAAGGTAACATGAACATCTTCAGGCAATATTTCGGTCGATTTTTAGCCTCACGGCATAGTCACAATCTGTTTCGTCGGCATAAAATCTTTGACACACTGCCGTCAAGCAAGCGTATGGAGTGGGTTTCCGACAGCTTGAATCGTCGCTTGGTCGAGCAGTCTCGCAGTAATCTGGCGGAGCTGCTGGTGCAGTTGGGTACTTCATCGCAGGGGCTGAGTCATACGCAAGTCAACAGCTTGCGAGCGCAGTATGGTCTCAACGAGATCGAGCAAGAGCGGCCAGTACCATGGTGGAGGTACCTCTGGCTGAGCTATAACAATCCCTTCAACCTGCTGCTGACCGTACTCGCGGCAGTGTCCTGTTTCACCCAGGATATTGACGCAGCAGTGGTGATTGGCAGCATGGTAATACTGGCGACGGTCATTCGATTTGTTCAGGAACGGCGCTCCAACAAAGCCGCGCTGGCACTCAAAGAGATGGTCAGCAATAGCGCAAGCGTGAAAAGGCGTACAGACGCAGATGTGCCCGATACCATGGCTGGCCATCCATCTGATGGTGCTGTCGAGATTCCAATCAAACAACTGGTGCCCGGAGACATCGTGATGCTGTCGGCAGGCGATATGGTTCCAGCAGACTGTCGCATCATGCACGCCACCGATTTGTTTATTGGGCAGTCGGCGATGACCGGCGAATCGCTGCCAGTAGAAAAATTTGCCACTGCCGAATCTGAATCGCCATCGGCATTAGATATGGCCAACCTGGTATTTATGGGGACCAATGTCATTTCGGGCGCAGCTAGCGCTGTTGTGCTGACCACCGGCAACGACACTTATTTTGGCACGCTAGCGCGGCGCGTGACCAGCACACTCGACGAAGCCGAGCTCAACGCGTTTCAGGTCGGCGTGAACAAGGTGAGCTGGCTACTGATCCGGTTCGCGCTGATCATGGTGCCACTGGTGCTCTTTATCAACGGTTTTACCAAGGGCGATTGGCCTCAAGCTTTCCTGTTTGCGCTCTCCGTGGCAGTTGGGCTGACGCCCGAAATGCTGCCGATGATTGTCACTTCTACCTTGGCTCGTGGTGCGGTGGTGCTGTCGCGCAAAAAAGTAATCGTTAAGCGTCTGGACGCGATTCAGAGTTTCGGCGCCATGAATCTGTTGTGTACCGATAAGACCGGCACATTGACGCAGGACAAGATTGCACTGGCTCGTCACACAGATGTCGCCGGTCATGAATCAGATGAAGTATTGGGGTTTGCCTATCTCAATAGCTATTACCAGACCGGCCTGAAAAACCTGCTCGATCATGCAGTGCTGGCGCATGTCGACTTGAAAACCGAACTTGATCTAGCCGGTAACTACAAAAAAATTGACGAGATTCCGTTTGATTTTGAACGTCGCCGCATGTCGGTAGTAGTCTCGGAACGCGCCCATCACCATGAATTAATTTGCAAGGGCGCGGTGGAAGAAATGTTTGAGGTTTGCACTCATGTGCAATACGACGGCAAAACCTATCCACTCGATGCCAACACGCAGGAACGCTTACAGAAAGTCACCCGTGAGCTGAATGAAGATGGTTTGCGCGTGGTCGCGGTGGCCATGAAAGAGCTGCCGCCGGAGCAAACTGCATACTCCAAGGCCGATGAGTCTGGTCTGACGCTGATCGGTTACATCGCATTTCTTGACCCACCCAAGGAGTCAACCGCGCCAGCACTCAAAGCGCTAGCGGCTCACGGCATCGTTGTCAAAGTGCTCACGGGAGACAATGAACTGGTGACGGCTGAGGTTTGCCGTCAGGTTGGGTTGGCGGTTGAAGGTATCGTGCTTGGGCCGCAGATCGATGCCATGGACGACCAAACACTGTCTGAAGTGGTTGAACACAACACCATCTTTGCCAAACTTTCACCACTTAATAAAGAGCGCCTGGTGCGCTGCCTGCGCAATAATGGTCACGTCGTCGGCTTCATGGGTGACGGCATCAACGATGCTCCAGCGCTGCGTGCTGCCGATATCGGCATTTCGGTCGATGGCGGCGTCGATATTGCCAAGGAGGCAGCCGACATCATCCTTTTGGAGCGCAGCCTGATGGTGCTCGAAGAAGGGGTGATCGAAGGACGCAAGACCTTCAGCAACATGCTGAAGTACATTCGCATGACCGCCAGCTCCAACTTTGGCAATGTGTTCTCGGTACTGGTGGCCAGCTTATTTCTGCCATTTTTGCCAATGTTGCCACTACAGCTACTGGTGCAGAATCTGCTTTATAGTATTTCGCAGATTGCCATTCCGTTCGACAACGTCGATGTCGAGCTAGTCAGCCGACCACTGTCCTGGAACTCTGAGGGCATTGGACGCTTTATGCTGTTCTTCGGGCCACTCAGTTCGATTTTCGACATCGTTACTTTTACCGTGATGTGGTATGTGTTCAAGGCCAATACGGTCGAACACCAAGCGCTGTTCCAATCGGGATGGTTCGTCGTTGGTCTGCTGACACAGGCACTGATTGTCCACATGATACGCACCCCCAAAATCCCCTTCGTTGAAAGCCGCGCCTCTTGGCCATTGCTGACGATGACGTTAGCCGTCATGGCCGCCGGCATCTTTTTGCCAATGGGTCCACTGGCCGAGCACTTCAAGATGCAGGCGCTGCCTTTGCACTACTTTGTGTGGCTTGTCGGGATATTGTTCAGCTATGCATTGCTGACTTCACTGATGAAACGCTATTACATTCGACGCTTCGGTTGGTAATGAACAGGGAATTAAATAAGAGCGGGATAGACGCGTTTCAGGCTTGAGTTTAAGGTTGAAGTGCGGCGATGTTACGTTACAAGCACGGCTGCTACATCAAGATTGTCTTTGAAATCTCATCTTCTGACGGTTGTTGGATCACGCCAGTTATCTTCTGGATTATCGACCGGTGTAGGGTGAAGGTGCCTGTAGTTTTTCGCGGCGCACCTGGCAGGCAAAGCAGCGCTTGGCAGTCGGATACGCATCCAGCCGTTTGTAGCGGATGTTTGCACTACAATCGATGCACAGACCGTACTGCCCGGCCGCGATACGCTGCTCCGCCGCAGTGATGTCACGCACCTCTCCCACGTCGCGGATGATCTCGGCCTCGGTAATGTCGCGGAGCAAGGAGGCTGCCGCCGCATCACCGGAATCGCCTGCACCGCCCACGAGATCCACATAGTGCTCTTTGCTGGAACGTGCAAGCACCTGGCGGATTTCATCAAGCAAAAGATTCTTGCGTGCCTCTATCCGCTGTGCAAAGTTCTTAATCTGTTCTTTTGTAAGGGTATTTTCAGTAGTATTCATAGCACCATCAACAATCAGTTCAGGTTTTAAGGCCGGATATTAATTTGCGCCAACACACGCCATCAATCTCTGGTAAGTGCTCTAAGCATAGCGCCTGAAATCTATCAAGGCAAGGCTGACTACCGACACCTGAAACTCAAAAGCGGCCCCGCTTGTTTGAACAGCAGTCCATATATTGCAGGGTTGATCTTCTGGCTTCGGTAACCGAATCATAAGCATGCATGAAAATAAGTGGATTCGGCGTTATTTTAATAAAATTGGCTCCAAACCCATGATCCTATTTGCAAAATGCCGCACAAGCCAAAATGTTGAATAACACTTTGTTCCTGCTGTTGCAGTAACTCTATTTTGGGGCGCAGAATAGATAATCCTTGGGAAGATGGCTATTTCAGCATAGATGGTGGATGCAAAAACTGGGGACTCACCTACCGCAAGCTGGTTCATTCAATGGCTAACAAGGCGTTCAAGTCGACTCAGTTTCGCTACACTCCACCAGCCGGCTTGATTCAATATTCGGTCGCTACGCGCACCATAATTACAATAAAGCTAAGGAGGATTTCACCATGCCAATTTACAAAATTAAATTAAAAAGCAAACAGGAAATCGCTACGGGAACAATGGCGTTTTATTTTGAAAAACCAGTGGGCTTTGTATTCAAGCCCGGCCAATTCGGTGACTTTACCCTGACGGACCCAGCTGAAACTGATGCCGAGGGTAACATTCGGGCTTTTTCTCTGGCGAATGCGCCTTATGAAGACTTTCTTATGTTTGCGACCCGGATGCGTGATACTGCATTCAAGCGCGAGTTAAAAACGATGAAGCCTGGCACGGAACTCACGCTGGATGCACCTAACGGCTCATTTATGCTCCATAACAATACAAGCATTCCCGCAGTTTTCCTCACGGGCGGTATCGGACTGACGCCTGCCAGAAGCGTCATTCTTCAAGCTGCGCACGACAAACTGCCGCACAAAATTTTTCTGTTCGATTCCAATAAAAGGCCGGAAGACGCAGTGTTCCTGGACGAACTGGCGGAAGCTCAGAAGCAAAATCCAAATTACACTTTTATCGGTACGATGACGCAAATCGAAAAATCAAACCAAGCGTGGCATGGAGAGATCGGATTTATCACTCAGGCGATGCTTTCGAAATACATTGATGATCTGACGCTCCCGATTTACTACGTTGCCGGACCACGAGCAATGGTGCATGCGATGCGCGAAATGCTGGGTAAGGCGGGAGTCAACGATGACAATATCCGCACAGAGGAGTTTTCAGGCTACTGACGCAAAAGCCAAATTCATATACGTATACGTACGTATATACGTATACGGGGGTCAGGTCTAGCATCGTGGCAATTGCCATGAATTTTTAGCTCGGTTGCTATAAAGCTAGACCTGACCCTGATGGTGAAGCTAGACCTGACCCTGATGGTGGACCTGACCCTGATGGTGCTTATTTGACCCTGATGGTGCTTATTATTGCCGTGGTCTGTCCCTTATTATTGCTTATTATTGTTTTTGCTGATTGTTTTTGGACATACCCCGCTTAATATTTCCCTGCTCATCATACAAACCGCTCAGCTTGCCACCTATCATGTCATGCGTCCCACCAAAAGCTTCAATCAGCTTGTCTTGCCAACTCCCGGCTTCATAAGGGGTGCCGCCTTTCATAGCGCGCCACATAGTGGTTGTGATTTCATATATTCACTAGAACAGTTTCCAGTGTAATGATAGCCCGCACGAATCATGCAACGCTGATGATTGTCATCTTGTCGCTTTGAACTCTGCTCATTACTCTCACCAGATATTCGTTCAATTTCCTTCCAAGAAAAACTACCATCTTTATCACCCCCGCACGCCACCCAGTTACGTAACCGTCCTTCATTCGTCACTCCCTCTTTGACCCAGTATTCAATGTAAGGCTTGATGTTGCGATCAACGGGACCAACACACTCTAATGTGCAACAACCCACCAAGAGCACACATGCCAATAACCAAGATAAATTTACTGTCCTCATTTCGCACCTTTCAATAAAACAGATATTGCTTGCCACACTTGCGGTGGCAAAAATTCAGCCATCGCAAACGGTGTTGATGGTGCTATAGCCGCAGTGGTAATTAAATTGTCATAAATCTTACGTTCTGCATCGGTCATTCCTCGTTTGATATTTCCCTGCTCATCATACAAGCCGCTCAATTTTCCGCCCACGAAGTCATGCGTGCCACTGAACGCTTCAATCAATTTATCCTGCCAACTGCCAGCTTCATAAGGTTTGCCAAACAGTGTGCCTTTCCAGCCCTGAATGCCTCCCGTAGCACCGGCAGCCTCTTTGCCTTTATCGGTCTCTAGGAAAGTAGCGAGAGATAGGCCATTAGCACCTTTGCTGTCCCATTGAACCATGCCATCCTTCAAATCAAGCACTTTGTTTCCATCTGCATCCGTTTTAGTTACACATCGCTCGTTACTCGGCCCACACAATTTATCCAAATCAACCCGCGTCCCGCCAATCTTCTCACCATCTCCACGCACGCCATCGCTTTCGCCTGAGGTATTGGTCAGCACTGTGGTGCCGTCCGTGACGCCAGGGAATTTCTTCGAGTCCTCAATCATGATTTGGCGCAATTGATCTGCGGCTACTGAAAGGCCTTCTTTAGTAATGGCGGTTGCGCCTTGTCCTGTGACTGCACCAATGAGGATGTTCATCACCCGTTCTTGGGTAGTGATGTCATCCATCTGCACTTTTATCGCGGCTTTTTCTGCGTCAGTGGTAGCGTTTTTGAGTTGCGTCTGTAACGCTGTTCTTTGGGTTTGCACATAGGTTTCTACCGCTTGCCCGGCCTGCTGTCCAAATGCTTCTGTTATTCTCATCTGCGCTTCGATCTCCCTGGCGACTTTCTCTGCATCGAATACGGGTGCAATGGTGTTGGCAGTTGAATTACCTTCACTATCCACCGTATTGCCATGCTCATCCACATGCACATCGCGGTTGAGCAGCGCAACGGTGATGTTTGCATCCTTGCCAGACTTTGCCTGTTGTCCTGCATTGTCCGTAATATCAATCGTACCGCCACTGATAGCACTAACCGTCACACTCTCTGCATCACCACTATCGCTACCAACACCCGCTCCCGAGAGCTGTGGTAAGCCTGCTTGTAAACCGCCGCCTATGGTGGCCGATGCGCCAATGGAATCATACTCTGCCTTATTTTGTATATCGGAGACGGTCAGTGTCTCTGTCGACAGGCTATTCTTGCCATCTTGAATTGCCTGCTCGGTTGAAGCGATGACTGCCCCCTTGAGGTTGGTGTTACCCGCTACGCTGACCTGGAATCCTTGATCCCCGGCAAAGATGCCGGCCTGTTCGTTGACCGAAGCATAGTCTGCATTGATCTTGCTGCTGGAACTGTTGATCGAACCGCCATAAGCACCTGCGCCAATCGGTATGCTGATACTGATGCCCGCGCTCTTCTGCTTGCTGTCGTAGGTACTGGTATCTTGCAGGCTCTGGATATTGAGGTTGCCCTCACCTGAAGTACCAACATTGGCCACTACTTGATTACCGCGTACCTGCGCACCGATCAGATTGGTATCCGTGCCGCTTTCCAGTGTGACCTTATTGCCAGCTTCAACCTGGGTTTCTGTCCATGTGACATCATTGCCGTTGGTCTTGCCTTTGCCCCTGGACGCGCTGGCCGTGACCGCCAGACCGCTGGTGGTGCCAATACTTGCGCCCATGCTGGATGCGCTGGATTTATTCTTGCTGTTGAGACTCGCGGTGTTCTGCGCGGCGATGAGGTTGATTTGGTCGTCCACTTTCGGCCGACCGGGTGCACGAAATACGCCACCATTCGCCTTGAGTTGCGCCTGCCATTTGTAGAGCCGGTTGCGGGCAACCCCAAGCTCCAGCGCCAACTGCGTCCCCGGCTTCTGCCTCAATTCCAGTAACCGTACAGCCTCGCGCTTGAATTCTGCACTGAACCGCTGTCGTTGCCTTCCTGGATTTACCTTGCCTTATTGTCTCCTATTGAAGTGTCCGTTCAAACCGGGTTAGCTCACTCCGACCCCATTTATTTGTTCTCTCGGCTTTTAGGACTTCTGAAGGAAACATCACATCATCAATGACAGCTGTGGCACGGGAGGCCCCACATGCCACAGAATCTTCCTGCCGTCCTTCCTCAGTCATCCCCTCCTTCTGCCAGAAGGCGATGTAGGGTTTGATCTCGGGCTTGTAGAAAGGATCGCCCGTCATCCAATGGCCTCCGATCCCACAACCTGAGAACACAGTACACAGGCAAAAGATCGCTAATACAAATTTCCATGATTTCATTTCGCTGCCTCCAACAGAATTGAAATAGCCTTCCAAACTTCGGGCGGAAGCAGCGTTACTGCGGCAAAGGGAGCTGCAACTTCACTCAAGCGGTCGTGTACCGCTTTCTCAGATGTACTCATTCCCCGCGTGATATTTCCCTGTTCGTCATACAAGCCTGTGGCCTGTCCCCTATTGTTCCTTGACAGGAAAGGTCAAAAAGTATTCTTTTTTTCTAGGTTCGTTGCCAGATGGGTGGCCTTGGGCATTCATGCCAATCAAACCAGACGAAGGGGTAAAAAGCCATTCTCGGTCTCTAACAGAAATTTGTAAGTGTCCATTTGCCAGCTTACGGTATATCTTTTCTCTAGCAGTAACGGACCCATAAGAGCCTTCATTACCTCCAAAAGCGTTCATAGTTCTAATGATTAGTGCTCCGTCAACACAACCGATTTGAGGATGATTCAGATTTAAGGCGATTTTTCTATAATGTGTGCCCGTTGAATCCATTAAAATCGCTTCGAGCGATTCGCCCTGTCGTTTAATAGATGTAACTGCGTTTTTATAAAAAACAGATTCATCACGCCGATATTTTTTTGAAAAGGTCTTTGTCTCACGGTCGTAACTCATTCCAGTCTCTATGCGGTCATAGGGGATCTCCAAGTAGGTTTGATAAGTTTCTTGTATTTCGGCTTCATTTGGATTTTTGTTGTCTTTGTGTAACCTGAAATCGAATTGCCTAAATAAAGTTTCTTCACTTTGCTTATTATTTCCGAACCATCCTGTTTCCATATAGTTTCCATCAAGGGTTTGGCAGCCATTTTTATCAAGTGTGACAGGAGTCCAAGGTATAGCAGCCATTCTGCTCTCATTGGAGGGGCAAACGCCCGACACGCAAACAAAAGGTTCAACAAAAACACGACATCCGTTAAGCAAGATGAGTGCCGAGGCAAAAATGGAAACTATTATTACGCGCTTCATGGTTTTACTACTCTAATAGTGGCTAAAGCTGCACTCCAAACCTCTGGGGGCAACAGCACACTTAAAGCAAATGGCGTTGCTAATGGAACGTTGGTTGCATTTGTTACGTCACCTAAAATTTTTGCAAGCCCTTTTAAGTCTTTACCATTACCCAAGTCGTCGTACCAAATGAAACTGTTGAAGGTATCGTGTGTACCTGCAAACGATTCCACCAATTTGTCTAAAAATGAATGCGGCGCATATTCAAAATAGAATGTTTCTGTTCCAATTAACCCTTGTCCACCTTGATGTCCGCCCAGTGGACTGATCATTTCTGGATGTTGTTCTATAAATTGGCTAATTGTTAATGAGTTGCCATTCTCATCCTTGCCTGCATTAAAGATCACTGTGTGATCTTCATTTTCTTTCCAGCCGCTCTTGGTGTTTTCATCTCTCTCGCATCGACCTTCATCACACCATTTATCTAGCACAATCCGTCCACCGCCAACTTTTTTACCATCGCCATTAACCCCCTCGCTTTTTCCTGACATGTTACTAATACAGTCATTTTCATTCACACAAATCCCCGGAAACTTTATTGAATCTTCAATCATATTTTGCCGCATTATATTTGCTGCCCACGCCAGCGACTCCTTGGTGATTGTACTGACGGCACCTGATGAGCCGCCACTAATTGCTGCAATAATGATGTTACTGGCTACACGGTACTCTCCACCTTCTTTCCATTTATCGTAGTCTGTCTGTGTGTTTGCAATAGCTTGTTCCGCTTCAATGATGATATTTTGCAGCCTTTGCTGTTTTTCAGGATCAGTGGTTTGTTCTAATTCTGTTTTTGCTTCTCTCAACGTGTTGTTCGCATCTCGATAAGGCTTTGTTTTTTCTTGTGCAAAGGTGTTGAGTGCTCTTGGGGCTTCCTGGCTGAACGTTTGAGTAATCTTCACCTGCGCTTCGATTTCTTTTTGTACCTTTTCCTTGTCGAAGATCGGCGCAATCGTGTTAGCAGTTGAATTACCGGCGCTATCTACCGCTTCTCCTTGCTCGTTCACATGTACGTCACGGTTGAGCATGGCAACGGCAGTGACAGAACTCGTGCCGGTGAGGTCTTGCTGAGCATCGTTATCTGTCACATTGACGATGCCCTGGCTAACGGCGCTAAGGGTAGTGCTCTTGGCTTTATCGCTATCTTCACCATAACCAGCACCAGAAAGCTGCGGCAATCCACCCTGTGAGCCGTAACCGACAGTGGCCGATGAACCTTTAGCTTCATATTCAGCTTTGTTCTGGATATTGGAGACGGTGAGCGTTTCTGTGGTTAGAACATTCTTATTGTCAGCAATCGCCTGCTCGGTTGAAGCGATGACTGCCCCTGTCAGGTTGGTATTTCCTGCCACACTGACCTGGAATCCTTCATCCCCGGCAAAGATACCGGCCTGTTCATTGACAGATGCATAGTCGGATTCTATCTTGCTGTTGGAGGTGCTAATTGAGCCGCCGTAGCTGCCTGCACCGATGGGCACGCTGATACTGATACCCGCACTTTTCTGTTTGCTGTCGTAGGTACTGGTATCTTGCAGGCTCTGGATATTGAGATTGCCCTCACCTGAAGTACCAACATTGGCCACTACTTGATTACCGCGTACCTGCGCACCGATCAGATTGGTATCCGTGCCGCTTTCCAGCGTAACCTTGTTGCCAGCTTCAATCTGGGTTTCTGTCCAGGTGACATCATTGCCGTTGGCTTTGCCTTTACCCTTTGAAGCACTGGCTGTTACTGCCAATCCGCTGGTGCCAATACTGATGCCCACACTTGCGCTGCTATTTTTATTCTTGCTATTAAGCGATTCAGTGTTTTTAGCGGCAATGAGGTTGATCTGATCTTCGGCCTTGAGTGTGACATCGTTGCCAGCCTTGACCTGGCTGCCGATCACATTGATATCTGATTCCGTACCAGCCCCGGTAGCCGTGATATTGACATCGTTACCTGCCATGACCTTACTGCCTTGTGCCATGCTGCTGGTTTGCGTGGAAGTGCTGCTGCTCTTTGAACTGCCGATGCTGATGGAGAGGTTCACCCCGCCGGCCTGATTGGCAGCATCCTCCATTGAATTGCCTGTTGTCGGTTTGGCTTGAGCGGTTTGCGCGGCATCATAGGCATTCTTGGCTGCTAATGCCGTGGTGCCTGCTGCCAGTGCCTGCATTCTACCGTCACTGGTCTGGCTGGCAGCTTCACTCATCTGTTGTGCGGTTTGCACTGCACTGATAACCGGGCTGGTGATAGCAAGCGTCAACCCGCTCTGCTTGAACTTGGTCTCCTGCACGGTCTTGCTGGTGTTCTGCGCGGCTTCGATATCCACCGACTGCGCCGAAATATTGATGTCGCCTTGCGGTGCCAGTACATCGCTGCCGGTCTGCGTATAGGCCTTGCCTGCCTCGATGGTGACATCGCCTGCGACACTGCCCACCGTGCTACCGCTTTGCGTGGTGCGCGTAGTATCGGTATTGGTCATCAACTGTTGCGAACCGATGCTGACACTGGCCCCGCTGGTGCTGATGCCGGAGCGTTTGGTTTTCTGGTAATGGGTTTCCTCAAAGGTCTGCTCTGCTGCCGTAATGTCGATATTACCGCCCGCAAGCAGGGTGGTGCCGTTGTCGCTGACGGCATTGCTGCCTGTGATACCGATATTCCGGCCGGCTTGCAGGTTGATGGTTTCCCCGCTGAGGTTGCTGGCGATGGCGGTATCTTCCCGGAAGCTATCGCGCTGTTCTTTCTTGCGGCTGCTGAAGGTGCCGCTGCGGCTGGTTGCCCAGCCGATATCCGAGTTGTAGGTGGCGGTGCCGCTTTCTATGCGGATATCGTTCTCTGCGTTGATATTGACGCCGCCCGCTGCGCTGCTGATCTCTGCGGCACGGGCGTTGAAGTCATTGCCTGCGTTGAGTGCGATATCGCCCTGGGTCTGGATGACGGTGCCCACTTCCTGCGTGTATCCGCTGCGGTTGAAGTCCTTGGCGCTGTGGATGCTGTTGTTCTGCTCGGCGATGTTGACGGTGCCGAGATTGAGCTTGTTGCCGGCATCCATGACCGTAATGCCGTTCTGGCCGGCATTGATGACTTGAGCGGCGAGCAGGTTGATATCGTTACCGGCAGAGGCGACCAATACGCCCTCTGCCCCGGTGACGTAAAGCCCGGCGACACGATTGATATTAGTACGGGTAAAGGTGCTGCTGCCGATGCGGTTCTCTGCATCGACCGTGGTGCTGGCAACGGTGATGTTGTCACCTGCCTGTAAGACGAGTGCCTGCTGTGCCGCAAGTACGCCGCCCTGGATGTCGATGTCCTTGTTGGCAGTGGCGCTCAGGATACCGGCGCCGATCTGCCCGCCCATGTTCCTGATATTGTCCGCATTGAGCGCGACCAGGCTGCGCCCGGCAATGGTGCCCGAGTTGGTGATGTCGCCGGAGATATCCATTGTTACCTGATTGCCCGCCATCAGCCCGATGGTGGGGTTGAGGTCTTCCGGCTGCAGGCGCACGTAGACTTTGGGCACCAGTGCCTGCGTGATGCTGCCATCCGGCAAGGTGACGGTTTCTTCCACCAGCCAGATGATGTCACTGGTGAGCTGGGCGACCTGCTCGGCTGTGAGCGCAATGCCGGGGATCAGTTGCCAGGCATTGGCAATGGTGATGCCTGCATCCATCAGCGCCTGGTATTGGGCTTCGTCAGAGGCGTGGCCGTCGAGGAAGCGGCGTCCGGTGAGTTGCGCGACCTGTTCGCGCACCAGCCGCTGTTCGTAAAAGCCATCGCCCAGGCGTTTCTGCATGGTGGCGGGGTCGAAAGAGAGTTGCTGCAGCATGTAGTCGGAACTCAGCCAGGTGCGGTAGCTGGTGAAGCGCGGGTTGGTTTCGATCAGGTAGTGGTTGCCAATATCCGGGCTGGGTTGGAACAGGCTGCCAGTGACGGCAGGCGTGCTGACACTGGCAACCGTCGTGCCGCTGCCGGTGGGGACGGTGTTGCCTTCCAGTTGGCTGACGGCAAGATTGATGGCGGTGACTTGCGAGGCCGGGCTGAATGCCACCCAGGGGCCGAATTCCAGTTCTTCGTCATTGCCATCCCAATCCCTGAATTGCCGGGAGCCGCTGTAGCTGATGACCTGCTCTCCGGGGGAGCTGAGGTTTTGCAGCGTTGCCCCGGATACATCAAGATTGCCGCCCGCGATGATCTGGCTGTCACTGTTGGTCACATTGCCCAGCAGGGTCATGTTGCCGCCGGAAAGAATCCGGCCCGGCAGGGAGGAGATGACATGCGTGCTGCTGGTGGTAGCGGTGTAGTCGTAATAGGTGTAATCCTCGAAATAGGCGGCGATATTGCCGCTTTCATTGAGGAAGGGCTGTTTCTCGATATTGTAGTTATGGATGGTGGGAAAGCGCGAGACGTCGTAGCGTTGTGACCAGCCTTCCGGCTGCACTTCCAGGATGCGTTGCGTGCTATCCACGACCAGTGCTGTCTCCAGGCCGGCATTGAGGTTCTGCAGGTCGGTCACGGCAAGGGTTGCTTCACCCAGGGCCTCTATGGTGCCGTTTCCGTTGATGAGCGTATCTGCTGTGCCTGTGGCGTGACGGTTGACATCCAGACTGCCGCCGATGGCGAGGTCGCCTGCACTGAACAGCAGGCCGTCGCTGCGATTCTCAATGCTGGCGGCACCGATATCCAGCCGCTCTCTTGCCGCAATGACGGCGCCTGCAGCATTGCCGAGATGCGCGGTCTGGATGGCGAGGTGGTCGCCAAAGATGCTGCCGGTTGCGGTGTTGGTCAGCGTGTCTGCATTGATGAAAGTATCGACACCATCGATCAAGCCGCGGTTGGTGAGGGTGTCCGTGACATGGATTTCCGTTGCATCACCGGCCATCTCGCCGGTGGCCGTATTCTCGATATTTTGCGCACTGAGCTTGAGTGATTGACTGGCGAGTATCGTTGATTGATTGGTGATATCGCCCGTGGTTTGCAGTTCGAGATTGCCGCCGGCCTGTAGCTTGCCGATATGGGTGTAATCCGCGGCCAATTGAATGGTGATATTGCCATCCGCAGTAACGCTGCCGCTGTTTTCCAATGCGACTGTATCGAGCTGGATATCAGTTTTTGCACTGATATTGCCGCTGTTGAGCAGCTGTCCATCGGCGGTGAGCGTGACTTCTCCCGCGCTGGCACCGATGTTGCCGGCATTACGTACCCCCAGTCCGGCCTCAGTGCCTATCATGTGGATCTTGCCAGCGTACATGCCGCCCAATGCGGCAACATCCACGGCAAAAGCAGGGGCAGTACTCCCTGCATTGGGTGCAATAGGAGTTACACTGGTCTGATTGCCGTTGCTGTTGATGTTGACCTGATTGGTTCCCGTGGTGATATTGAGTGTATTGGCCCAGATGCCCGCGTTGACTTCGACTGCACGGGCAATGACATCGGTAAAGTTAGTCTGAGAGGTATCCAGGCCATTACCCAGAAAACTGACGGTGCCGCCGCCTACCCGGTAACCAAGCAGGTTGCCGCTGTTGACGATGGGCGTGCCGGTGGTGAGCGTGGTGCGATTGGCGTTGATGAAGCCGCAGCCGTCACAGTGGATGCCGGCCGGGTTGGCAATCACCAGCTGGGCGCGGCTGCCGGCGATCTCGACAAAGCCGTTGAGCAGGCTGGGGTTGCTGCTGTTGACTTCGTTCAGAATCACGCGCGCGGTGCCGCCCGCAAGATAGGGATTGCCCGATACCCAACCGCCCAGCTGCGTTTGTACGTTGACATGGCTATTATTGAGAATGGCCCCGGACGGCGTGATGTCAAACTGGCGGTAGGTATTGCGCGAGACGCCAGCGGCGCTGGGCGTCTGGATGTTGACCAGCGGCAGGCCGTTGGCGGTTTCCATGATGATGGGCCGCTGGTTGGCGGGCGCCGCCGGGTCGGCAACGATATCGGCCAGCGCCGGAATGGCCAGCATGAGCTGCCCGCTCATGAGCAGTATGGCGAGCGTGGCAGCGCGCGTGGTGGTGCGTAGCAAGGGCTTGAGATGCGCGGCCGCGCTGGTCTTGGCTGGAATGGCGAGGTTGCCTGCGTTATCGCTTGCGGCAGTTTGATGATGAGACGCAGTTTCTGCCACGGCCATTGGCAAGCCGCGTGCTTGGTTGAATACTACTTTGAAGCAGGCTTTATTCATCTTATTCATATCCTTTCAGCGGAAGTCGACCTTGCCATTCAAAAGCTCCAGTTCAGGTTAAAACCTGCCGTGGAGCTGGCTGTTTCAAAGCCTCGTGGCTTTTTGAGAGGTTTGCCAAGAAAGAAGTCGTAGTTGAAACTCAGGTAACCACCTCGTAAACCCAGCACCGCGCCGGCCAGCTGCCTGCCTGGTAAAAACGTGCTGGATTGACCGCCAACGGTACCGTAATCCAGCCCGGCGTAGAGCGCTTGTCCACTGCTACCCAGCAGTGCGCTAAGATCGTTGCGCAGCAGCCAGCCACGATCTGCACTCAGGGTCAGTTCGCCGTCAAAACCACGTACCGTATAGCGATTGCCAATGGCGAAGCGATCCTGTGCCGTCAGCGGCGTGAAGTTGTACTGCCCGCGTATGTTGGCGGTATAGTGCAGAGCCTGCTCTCCCCACGGTGCCGTGACTGAAAATGGCAGGTTAAAACCGATATCTCCTGTCAATATTTCCATGCGTGACGTGCCCTCGCCAAACGCTTCTTCTGGCGCCCTGAGTGCACGCATGGCGCCAGTCCCGCGCCGGTAGGCGAAGCTGTAATCCAGCAGCGACTGGCCCAGATACCAGCTCTGTTGAAAGCCCAGCTCCCAGCCCGCGGTGCGGCGGCGCTGTACTTCAATTTCAGTATCATCGATATGGTTGGAAGATTTGTTGAAAAAACCGCGTAGCGCAATATGGGTCTTGTTAACGGCGTTGCGGTAGAGCAGGCGGTTGACTTCAACCAGTGCGTTCTGGCTGCGGCCGCTATAAAGGTAGGATTGGTTAACGCCAGCGACGCGCTGGTGGTAATCGTGACCTGAACTGGTGAATGCAAAGCGCCAGTAGCCGACAGGCAGCGAGTAGTGCACGGTATGACCTTCGGAGCCGCGCCTGCCCGACTCGCCGCCGCCCAGATCATGGTTGTAGTTGACGTAGAACAGGTCATTTAGCATCAGCAGGTTGTCGCCGGCAAGCGTGACGCCGCCCTGGTATTTACCCGTGGCATCGAAACCGGCGTCATCCGCGCTGAACGTCAGGCGAAACGGGAAGCGCTGTTGATATTGAATCACCACATCGCTTTCGCCTGGCTGAGCGTCCGGGCCCGCAGCTGGTTCAATCTGGATATCTACTTCTGCTGTGGGTACTCGTTTGAGATTTTCCAGCCCCTGCTCAATATCACGCAGATTGAGAATGTCGCCTGCGCGTATCGGTACGGCATTCCATTTGGTGGCTCTGGCCGTTACGCCTTCTGCAAACCGGATTTGATTGACTTTGCCTGGTATCACAGTGAGTTGTAATTCGCCGGAACTCAGATCCTGCGGGGCTGCCAGGATGCGTGTAGTGACGTAGCCTTTGGAGATGATGGCGTTCTGTACGCGGCTCATGGCAAGGTTGATGCCTTGTGCCCCCAAGCAGCGGCCAAGTGCAGTGTCACCGCCCTGGACTACTTCCGACAAGGCAAACTGGAACAGATTGGCGGCTTCACCGATAAGTGAAATCTTGGAGATGGTGAAGCAGGGTGACTCGTTATCAGGATAAGTAATAAGTGCGGGTATCGTCGCGTCGTCTGGCAGACGTACGTCCGGTATGGATTCCTGTTTTTCGCGAAGAAGACGTTCGCGCTCCTGCTGCTGGAGCTGCTCTTGCGCAGACCGGTCGATTATCGTACCAGCCTGAGTAAAGTCAGAAAGCAGGCAAAATAGAACAGTCACCGCTATCCGAAGATGCGGAGACTTCCCCTGAAATTGCTTCATGTTGATTGTTATTAATTATTAGTAGCAAAAGATGCTAATTCATAAACGATCAACTTGAAGCAAGTAGCAAGAGAAAGGGAGGGGCTCTTATAAATATCCTGGAAAAATTCCTGGGTATTTAAACCAGGAACAGTTGTAACAGCTCGTTCAAAAAACGCTGACCTAATAAGGTGGGTTTGATCAGGTTGTTCTCTACTGTAATCAGGCCTTTGTCCCGTGCAACTTTCAGTGCAGGTTCGATCCGGCCGATAGGTAGGCCGGTGCGTAGCTGGAGCAGGTCGAGGTCGAAGCCTTCGGTCAGGCGCAGGGCGTTCATCATGAATTCAAAGCCCAATTCGTCTTGGCTGATGGTCCATTCGTTGTCGATGGCCTGGCCCTTGGCGGTGTTTTCCAGATAGCGGTTGGGGTGCTTGTGGCGGCTTTCGCGGGTGATCTTGTCGTGATAGCTGAGTTTGCTGTGGGCACCGGCACCGATGCCGAGATAGTCGCCGAAGGTCCAGTAGTTGAGGTTGTGGCGGGCGCGTTTGCCTTTTTGCGCAAAGGCCGAGGTTTCATAGTGCTCGTACCCGTGCGAGGCGAGTAGGTCCTCGATGGCTTCCTGCATGGCGGCGCTGGTGTCGTCGTCCGGCAGGCTGGGCGAGGTGCGGTGAAACGCCGTGTTGGGTTCCAGTGTCAGGTGGTAGAAGGATAGGTGCGCAGGAGCCAGCTCACAAGCACGTTTGGCATCGGCCAGCGCGTCTTCCAGGCTCTGCTGTGGCAGGCCATACATCACATCCAGATTGACACTTTCAAAGGTAGTGAGCGCTAGCTCCGCAGCAATTATCGCCTGTTTTTCATCGTGGATGCGGCCGAGGCGGGCAAGATAGCGGTTATCAAAACTTTGTATACCGAGCGACAGCCGGCTGACGCCGGCATCGCGGTAACCCTTGAAGTGCGCGGCATCCACCGTGCCCGGATTGGCTTCCAGCGTGATTTCCGCCTCGTATTCCAGTGGCGTCAGCATGCGCACGTGGCTGAGGATGCGGTCTATGGATTCTGGCGAGAACAGGCTGGGTGTGCCGCCACCGAAAAACACGCTGCGTATCTTGCGGCCCCAGACTTTGGGTACCGATTGTTCCAGATCGGCAATCAGCGCATCTACATAAGCTGCTTCAGGGATCTGTTGTCTGGATTCATGCGAATTGAAGTCGCAGTAGGGGCATTTGCGCACGCACCAGGGAATGTGAATATAAAGCGATAGCGGCGGCGGATTTTTCAAGCCGGAAGCCGTGACTGATCCGGATAACGGTGCGGAATCATTAACCGGAATGATGGGAATCATGGTTTTCTGTACGGATTAACCAGGTTGTCGACGAGCTTGTGTAGCGCTTCGCGCAACTGAGCCTCGGAGACCTCCATCAGCAAGCCATCTTCCAGCGCATCCTGGCTAATTTGCTTTAATTCATCAAAGTTTTCTTTCATGACTTTGATTTTTTCTGTGCATGACACGATCGAGCCATCGTCACGTCGCCATATTGGCCATGGGTATTCGGGGCTCATGAATTCAGCTTTTCAATCAAATGCAGCATGTCGCGCAGCGCCTGGCCGCGGTGACTGATACGGTTTTTGATGTCCATCGGCAGTTCGGCACCGGTTTTGTCAGTCTTTGCATCGAGAAAAAGCGGGTCGTAACCGAAGCCGCCATCGCCGCGCGGTGCGCGCAGAATCTCGCCTTGCCAGATGCCTTGGGCGATTAGCGGTTGCGGGTCTTCCGGGCTGCGCACCAGCACCATGGCGCAGTAGTAATGTGCGTGCCGATTTTCAATGTTTCCCAGCACCTGCAGCAGTTTTTCATTGTTGCATGCATCGGATTTTGGCTCACCCCCAAAGCGTGCAGAGTAGACACCGGGCGCGCCATGCAGTGCATCGACACAGATGCCGGAATCATCTGCCAAAGCAGGCAGACCACTGTGCAGGCTGGTGTGCCGCGCCTTGGCCAAGGCGTTTTCAATAAAGGTGAAATAGGGCTCATCCGCTTCCGGGATATTGAAATCGGACTGTGGCAGGGCTGTTATCTCAAGCGGTGCGAGCAGGTGCTGGATCTCGCGCAGCTTGCCCGCATTACTGGTGGCAATGACAATTTTATTCAGCATTGAGCGCGGTTTTCTGCTTGTTGATTAATTCGGCGATGCCGGTTGTTGCCAGATCCAGCATGGCATTCATGGCATCGCGCTGGAATGGCTCGCCCTCGGCAGTGCCCTGGATCTCGACAAAGCCCCCCTTGCCGGTCATGACCACGTTCATATCGGTGTCACAGCCGGAGTCCTCGATGTAGTCCAGATCCAGCACCGGCTGACCTTGATAGACACCGACCGAGATCGCTGCCACGGAATCGAGTAAAGGCGATTCGCTGATCAGGCCGACTCTTAGCAGATAAGAGATGGCATCATGCAGCGCTACATAGGCACCGGTAATGGCGGCGGTACGCGTACCGCCGTCAGCCTGGATGACATCACAGTCTATCTGGATGCTGCGCTCGCCAAGCTTTCCGAGGTCGATGATTGCGCGCAGGCTACGGCCGATCAGGCGCTGGATTTCCTGCGTGCGGCCGGATTGCTTGCCGCGCGTGGCTTCGCGGTCCATGCGGCTACCGGTAGACCTTGGCAGCATGCCGTATTCAGCCGTGACCCAGCCCTGGTTCTTGCCGCGCAAAAAGCCGGGGACTTTATCTTCCACGCTGGCCGTGCAAAGTACATGGGTATCGCCGAATTTAATCAGCACAGAACCTTCGGCATGTTTGGTATAGCGGCGGACGATTTCAATCTGGCGCAGCTGATTGTGGGCGCGTTGGCTGGGACGGTGGCTGGTAGACATAAGAATTCCTGACTTGGTAAGGCGATATTATAAGCCAAGTAAAAATCCGGGGCCGGCGCAGTGCGCTCAGGAACTATTACGTTTGGACTTGCTGATAGCGGACTGGATTTCCAGTATGGTTTTTTCAATTTCGTCGTCGCTGAGGTCGAACAGGGCGGCATCGTCCGGTGCGGCGCTGGGTTGCTGCGTGACCGGGTTGATGATAGTGGTGGTCATGCCCAGTGGCATGGTGGCGGTAGAGACGGCAACTTGACTGTTTTGACGATCACCCCATTGCAGGCCGATAGCACTCATGTTGTCGCCGTGCTCCTCACTGACGGCTTCTGCAATATTCAGCAGTTTTGGTACGCTGTCCAGAATGCCGCCTGCATGCAGCAGTTTGCCGATATCGTGATCGTTAACCGCAGACCAGACGCCGTCGGTGCAGAGAAAAATTACATCGCCATCAATCAGTTCTCGCGGGTTGGAAAGGCTGATGTCCGGCATCTTTTCACCACCCAGGCAATTATAGATTTTGTGCAGGTCGGGGTGGTTGGCCATGTCTTCGAATCTCAGCTGGCCTTTGCGGTAGAGCATCTGCACGATGGAGTGATCTTCAGTACGAAAGATCAGCTGACCGTTTCTGAAGTGGTAAAGACGCGAATCCCCGACATGCGCTGTGTAGAGCTTGCCATCCTGCGCAATGGCGGCAACCACTGTAGTGCGCGGCGAATCGCTCAGGTCGTTACCCAAGGTCAGGCTGTCGATGGCGTCGTGGACCTGCAGGATATGTTCTTCCAGGAATTTGGCAGGATTGGGTAGTGTGGGGATGGCAAGGTTCTGAAAGCCATCGGTCAGAGACTTTACAGCAAGCTGTGCAGCTACCTCGCCATGCCGGTGCCCGCCCATGCCGTCGGCGATCACCATGAGCAGGGCGTCCTTGCTGTAAGAATAAGCCAGTCGGTCTTCATTATAAGGGCGCGGGCCTTGTCGACTGTTCTGGTAGATGGTGAATTTCATAGTACCGGGTATCCTGAAGTTTTAGAGTTCTTTTTGCAGAATATTGATGATTTTGCCCATGATGCTATTTTTCTTGTCGCTGGCCGGTAAAATGGGCGGTAAATCGTGTTGCAGGGACTTTTGCAGCGCGTAAATACTTTGTGGACGCTTGAGATGGTCCAATTCGAGGCAGCGGTCGATGATTTTCAGCAGGTTGTCCGAATAGATGGCCTTGCCGGCTTTTTCAGCAGGCACCAGGGTGTCGTTCTTCAAGCGCTCATTGGCCGCCTGTGGTGTCGAGCGGGCCAGGCATGAGTACATGGTGGCCCCTATGCTGTAGATATCGCTCCAGGGGCCGAGCTCGTCACGTTTGGCATATTGTTCTGGCGAGGCAAAGCCGGGTGTGTAACTGGGAGGCAGTTTGGCAATCGCGTCGGTCAATGTTTGCCGGGCTGAACCGAAATCCAGCAGTACTGGTGAACCGTCCAGGCGGATATAGATATTCGCTGGTTTGATATCCAGATGCAGCAATTTTTGTGTATGGACTTCGCGCAGACCGTTGAGCAGCTCTGTAAATACACGGCGTACAAAGTTTTCAGAAACCGGCTCGTTACTGCTGAGTATGTATTCCTGCAGGGATTTACCGCGCTCGTATTGCATCACCATATAGACGGTTTCGTTGGCACGAAAGAAATTCAGAACGCGTACGATGTTTTTATGGTTGATGTTGGCCAGCGCGCGGCCTTCTTCAAAAAAACATTTAAGGCCATGGCGGAAGCTGCCGGAGGCTTCTATGGTGGGCACAATGACCCGGTCACCTTCTGTGCGCAAGGCCAGTGCACTGGGAAGATATTCCTTGATGGCTACCGTGGAGTGGTTTTCATCTGTGGCCAGATATACATAGCTGAAACCGCCAGCACTCAAGACCTTTTTGATCTGGTACTGATTCAGCTGATAGCCGATGGGTAGGGATTGGTTGGTTGTGCTGGCCATTCTCGCTTGTTACAAAACTCATCTTTAACTATAGAAGGTGCAAGCTATTTTGGCATGAAACAGTCCGCATTTGATACCATGCCTTAAATTGAGACAGGATGCCACTACGATGATTTATAGCATGACAGGGTTTGCCGCTCTGGAAAAAGAAACGGCATATGGTGTGTTAATACTGGAGCTGCGTGCAGTGAACCATCGATACCTTGAATTACACCTCAAGCTGGATGAAAGCATGCGCAGTTTCGAGCCCATGCTGCGCGAAATGATTGCAGCCAGGCTCGGGCGCGGTAAGGTCGAATGCCGTTTAAGCCTCATGCAGCATTCGGCTCAGGCCGCGGAAGCCAGGTTGGATAGCGAAGTTCTGCAGCAACTAGTGCAGATGAGCGCTATCGTGCAGACACATTTTCCACAAAGCCAGCCTTTGACGGTAGCTGATGTCTTGCGCTGGCCCAATGTGATGCAGGGCGAGCAGGTTGACCAGGCAGCACTGGCTGAAGCCGTGCGAGAGACGTTGGCTGCAGCGTTGCAGCAGATGACAGATTCCAGGCAGCGAGAAGGTGAGAAACTGAAGACCTACATAGAAGAGCGGTTGTGTGAGATTGAGCAGCGTGTTGCCGAAGTGAAACCTTTATTGCCTGCTCAGGTCAGGTTCTATCAAGACAGGCTGACAGCCAAGCTGCAGGAAGCGATGAAGTCTTTCGATGAAGAGCGGCTGCGTCAGGAGGTGACCCTGTTTGCCCAGCGTATTGATGTAGATGAAGAGCTGGGGCGTTTGACTGCTCATGTTTCGGAAGTCAGGCGCATACTCAAGGCAGGCGGTGCTGCGGGCAAGCGGCTTGATTTTCTGATGCAGGAGCTCAATCGCGAGGCCAATACTCTTGGCTCCAAATCCTTTTCCTCCGAAATCTCTCAGGTGGCTATGGCGCTGAAGGTGTTGATTGAACAAATGCGTGAGCAGATTCAGAATATCGAATAGCCGGTTTTTCAGGCTCACATATCCAGACAAGTCTAAACAAGGTAATTACTCCGGAAAGCAAGTATGCGCGATTTCAAGTATTCAATTCTGGTCACCATCATTGGTCTGGCTTTGGCTGGCTGGTGGGGCTATCACACCAGCGGCAACATGGCAGGCGTTTGGGCAGCTTTGCTGCTGGCGCTTATTTTGAGCATCATGGAGATCAGTCTGTCTTTCGATAACGCTGTCGTCAATGCCTCGATCCTCAAAGACATGGATGAAAAGTGGCGGCAGCTTTTTCTCACGGTCGGTATTCTGATCGCCGTCTTTGGCGTGCGGCTGGTTTTCCCCTTGCTGCTGGTGGCGGTAGCGACCAGCCAGGGATTTGTTGAGGTAGTCACCATGGCCTTGCAGCAGCCGGCTGAATATTCAAGGCATTTGATGGAGGGCCATGCTGCCATCGCTTCATTTGGTGGCAGCTTCCTGTTTCTGGTGTTCCTCAGCTTTATCCTGAATGATGCCAAGGAGTTGCATTGGCTGGGCAAGGTGGAAGGGCAGCTGGCCAAGCTGGGCAAACTGGATTCCATGGGTATCTTCATTACGCTGTCGATGTTGTTGGTTATGTACCAGTTTCTGCCGGTCTCGCCGGAAAAGAAGGTGACTATTCTATTGGCGGGTGTGGCGGGCGTGGTGCTTTATCTCGCGGTTGACAGCCTTGGTAGCTTCTTCGGTTCGCAGGCGGATGCCGAGGCCATCGGCAAGGTCGCCAAGCGCAATGGTGTCATGGGCTTTCTCTATCTGGAAGTCCTGGATGCTTCGTTTTCTTTTGATGGCGTCATAGGCGCTTTCGCCATCACGCGTGACGTTGTTATCATCATGTTGGGCTTGACCGTAGGCGCCATGTTTGTGCGTTCCCTCACGGTACATTTTGTTTATCGGGGCACGTTGCAGAAATATGTCTATTTGGAGCACGGCGCACACTATGCCATCGGCATCCTGGGTTTGATCATGTTCTATTCGATTTACGAACACGTACCGGAAGTGCTGACCGGTCTCATCGGCGTCGTTTTTATCGTGGCATCGCTGATTTCCTCTATCGCCTACAAGCGCAAAATAGAGGCGCTGGGAACTTCTGGCAAGGTGGGTGAATCCGTATGACAGGCAATCTTTTCATCGTGGCTGCGGCATCCGGCACCGGAAAAACCAGTTTGCTCAGTGCCTTGCTGCAGACGGATAGCCATATCCGGCTTTCTATCTCCTATACCACGCGCAAGCCGCGACTGGGTGAGGTCAATGGCGTACATTACCATTTTGTTGATGAGGCCGAATTTCTCCGGATGCTGGGTGAGGGCGACTTTCTGGAATCGGCAGAGGTGCATGGTGCCCGTTACGGTACTTCACAGCGACGCGTGGAGGAGGTGCTGAAGGCGGGCGATGACCTGATTCTGGAGATCGACTGGCAGGGTGCGCAGCAGGTCAGAAAGCAATTACCCGATGCGGTTGGCATTTTTATTTTGCCGCCTTCGATCGATACGCTGGCGCATCGGCTGGCCTATCGCGGACAGGACAGCATGGAAGTGATTACCCGGCGCCTGGCTGCCGCCCGCGAGGAGATCAGTCATGTGGCCGAGTTCGACTATGTTATAATCAATGACAATTTCCAGACGGCGCTGGAGGATTTGCGGGCAGTGATACGCTCACAACATCTCAAGCGCGATCAACAGCTCCTGGAACATCAGGATTTACTCAATAGCATTAAATAGCACGAACAGCACTCGGAGAAATAAAGATGGCGCGAATTACCGTTGATGATTGCCTTGAAAAGATCCCTAACCGCTTCCACCTGACACTGGTTGCCGCTTACCGTGCCCGGCAACTGGCCAACGGTTCAGAGCCTCTGGTGAATACCCATGGCCTGAAAGACAAGCCTACTGTGCTGGCATTACGTGAAATCGCGGCCGGCAAGGTTGGTCTTGAAGTCTTGAATCGCGGGCATGCTTAAAGTGTTATGTCCAAGGCATCGGCAAAACGCTCTTCGGAATCCGTAAAGCCCGCGCCACCCCCTTTGCTGCCGGTCGACAGCGAAGACTCGCAGCTGACGCTGCTTCTTAGAGAATACCTTAAAGACGAAGACATCTCCCAGATCTGGGAGGCTTACCGCTACAGCGACGCCGCTCATAAAGGACAGGTTCGTCGCAGCGGCGAGCCATATATCAGTCATCCGGTCGCTGTGGCCTGCATACTGGCGAAGATGCACCTTGACACCCCGACACTGATGGCCGCGTTGTTGCACGACGTGGTGGAAGACACCGGCATCACCAAGCAGGACATCAGCGATCAGTTCGGCAAGCAGGTGGCAGAACTGGTCGATGGCCTTTCCAAGCTCGACAAAATCGAATTCCAGAGCGCGACCCAGGCGCAAGCGGAGAACTTCCGCAAGATGCTGTTGGCCATGTCGCAGGATGTGCGCGTGATACTGGTCAAACTGGCTGACCGTTTGCACAACATGCAGACGCTGGACGTCATGAGTACGGAAAAGCGCAAACGCATTGCGCTTGAAACCATCGACATTTATGCGCCGATTGCCAACCGGCTCGGCATCAATAATATCTACCATCAGCTGGAAGATCTCAGCTTCAAATACCTTTATCCGATGCGTTACAACGTCATCAGCAAGGCGCTGAAGGCGGCGCGCGGCAACCGCAAGGAAGTGGTCGGCAAGATCCAGGACATGATCCGGCAGAGACTGCATGAAGCGCAGATCGAGGCCGATGTGACCGGCCGCGAGAAGAACCTCTACAGTATCTACAAGAAGATGGTCAGCAAGAATGCGACGTTCTCGCAGATCGATGATATCTACGGTTTTCGCGTCATCGTCAAGGACCAGCCGACCTGCTATCTGGCATTGGGCATACTGCACAGTCTGTGCAAGCCGATCCCCGGCAAGTTCAAGGACTACATCGCCATCCCCAAGGCCAACGGTTACCAGTCGCTGCATTCGACGCTGTTTGGTCCGTTTGGCACGCCGATCGAGGTGCAGATTCGTAGTCAGGAAATGCACAATATTGCCGAAGCTGGTGTGGCTGCACACTGGATGTACAAGACGACAGATGCGCACCTGACAGACTTGCAGCAGCAGACCCATCAATGGCTGCAGCGGCTGCTTGATATACAGAGTGAGAGCTCGGATTCCCTCGAGTTCCTTGAGCACTTCAAGGTTGACCTGTTCCCGGATGAGGTCTATGTGTTTACACCCAGAGGCAAGATTATGTCCTTGCCCAAGGGCGCGACGGCCGTGGATTTTGCCTATGCAGTGCATACCGACATCGGCAATTGTTGCGTTGCCGTCAAGATCAATCATGAGCTGGCACCTTTGCGTACCGAGCTGCATAACGGTGACAATGTCGAGATCATTACGTCAGCCATGGCAAAACCGAATCCCGCTTGGTTGAATTATGTGGTTTCAGGCAAAGCGCGGGCGCATATTCGCCATTTCCTGAAATCCATGCAGTCCGCCGAGTCCGCGCATCTGGGACAGCGTATGCTGAACCAGGCGCTGCGCGCATTGCATGTTGACCCAGCCGAGATCGACGAGGCGCGCTGGCAGAAGCTGTTAAAAGATTATGGCGTCAAGGACAGGGAAGAGGTGCTTACCGATATCGGGCTCGGTAAGCGGCTCAACGTCATGGTCGCACATCAGTTGATGGCGAAAACCGAAGAACAGAAAGCGGAAGAAGACCTGCAGGCTAGCCCGATGGAGCGACAGGCCAGGCAGCTCAACAAAGTGCTGGATACCATCACCATACACGGCTCTGAGGGAATGGCAGTTAAGTTTGCATCATGTTGCCGGCCGATTCCCGGTGACCCGATTCTGGGCTTTATCAACAAGGACAAGGGCCTGGTCATTCATACTCATGACTGCCCGACTATTCGCAAATTCCGTCTGGATCCGGACAAATGGCTGGATGTGGAGTGGGAGCCGGACAGCAATCGCTTGTTCAAGGTGAACCTCAAGTTGACCGTAGCTAATCAACGCGGCATGCTGGCCAAGATTGCGGCCGGTATTGCAGATACCGGCTCGAATATCGACCAGGTCAGCATGGAAGAGCCGGACGGTAGCGCCTACACCAATATGAATTTCACGGTGCAGGTTAAGGATCGTGTGCATCTGGCAGATTTGATGCGACGTTTACGCAAAATACCGGACTTGGCGCGCATCAACCGTGTTAAAGGTAGCGGCTCGGATCAGCCCACACAGTAAGTGGTCGAAGCTATCACAGCAGAATTCAGTTTTAATAAACCATGACTAATTATTGAAATTTTGAGCAGGGAAAGATATGGCAAAGCAAATCATCCATACCGATGGTGCACCTCAGGCAATTGGTACCTATTCACAAGCCGTCAAGGTGGGTAACACGGCATATCTGTCTGGGCAGATCGGCCTGGATCCAACCAGCATGGAGCTGGTCGAAGGCATAGAAGCACAAGTGCATCGTGTCTTTCAAAATCTGCGCGCAGTGACTGAAGCGGCTGGCGGCGGCATGACCGATATCGTCAAGCTCAATATCTTTCTCACCGACCTCTCGAATTTTGCCTTGGTCAATACCATCATGGCTGAATATTTTACACAGCCCTATCCGGCACGTGCTGCAGTCGGTGTCGCATCATTGCCGCGCGGCGCGCTGGTAGAAGCCGACGGAGTCATGGAATTAGCTTAAAGCTTTCCAACTTCAAGGAGTTCAGCAAGCCGCTTCAGGCCCGGCTACAAAAGCTGGGTATTGTCGATGTGCAGGGCTTGCTGCTGCATTTGCCGCTACGCTATGTGGATGAAACCCGCATCACTGCCATCCGCGATTTGCGTGCGGGCGAGCACGCGCAGGTGGAAGGCGAGGTTGTGCATACCGAGGTGCAGTACAAACCGCGCAAGGCACTGATGTCCCAATTGCGTGACAGCACGGGTCAACTTGGTTTGCGTTTTCTGCATTTCTATCCCAGCCAGATCAAGGCGCTGGCGGAAGGCAAGCGATTGCGCGTGCTGGGTGAGGTGCGCAATGGCTTTTTCGGCTGGGAGATGGTGCATCCACAATGCCGTCCGGTGGGGGAAGATACACCGACAGCAGATACGCTGACGCCGGTCTACCCGACGACTGCCGGCCTGAGTCAGGCCTCGATACGCAAAGCCATTCACTGGGCAATGACGCAGGATGTGCTTGATGAAAGCCTGCCTGCCTGGGTCTATCAGTCACGCCATCTGCCGAATTTTGCCCAGAGCCTGCAGGTTCTGCATTACCCGCAGCCCAGCATACCGATAGAGCAACTGCAGGATAGAGCACAGCCCGCATGGCGGCGCCTGGCTTTTGATGAGCTGCTGGCACAGCAGCTTTCCATGCGACGACATTACGCCAGACGTCGCAAACTCGAAGCACCGGCTCTGCCGATCTCGAAAAAACTGATCAGCACACTGCTGAAAATTCTTGCTTTCCGCCTGACCGATGCGCAGCAGAAGGCGGCACTGGAGATTACCCATGACCTGACGCAGGCGCACCCGATGCAGCGCCTGTTGCAAGGCGATGTCGGCAGCGGCAAGACAATAGTTGCGACCATGGCTGCCTTGCAGACCATTGAGCATGGCTGGCAGGTTGCCATGATGGCGCCGACCGAGATTCTTGCCGAACAGCATTACCGTAAACTCAGCACCTGGCTGGTGCCGCTCGGCATTGAGCTTGCTTGGCTTGCCGGCAGCCAGAGCAAGAAAGAGCGTGCAGCGGCCTTGAATAAAGTGCTGAGCGGTGAAGCCATGCTTGTGATAGGTACACATGCCATTTTTCAGGAACAGGTGCAGTTTGCCAGGTTGGGCCTGGTGATCATTGATGAGCAGCATCGCTTTGGTGTTCAGCAGCGCTTACAGCTCAGGCAAAAAGCCAGGACCGGCGAAGTAGCCGCACCACACCAACTGATGATGAGCGCCACGCCGATACCGCGCACGCTCTCCATGAGCTACTACGCCGATCTGGATATCTCCATCATCGATGAATTGCCGCCAGGACGCACTCCCATCGTCACCAAGCTGGTTTCCGAGATGCGGCGGGACGAGGTTCTGCAGCGTATTCATGAAGCCTGTCAGCGGGGCAAGCAAGCCTACTGGGTGTGCCCGCTGATTGAAGAGTCAGAGAGCTTGCAACTGCAGACCGCACTCGATACTTATGAATATATGCGCTCGGCATTTCCCGATTTGAAGGTGGGATTGCTACATGGCCGCATGAAGCCCGCAGAAAAGCAGGACATCATGGCGCAATTCAGCACCAATCAGATTCAGCTGCTGGTCGCGACCACAGTGATCGAAGTCGGCGTCGATGTGCCGAATGCCAGCCTTATGGTGATCGAACATGCCGAGCGCATGGGACTTTCGCAATTGCATCAGTTGCGCGGCCGTGTCGGTCGTGGCGCAGAAAAAAGCACTTGTATTCTGCTTTTTCAGGGCCCTTTGTCCGAACTGGCACGCGCCCGGCTCAAGGTGATTTACGAGTCGAGTGACGGTTTTGAGATATCCCAGGCGGATCTGCATCTGCGCGGCCCTGGAGAGTTTCTGGGCGTCAGGCAAAGTGGTGTGCCTATGCTGAAGATTGCCGATCTGGAAAGAGACGTCGATTTGCTTGAGGCTTCGAAACAAGTGGTGGAAAGACTATTGCGCGAGCATCCGGATGCCGTTGAAAAACATCTGCAGCGCTGGCTAGGCCATGCAGAAGAGCTGGTCAAGGTCTGATGCCGCAGCTCTGCTGTGACATAATCTGGTCGTGAAAACCTATTCCCGCCCTTTGTTGACGCATGCTGCCTGGATAAAGACGCCTATGAACAGCGGCAGTTACCGCCATTGGCTGACCGATCCGGGATCCTTGACCAGACGCCTGCAATCGCTCACTGATGATTTTTACGTCCGGCCGAGTCGACATCAATATGCCAAGGCACAGGTCGATGAAGCCCAGTTGCTGGGCCTGCCGCGCAGGCAACATGCCTTGTTGCGTGAAGTGCATCTTTACAGCGACGGCGAGCCGGTGGTGTTTGCCCATAGCGTTCTGCCCTGTCAAAGTTTGCGCGGTGAATGGCTGGTCCTCGGCCATTTGGGCAACAAGCCGCTGGGGGCGGCGTTATTCATGAATCCGAAGGTCACGCGCACCCAGCTTGAATTCAAGAAACTGTCGAAACATCATGCGCTGTATCGCCGTGCAGTACGGCATCTCGCTATAAAACCGCAGTCAGTCTGGGCCAGACGCTCGATTTTTCGGCTCGGACGATCGGCCATTATGGTGACAGAAGTGTTTTTACCGCGGGTTTTGAAGTTATCGGAATTTGTGCCATGAGCTGGAAACAAAAAATCAATGCTTATGAGCGCCTGATGCGGCTCGACAAGCCGATAGGCATATTATTGCTGCTGTGGCCGACATTTTGGGCTTTATGGATTGCCGGAGAAGGCCGGCCGGACTGGCTGGTAGTCTGGATATTTTTCATGGGTACCGTGTTGATGCGCTCCGCCGGTTGTGTCATGAATGATGTGGCTGACCGCCATTTTGATGGTCATGTCGAGCGTACCCGGCAGCGGCCCTTAGTGAGTGGAGAAGTCAGCGTCAAGGAAGCTTGTTTGCTGGCGGCCGGGTTAAGCCTCGGTGCATTTGGCTTGGTGCTGTATCTCAATGCCCTGGCAATCGGACTGTCCTTTATCGCCTTGTTGTTGGCGATGACTTACCCGTTGACCAAACGTTTCCTGGCAATCCCGCAGGCTTATCTGGGGATCGCTTTCGGTTTTGGTATTCCCATGGCTTTTGCCGCGCTTGTTGGCGAGCTGCCGTTAGAGGCCTGGCTGTTATTGTTGGCCAATATGTTCTGGGCGATTGCGTATGACACGGAATATGCCATGGTGGACAGAGAGGATGACCTGAAAATAGGCATAAGCTCCTCTGCCATATTCTTTGGTCGCTTTGACGTGCAAGCGATTATGTTCTGTTATGCCGCCATGCTGGGCTTGCTGGTCTGGGTTGGTCAGCGCTTGCAGCTGAGCTGGCCGTTCTATCTGGGCATAGGCATGGCAGCTATTCTGGCAATTTATCATTACAGTTTGATTCGAAGCAGGAACCGTCAGACCTGCTTCAAGGCGTTTTTACATAACAACTGGCTGGGTGCCGTGGTTTTCATCGGCTTGCTTGCCAGCTATCAATGGTAAATGAATTCAAGACGGTTTTTGGATATCCAATTCAAATTCCAGCGGCTTGGATTTGTCAATGGGCAAGCCTGGACACGCTGGCGCGTCTTTCAATAAATAATCAGCGGTGTCTGTTGATTGCAGCAGTGGAGCATCCAGCATGAGATGACTCTCGTTAGAATTCGTCCAGGTTTTTGTGCTTTCCGTTTCGCTTGCAGTTATTGCTTCCTTGATTGAGACAGCAGGTGCTTTGGCTTTTAACGAAGCCGTGAAATTCAAAGCATTGGCTATACTGCGCAGCTGCACAATGTCCAGATAGGCGTTGCGTTCGAAGCCCTGGCGTGCCTCCAGACGGCGATTGAAAATCAGGTCATCCAGATACGGCACGGCTCTGCTGCTGCCCCAGGCCTGCGTCAGCTGATCTACGACATGGGGGTAGTCTTCAATGCTGCTATGGTCTTCAAGCGGCGGATTGTCGAAGTCCTCGATAGCTACATTGAAGAAACGGTTGCATTCAGCCTTGGCAGACTCATATTCAGCTGCCTGCTTTTCACGTTTGAGCAAATCCAGCAGCATGAGCCACGGCTCCGGTGATAAATCAGCAAAGTCGCGCAGATGGTCCTGCAACAGAACGATGGCCAGGCTTGAACGCCCATGGGCAACAAAGACATCGGCTTGTTCAAGGATGTCTTCATTCACGGTGGCCCCCGCCTCATTGTTACCGTTGTCCAGGGGCCGGAAAATGCCATGTAGCTGCTGTGGGAAATCGACGGGTCCGGCAGAATCCGCTTGCGCTTCATCGGTGTTATCGTTCCCGGCCTTTGTTGTTGGGATCAACAAGTCCTCCTGTAGGGTCATATCAAGTTGCTTTACTGCAGGGGCCAATTCTTCCCACATTGCAACTTCAGTTGCCAGCTGGCGCTGGCTATGGCGTCTCCTTAGCCACTCGGCAGCTCCAATCAATGCGATTGCTACCATCGTGATGGCTGTATATAACAGCCAAGACACCCAATTGCTTGAATGTGTCTGTTCTGTTTGCCGGTTTTCCAGTTCGGCGTTGCGCTTTTGCAGCGCAATCATTTGTGACTCAAGATGAGTCAGTTTGTTGGCCATGGCGGTGACTTCATCTGACATGGCTTCGGGGCTCAGTGACGGCGTCTCAACCACTGGCCATTCATTCAGTTCCATGGACATTTGCAGTTGCAAAGGGGCTTCTAATAAATCGTCGCCGCTATATTCGCTGGCGGATACCACGAGCCAGGCTGATCCGGGCGTAGCGGCAATGGCTCTGGTTTCAGTGATGGAAGAAGGCGTGGGGGTGCTTGAACTCTTTTGAATGACCGAGGCTGCAGATTTTTTCCTGGGTTTGTCTGTTTTTAACGTTACTGTCTGTGCATGAGGAGCAGGTACCCGGGTTTCTGCTGGTAATGGCAGTTTTTCAGACACAGTCTCAACTACAGGGGTTTGTGTTTCGAACGTGCCAGCTGCGACAGTTGGATCGCTGTCGGAAGCGGGGTGTAATTGCGGAGGATCCAGCAGCAAGACATACTCACGGCTGATCCGCTCTTCGCATTCAGCGACTAGGGTCAGTTGTACGATGGGGTCATCAACCGACTGGTACGACTTGATAAGCAGGTTGGCATTTCCGGATTCAGCCTCACGCAACAGCAAACGGGCATTGAATGCGGTGGGCCTGTAATTCTCATTGTCACGCAGAAGCTTAAAGCAGCTCATATCGAGACGTTTAGGAAGGTCTGCCAATTGGATTTGGGCGCGTAATGGCTCACCCAGGCGTGAGTACACTTCAATATTCCCCAGGCCAAGAGCATGTGTTGCCGGGCTGCTTGATATCAGTGCCACGGTCAACAGAAGTTTTTGTACAAATGATAGTGTTTGTTTGCTCATACTGATTACAAAATGGTCCAGCAAAAATGTCAGGTGACATGCGGTGAAAAATATATGAAATAAAAACAGATGTTTACTGGATAGTGGCAATTATCGTTCCAGAGTGGCTATAATGGCGCTTCATCAGATGATGGTGGCTTATAAAGATCGCATCCATATGATTTTAATGGGTTAAATATGGTTATGCTGTTTTCGGGAGTCGCTGACGAAATGGATATGTCAGTTAAATTGCGAACTATGCTGTTCGAATTTCGCCAGTTCTGCTACTGAAATGACATGGCTCAATGGCATCGTTCATAGCGATTAAGGGTGAAATAGCGCTTTCGGCGTGTTAATAACGTTTGACAAGAGCAAGGCCCTGACATAAAATCGCCCTCTTAATTTTTTTGGCAAGTATTGGTAGTCAAATGAAGACTTTTTCTGCAAAAACGCATGAAGTAAAGCGTGACTGGTTCGTTGTCGATGCAACGGATCTGGTGCTCGGCCGTCTGGCAAGTGAGATTGCTCACCGCCTGCGTGGCAAGCATAAGACAATTTATACTCCTCATGTTGATACCGGCGACTACATCGTCGTGGTCAACGCGGACAAGATTAAAGTGACTGGCAACAAGACCGGTGACAAGCTGTACCACCGCCACAGTGGTTACCCGGGCGGTATTTCCACTACCACTTTCGGCAAGATGCAAGAAAAATTCCCTGGCCGCGCTTTGGAAAAAGCTGTCAAGGGCATGCTGCCCAAGGGTCCACTGGGCTACGCAATGTTCCGCAAGCTTAAGGTATACGCTGGTGAAAAGCATGACCATATTGCGCAACAACCACAGCCTTTGAAAATTCAAAGCCAGGCTTAAGGATTAGATATGATTGGTAAATACAACTACGGTACAGGTCGTCGCAAGAGCTCTGTAGCTCGCGTTTTCCTGAAGGCAGGTAAAGGCAACATCGTCATTAATGACAAGCCTGCAGACGAATACTTTTCACGTGAAACTTCACGCATGATTCTGCGCCAACCTCTGGCTTTGACAGAAAGCGAAAGCAGCTTTGATATTATGGTAAACGTCAACGGTGGTGGTGAATCTGGCCAAGCCGGTGCAGTGCGCCACGGTATCACACGTGCTCTGATTGATTACGATGCAGCCCTGAAAGGCGCATTGTCAAAAGCTGGCTTTGTTACCCGTGATGCACGTGAAGTCGAGCGTAAGAAAGTCGGTTTCCGTAAAGCACGCCGTCGTAAACAGTTCTCCAAGCGCTAAGCGCTGGATGCAAAAAAAGCCGCAGATTGCGGCTTTTTTTACATCTGTGCCCTTGGTATTGGGCGGGCGTTTTTTATGTTTCGTCATTTTTTTTGTTACTATCTAATTCTTCTCCGTTAAAGCCGGACAATAAGGTTTAATAGAACATGCCACAAGTAAAGAAAATAAAGATAGGTATCGTAGGCGGCACAGGATATACCGGTGTCGAACTGTTGCGCCTGCTTGCCGTTCATCCGAACGTAGAATTGACCGCCATTACCTCACGCGGCGAAGCCGGTATGCTGGTGGCAGACATGTTTCCCAATTTGCGTGGGTATATAGATTTGCCTTTTGTTGATCCAGTGAAGGCGGACTTGGGCCAATGTGATGTTGTGTTCTTTGCTACACCGAACGGCATTGCCATGCAGCAGGCCAAGACATTGCTGGCTGCGGGTGTTCGGGTAATTGACCTGGCGGCGGACTTTCGTATCAAGGATGTGGCTACCTGGGAAAAATGGTATGGCATGAAGCACGTATGTCCGGAGTTAATTGAGCAGGCGGTTTATGGTCTGCCGGAAATGTATCGGGATCAGATTCGTGGCGCACAATTGATTGCCAACCCCGGATGTTACCCAACGTCAGTCCAGCTTGGTTTCATGCCTTTGTTAAAAGCTGGTGTAGTGGATGTAAAAAACCTGATTGCAGATGCCAAATCAGGTGTCAGTGGTGCGGGACGCAAGGCAGAAGTACATAGTTTGTTCGCAGAGGCTGGCGATAATTTCAAGGCATATGGTGTAGCCGGCCATAGGCATTTACCTGAAATCAGTCAGGGGTTGAGCAAGATGTCTGGGCAACAGACAGGTCTTACCTTTGTGCCGCATCTTATGCCACTGATACGTGGTATTCATGCGACGCTGTACGCCAGGTTGACTTCTGCCTGCGATTTGCAGCAACTATTCGAGTCAACCTATGCGCAGGAGCGTTTTGTTGATGTGCTACCTCAAGGGGCGCACCCTGAAACCCGTTCGGTACGGGCATCCAATCTGTGTCGGATTGCGGTACATCAGCCACAGGGTGGCGATATGGTAGTAGTCCTGTCTGTCATCGATAACCTGGTTAAGGGTGCTGCAGGGCAGGCATTGCAAAACATGAACATCATGTTTGATTTGCCAGAAAATACTGGATTGGAGGTCGTTCCACTCTTGCCATAAGGTCAAGGGTGCCTGGTGCTATGAGGAAGGTTACACGGCGATTACGAGGCCATTTCGGGGCTACCGCTAAAAAAGTGACGGTACGCTCAAAGCAGCCATGGTACTGGCAGTGGTTTGTTGCAATCCTTTTGATTCTGTTCGGCTACCTGGCCGGCTATTGGCAGTTCACAGGCGGCGATTACATTGGCCTGATCAGGAGTGTTAACAATCTGCTGAAGGACAATCAGCAACTGGAGGTCAAGACGGTTTACCGGGAACGTCAGCTGCAAGTGGAGCGGGCTGCACAGAAGAGCCTGGCAGATGAGTTGTCCCTGTTACAGGGCGAAAATATGGAATTGAAGGAAGAGGTTGCTTTTTACCGCGGCATTCTCAATGAAGGTGCTGTAACAGGAGAGCTTAAGCTGCACAGTTTTAAGCTTAACAAAGGCAAGCTACCTGAGCAGTATGAGTACCATGTGTTGCTCATACAGTCAGGCAGGCACGATAGAGCGGTACAGGGCAGCCTGGATCTCAAGTTAACTGCATTACAGAATGGAGTGCCGGTTACTTTGTCCCTGAGTGATGGCTTTAAGACAATCGAGCCAATCAAGGTTAATTTCAAGTATTATCAGAGGATTGCCGGTAATTTTGTGCTGCCTCCAGATGTGGACAAGCCCTCTGTTACGCTCAGTCTGACAGGAAATGGCTTGAAATCACCCAGAATCAAACAACAGCTTGATTTGCCGACATGAGGCCTCATATAAAGGGAAGGTATGTTTTCAAAGAATCGGAATAAGGCACCCAGCCGCATAGATACTTTAGTTGGCGTGGACACTCGAGTGGAAGGCGACATTCATTTCACTGGTGGTTTACGGGTTGATGGTAGTATCCGCGGCAATGTGACTGAGTCTGAAACACCCAGTACGTTGGTATTGAGTGAAAACGGCCGCATAGAAGGCGCGATCACTGTTTCGCAAGTTGTGATTAATGGCAAGGTGGTAGGTCCGGTTCATGCCTTGCAATTCATCGAACTGCAGGCAAAAGCCAGAGTGACCGGAGACGTGAGCTACAAGTCGCTGGAAATGCATACTGGCTCTGTGGTCGAAGGCAAGCTTGTCTATCTGGGAGATGCAGCGAGTGTGTCAACCGTTGACGCATTGATAGGCGTTAAAGATTAAACAAGGATTGACCGGCTGGAGTGGTGGCCGGATAATGAATTTATCGAAGGATTAAGGAGTTAAACATGAGCACAGAAACAGAAATGCCAAGTCCCTTGGTTTTCACTGAAAATGCAGCACAAAAAGTGAAAGAATTGATTGATGAAGAAGGCACGCCTGATCTTAAATTACGCGTATTTGTCAGTGGTGGTGGCTGCTCCGGTTTTCAATATGGGTTCACATTTGAAGAAGAAGTGAATGACGATGATACCCAGGTGCAACGTAACGGTGTCAGTCTACTGATTGACCCTATGAGTCTGCAGTATCTTATGGGCGCTGAGATCGATTATCAGGATAGCTTGCAGGGTTCACAGTTCGTGATTCGTAACCCAAATGCTACCAGCACTTGTGGATGTGGCTCATCATTCACAGCTTGAGATGGTTTTAAAAAATAAAAAGGGGCTTTAAAGCCCCT
>RCMZ01000107.1_pt1 | contig 49226 bp, 47 predicted proteins | sample 2041141 | NCBI WGS metagenome assembly RCMZ01 (sample SAMN09708263, study PRJNA481090) | Wastewater metagenome, whole genome shotgun sequencing project. | biome: sewage; isolation source: Davis station wastewater (DW) | place: Antarctica: Davis Station | collected 2010-03-01 | reverse complement strand
GGGCACGGTCCACATCAAAAGCGCCGACTTCAAGGCCGCGCCCGCCATCGCGCCCAACTACCTCAGCACCGCCGAAGACCGCCAGGTGGCCGCCGACAGCCTGCGCGTTACGCGCCGCATCGTGGCCCAGCCCGCGCTGGCCAAGTACCAGCCACAGGAATGGAAACCCGGCGTGCAGTTTGAAAGCGACGAAGACCTGGCCCGCCTGGCCGGGGACATCGCCACCACCATCTTCCACCCGGTGGGCACCACCAAAATGGGGCGCGACGATGACCTCATGGCCGTGCTGGATGCACAACTGCGCGTGCGCGGCGTTGCGGGCCTGCGGGTGGTGGATGCAGGGGCCATGCCCACCATTACCAGCGGCAACACCAACTCGCCGACGCTGATGCTGGCGGAGAAGGCGGCGGAGTGGATCATCGCGGCGCGGGGCCACGCATGACGACCATCGGGCCGATGGTCGTCTCCACCTTCATCTTTGCCACCCGACAGTTCGACGACGCCTTCCATCGCCTGGACGAGGCAATTGCCACGGCTGCGCGCTCCATCGATGGCTATCTTGGCGAGGAAACATGGGAAGACTCGGGCAAAGGCCTGGTGTCCAACGTGTACTACTGGCGATCGCTGGGCGCTCTACAGGCATTGATGCAGCACCCCACGCATCTGAAAGCCAAGGCGGCGCAAGCCCAGTGGCTCAACGGCTACCAGGTGGTTGTCTCACAGGTGCTCCACACCTATGGCGATGATGGGCTGGCCGGTGTGCTGCCCACGGCGGGTCTGTTCATGCAGCACGTACAAGCCCGTTGACCTCGCCCCTCCATCACGCTGCGTGGCGTGGCCGGGAATCGCGGGCACACCGGCAGGCCGTTAGCGGATGCCCCCTACGTAACGCGGAAGCTCGGGCGGAGGCTCAGGGTGCGGCGTTGGCGCCATGCGTTGACGCACCGCCTGTGCCGCCACATCGTGCACCGTGCGGCGTGGAGCATCTGTCGGCGCGGCATGGATGGCGTGGTCCAGGCGGTCCGCCCACTCGGCCAGCTCGGGCACGGCGTCTTCCGCGGCGCGCTGGCGCGCAAACCGCACGATTTCCAAGGCATAGGCGGCATTGACGGCCATCCATTCGGTGTCGGTCACTCGCCCTGTCTTGCGGCGCAGCAACACATGCAAATGGGCAGCAATAGCAAGCTTGTCGTTGTCTGGCATGGCATCCCTCCCTCAACCGCCAAGGCGTTCGCGGTGCTGGGCAATGTCAAGCCCTGTCTGCTCGCTCTGCGGGTCTACACGCAATCCCATGGCAAAGTTGACAATCCAGAGCAGCAACGCCGTCGCCACCAGGCTGTAAACCATCACGGCCCCCACGCCAATGGCCTGGGTCAGCAGGCTACCCTCCACACCGCCCACCCTCTTGCTGGCCAGCAGGCCCGTGAGCAACGAGCCCACGATGCCACCAATGCCATGCACACCGAACACATCCAGCGAGTCATCGACCCGCAGTAGCCGCTTGAGCCCCGTGGCGCCCCAATAGCAAGCCAATCCCGCGACAAGGCCAATCACCACCGCTGAGCGCAGCGTGACAAAACCCGCTGCGGGCGTGATGGCCACCAGCCCTGCCACCAAACCAGAGCACAGGCCCAGCAGGGACGGACGCCCCCGTACCACCCATTCCCCCATCATCCACGACAACGCGCCAGCAGCTGCAGCCACGTGTGTGACGGCCATCGCCAAGCCCGCTCGCCCATCGGCCGCCACCGCCGAACCTGCGTTAAAGCCAAACCAGCCCACCCACAGCAAACCGGCCCCTGCCATGGTGAGCCCCAGGTTGTAGGGCTCGAAGGGCTCGCGACCGTAGCCCGTGCGGCGCCCCAGGAACCAGGCACACACCAGCCCAGCCACACCCGCATTCACGTGCACCACCGAGCCACCCGCGAAGTCGAGCGCCCCCATTTGTGCAAGCCAGCCACCGGGCTCCCACACCCAGTGCGCCACGGGGGCGTAGACCAGCAAACTCCACAAACCAATAAAGATCAGCATGGCTGAAAACCGCATGCGCTCAACAAACGCCCCCACCAGCAGCGCGGCGGTGATGATGGCAAAAGTGAGCTGGAACATGGCATACACCGACTCGGGAATGTGCGCAGCGACATGGCTCACAGACAACTTGCCGCCCGCCAGATCAAAGTCGAGCCCCGTGAACCCGGCGCGCTCCCAGCCCCCCAGCCAGGCGCTGCCTGGCGTGAATGCCAGTGAATAGCCGGCGGCAAACCACAGCAGGCTGACCAACGCGGCAATAGCGACCACACTCGCCATGGTGTTGAGCACATTCTTCCTGCGCACCATGCCGGCATAGAACAAGGCGATACCGGGCAGCGTCATGAGCAACACCAAGGCAGTCGACGTCAGCATCCATGCGGTATCCGCCGCACTGACGGAGCCCAGGGCCACCAGCGAAGGGCGCGTCAGGGGCGCCGCGGCGGCGACCGCTGCTGGCACTGGGGCAGTCGCCTCTGCCTGTGGCTTTGTCTGGGCCATGGCACTGGAGCAAAGGCCCAGGCCCAACAACACAATCGCCATCCACCGGTGCATGAATGCCCGCATATATGCTCCCTTTCGCAAATTGTTACAAGTGCATTGCACGAGCCATGCCAGGCAAGACCCACCGATTCGGGGCAAAAACAGCGTCGGACGCCCTGCAAAGGGGGGCGGGAAACCCCCAATGCACCACAGAAGTGCAGCGGTTAAAGTTACGTCACTCGAAAGCGCGCTCCGGTGTGCCAAAGCGAGGGGCCGAGGAGACATTTTCAAATCAACTACCAAAATTCAAACACCCAACGAGGTGTGACTTTTTTCAGGCGCTGGCGATCCCAGCGCCTTTTTCTTGTCTGTCGTCCGTTCATTGGTGGTTCGGAGTTCGTTAAGGCGCTCCTCAATCAATAGCTGCCAAGGTGCGAAAATCCTCGGATGGAATGGATTTTTATCACCCTGGCCTCGCTGCTCGCGGGTTTTGTGGATGCGATCGTGGGTGGTGGTGGGCTGGTGATGGTGCCGGCACTGTTTGCGGCGTTTCCGGCCGCGCCACCGGCCACGCTGCTGGGCACCAACAAAGCAGCCTCTGTGTGGGGCACCGCCATGGCGACATGGCAATACAGCCGGCGCGTGCAAGTACGCTGGGGCGCCATGCTGCCTGCGGCGGGCGCCGGGTTTGTCGGCTCATTTGCCGGCGCTTGGGCGGTCACGATCATGTCGGCCGAATTTTTGCGCAAGCTTCTGCCACTGGTGCTTTTGGGCGTGTTGGTCTACACCTTGGCCAAGAAAGAGCTGGGCCGCCATCACACCCCCCGATTTGCGGGCCGACAGGAGGTCCTGGTTGCCAGCATGGTCGGGGTGGTCATTGGCTTTTATGACGGCTTCTTCGGGCCTGGCACCGGCAGCTTTTTCGTTTTCCTTTTCGTACGGCTGCTGGGCTACGACTTCCTCAATGCGTCGGCCTCTGCCAAGCTGCTCAACTGCGCCACCAATATTGCAGCCATCCTGCTGTTCGCGGCCAAAGGCCATGTGTGGTGGCACTTTGCCGTGACGCTGGCGATTGCCAACGTCGTGGGCAGCTTGCTTGGCACGCACCTTGCACTCAAACACGGCACCGGGTTCGTGCGGATCATCTTCATCGTGGTGGTCAGCGCCCTCATCATAAAAACAGGCTTCGACGCATTTGTGCGGTGACGCCGGGCGAGCGGATGGGCGTTGACGCTGACTGATGTTTCCCGACTCCGTGAAACCCCTCTAAACCTGTTGTGATTTGGCACACAAAATGGCGAGAGCGGCACTCAATCGTGCCGCTTGAAAAATTCGCATATTTATAATCATTACCAATTGAAGACGGCAGGATTCGCCATTTGCGATGACAGCATCAACAATCTCCGCCTCCGGCCGGCTCACCCGCCTGCCGGTTTTTTTGTACCTGAGATACCCCGACAGGACGTTTTCCATGAAATTGTTCAAGGTTGCCGCCACCGCCCTCGCGCTCTGTGCCGCATTCGCCGTGCAGGCCCGGTCCGTTGAAGAGATCAAAAAAGACGGCAAGATCATCATTGCCACAGAAGGCCAGTTTGCGCCCTTCAACTTTTTCCAGGGCACCAAGCTGACCGGCTTTGAAGTGGAAGTGGCAGAAGCCGTGGTCAAGAAAATGGGCTTGAAGCTGGAATGGAAAACATTGGGCTTTGACGCCCTGCTGACGGGCTTGGCACAAGATCGCTGGGACGTAGTCATCGCCTCGCACGGCGTGACCGAAGAGCGCTCCAAGGCGGTCACGTTCGCCGAACCCCATTACTGTTCGGGCGGCATCATTGTTGCGCTGGACCCCAAAATCCGCACCGCGGCCGACCTGACCGGCAAGACGGTGGCCGTGCAGACGGGCACCAGCTATCTGCAGAACGTACAGAAGCTCACGGGCGTGAAAGACGTGAAGAACTTCCCGCAAGACACTGATGCGCAGCGCGCTCTGATCTCCAAACGCGTGGATGCCTGGGTGAGCGACAAGTTTGTGGCCAAAGAAGCCGCGGCCAAAAATGCCAAGGCGGGCTTCAAGCTGGGCGACATGCTGTTCGTCGAACGCATCGCTCCCGCAGTGACCAAAGGCAACACCGGCCTGGCGGACGCCTGGAACAAGGCCTTCGACGAGACCCTGGCCGATGGCAGCTACGCTGCGATCTCCAAGAAGTACTTCAACGAAGACGTGCGCTGCACAAAATAACCTGACTGAGAAGGACACTCCGGCGCCCGCAGCCTCCAGCCATAGGAGGCCACGGGCGCCGGCCTCATTTCCATGCTGACCGCAATCTGGCCCACTCAGTGGAGCCGCCAGCAATGCAGCAACGCCACGCTAGTGACAGCCCTTGTGCTGATGGTGCTCGCGCTGGCCCTGCTTGGCTGGGTGCTCTCGTTCCTCCCCGATCCCATCGGCCCCAATGCCCAGGCCTTCTCCGACGGCGCACGCACCACGCTGTGGCTCACGCTGACGAGTGGCAGCGTCGGTTTGGTGCTGGGCACGGCAGCCGCACTGGCTCGCACCGCCCGCTGGATCGGTTTGCGCTGGATCGCCAGCTTCTACATCTGGGCCATCCGCGGCACGCCGCTCCTGGTACAGATCCTATTCGTCTATTTCGCGCTGCCCGTCCTGGTGCCGGGCGCCAATCTGCCTGACTTCGCTGCTGCGGTCGTGGCCCTGGGACTGAATGTGGGCGCCTATAACGCCGAAGCCGTGCGCGCAGGGCTGCTGGCCGTGCCGCGTGGTCAAACCGAGGCCGCCAGAGCCCTGGGTCTGGGGCGCATGTCGGTCTTCATGGACGTGGTGTTTCCGCAGGCATTCAAGATCTCGCTCCCCCCCCTGGTCAGCAACTTCGTGGCGTTGCTCAAGGATTCGTCGTTGGCTTACGCCATCGGGGTGGTCGAACTGACCAATGTCGGCAACCGCATCCAGTCGGCCACCTTTCAACCGATCGCCACGCTCACAACCGTGGCCGTGACCTATTTGCTACTGACCACCTTGGTCACGCAGATATCGAACGCCGTTGAGTACCGCTTTGACGTGGAAGGGCGCAACCAATGAGCGCATCGACACCTTTTATTGTGGCTGACCGGGTCTGCAAGTCGTTCGGGCCCCATCAAGTGCTGCGCGAGGTCTCCACGGTCTTCAACACGGGCGAGGTCACGGTGATCATCGGTGCATCGGGCTCTGGCAAGAGCACACTGCTGCGAGCCATCAACCGGCTGGAGCCGCATGACTCTGGGCACATCACCATTGACGGCGTCGAAGTCACCGATGACCCGAAGACCCTCCAAAAGCAGCGCAGCGAAGTGGGCATGGTGTTCCAGCAATTCAATCTGTTTGGCCATATGTCCGTGCTGGACAACGTCACACTGGCGCCGCGCCGCATCCGCCATGCACCCCGATCCAAAGCCAATGAGCAAGCCATGACCCTGCTGCGGCGCGTGGGCATGCACGATCATGCGCACAAGTACCCCTGGCAACTGTCGGGAGGCCAACAGCAACGGGTGGCCATTGCACGGGCACTGGCCATGGCCCCGAAGGTGATGCTATTTGACGAACCTACCTCGGCGCTCGACCCCGAGATGGTGCAAGAGGTGCTGGACGTCATGCGCGAACTGGCGCGGGGCGGCATGACCATGATTGTGGTTACCCACGAGATGGGCTTTGCCCGCGAGGTGGCCGACCGCGTCATGTTCTTTGACCAAGGGTGCATCGTGCACGATGCACCGCCCCAAGAGTTTTTCAACAATCCGGCCAATGACCGCATTCGCGCTTTTATCGGGCGCATGAGTCATTGAGATGGACATGCCATCACACCGGCACCGCACATCTGTGCGTGGCATGGCTTTACCGCACTCCCGATCAATCATCCCCTCGTTGCATCCGGTGGTGCAAAGCACCACGATTCTTCCGCTGAAGAACCCATAAAACGCAGCAGTACTTGCACCACGCCGTCAAGCCCAGCCCAGCGCGATAGGACCCGAAGATGGGGGCTCAGCAAGGGCTTCAATGGGGTGAATGGGGGGATTCTTCCCGACCGATCTCGTAGCTCCGACAAGTTGCGCCTAGCGGGGTAGCTCGGCGCTTTCACTGTTTTTCGATTTCTTTTTCGGGCGGGTCGAAAATCCCGCTCGCCCCGGTTTTTTATGCGACCAGAACGTTCCGGCCTTGTGGCCTTGCTGTTAGTGACGGTGGTGTGGGGCACCACCTTCCCCGCGATGAAATTGCTCACCACCGAGCTTGATGCGCTGCAGATCATTTGGTGGCGCTTTGTCATCGCTCTTGTCGTTCTGGGCCCGCTGTGGTGGGGAATGCGCCGCCATGAACGGCTCTGGGGCTGTGCCTTGGGCGTGCTCTTGTTCATGGCCTTCTGGCTGCAAATAGAAGGGCTTGCGCGCACCAGCAGCAACCGCAATGCATTCGTCACCGGGCTCAATGTGCTGGTGGTGCCACTCATTGCGATGGCGGTGATGGGCCGCCGGTATGGCTGGCATTTGTGGGCCGCTTGCGGCATGGCGCTGGCCGGCATGGTGTTGATGTTTCATGAGGACGCCCCCTGGAACCTGGGAGATACGCTCACCTTGGCCAGTACGGTTTTTTATGCCGTTTACATCCTGGTGCTGGAGGAGTGCGCGCGGCGCACCGCCAAACAGCCGCTGCGGGCCACCCGCATGGCGGCGGCGCAGGCGACGGTAATGGCCGCAGCGTCCACCCTGGCATTGCTGCTGCGCGATGGCGGCACCGATTGGACGGCATCGGCCGAAAACCTGCCGGCCAATGCTTGGGGCGCGCTTTTGTATCTGGGCCTGCTCGCCAGCGTTTTGGTCGTGACATTACAGGCCTGGGGCCAGCAACGCGTGGACGCGATGCGCAGCGCCATCGTTTTTGGCCTGGAGCCGGTCTTCGCCGCATTGACGGCCTGGGTGCTTCTGGGAGAACAGCTTGGCTGGGCGGGACTGAGTGGCGCGGCTCTGATCGTAGCGGCGCTGGTATTCAGCCAACTATCACCTTCTGCCGCGACTTCGAACACCTGAAACCGCCTCTACGCCATCGGGCAGCATTGCATCAATACAGGTGCGGCACGGCCGGCCCCTTGCGGCCCCAACTCAATTCAATGCGCTCTGTGCATCTGCAGCGTCTCAATCGATCGGGGTTATTGCAAATAATCGCGACAGCTACACCTGTTGCAACGATAGAAGCTCGGCAACTCGGCACCATACGCAGCGCACACTTGCCAATCGATGCGGACAGCGATCCCCTGGCATGGCAACCTGGTCATTCCAGATCATGGAGCAACCAAAGGCACTTCGCTCACTTTGCGGGGTTTGCCAATCGGTGGCCCTGACTGCCCCTTTTGCACCGCCGCGATATCTTCCTCGCTCGGGTAGACCCCAGCCAACCAATAGTCAAATACCCGACGTGCGATCGGTCCAGCGCTGGCGGCGCCGAAGCCCGCGTTTTCGACGATCAACGCCAGCGCAATGGTCGGCTCTTCGGCAGGTGCAAACGCAGCAAACAGAGAATGGTCTCGCTGGTGTTCCTCCAGCGCCTTGGCGTTGTATTTCACATTCTGGCCAAGTGTCATGGCCTGCGCCGTACCCGTCTTTCCCGCCGAAGAATAAGGCGCACCCATGAAAATTCGGGTGCCAGTTCCCCCTTTGTTGACGGCCACCAGCGCATTGCGTACCAAGTCCACGTTTTTCGGTAGATAGCCCAGGTTTGCCCCGGGGGGCTGGATGATTTCTGTCACCACGCCCGTGACCGCGTTCTTCACGGCCTTGGCGATATGCGGACGATAGCGGGTGCCGCCATTGGCCAGCGTCGCCTCGGCAAGAGCCAGCTGAAGCATGGTGAAGTTGTTGTATCCCTGCCCAATCCCCAGCGAAACGGTTTCACCCGGGAACCAGCGCTTCATGTCGGCGCGTTTGTAGACGTTGCGCTTCCATTCGGTGCTGGGCAGCGTGCCGCGCAGTTCTCCGTTGAGATCGATGCCGGTGATCTGACCAAAGCCCAGGGGCTTCATGAAGTCGTGAATATTGTCGACACCCATCTCAACGGCCAGCGAATAGAAGTAGGTGTTGCTGGAGAACTGGATGGCACGCAACATGTCCACACCACCAAGCCCTCCTTCGTGGCTGCGAAACGTGTGGCCTCCAAACGTGTAGAAACCCGGGTCATTGATCACAAGACTGGGAGAGCGTTTACCCAGTTGCAAAGCTCCCAATGCCATAAACGGCTTGTAGGTCGAGCCCGGCGGATAGGTGCCGCGCAGCGCACGGTTCAGAAGTGGCTTGTCGATGGACTCGTTGAGGGCTGCCCAGTTCTCTGCGTCAATGCCTTCGACAAACAGATTGGGGTCGAAGGTCGGTTTGCTCACCAGCGCCAGGATTTCACCGTTGCGCGGGTCAATGGCCACCAAAGCGCCACGGCGGGCTCCATACAGCTCTTCGATGAGTTTTTGCAGCTTGATATCGATCGACAGCATGACGCTGTCCCCCGGCGTCGCCGCGTGGCTGGAAAGCTTGCGTACGGCACGGCCGCCCGCCGATGTTTCCATCTGCTCCACACCCGTCGCCCCATGCAACGCAGACTCGAAACTCTGCTCGACGCCCAGCTTGCCGATGTATTCGGTGCCACGGTAATTGGCTTCATCGTCCGAGTCCTGAATGCGGGTCTTCTCATTCTGGTTAATGCGGCCGATGTAACCGATGGCATGGCTTCCCACATCACCCAAAGGGTAGTTCCGGAACAAGCGTGCCTTGATATCCACACCGGGGAAGCGGTAGCGCTGCGCCGCAAAGCGGGCGACCTCCTGGTCCGTCAAGCGTGTGCGAATGGGCAGGGACTCGAAGTTGCGCGACTCGTCCATCAGCCGCTTGAATCGCCGCCGGTCCCGGTGTTGAATCTCGACCACCTTCGACAACGCATCGATGGTCTCGTCCAGTTCACCAACACGGGAGGGCGTGATCTCCAGTGTGTAGGCGGAGTAATTGGTGGCCAGCACAACACCGTTGCGATCCAGGATGAGCCCCCGATTGGGCACGATTGGAACCACCGCCGTGCGATTGCTCTCAGCCTGTGCCGCGAGGTCTTCGTGGCGCACCACCTGCAGAAAAATCAGGCGTGCCGTCAGCAGACAGAAGGCCAGAAAAACAAGGGCGCCCACCACCACGGCCCGCACGCGAAAGCGCGACGCATCGGCCTCACTGCTGCGCACTTCGGTCATGAGCGCCAAGCCGTCATCGCACGCGACCCCGCAGTCTCAATATGCGAGACTGAATGCAGCACAAAGACACTGGCGCATGACATGGTCACAAGGGGCGGTTTTGATCACTGTCCGGCGGACGGCGCTGCGGGGCCAGCAGCACCCAACTGGCCAACGGCCACAGGAGCGCTTCCAGTAAAGGCGCCAGAAAACTCCAGAGCCCGGGAAATATGCCGCCAGAGGCCCAGCGCAGCAACAACTCCACAGCGTGGGCCAGCGCAAAAAGTGGCAGCAGTTGCAGCGCTTGTGAAGGCACACTGAACCACAGCAGACGTCGGCGGGCCGCCACGGCACCGAAGGACAACACCGTGTAAGACAGCGCATGCTGGCCCAGCAAGGCGGACTGGCTCACGTCCATACAAAGCCCCAACACAAAAGCGGCCCCCATGCCAATGCGCAAAGGCTGCTGCACTCCCCAGAAAACCAGCAACACCATGAGCAGATCGGGCATCCATGCGATGCGCCCGAGCGGCACCATGTTGATGGCCAGCCCGAGCACCAAACTGACCCAAATAAAGACCGGGTTCACCGGCAACAGCAGCGGCTCACCACGCGGCATGATCATGGCGACACCCCGCTTTGCGACATTGCGCAGGCCTTGGTCATCGGCGCGAACCTTTCCGGGCGGCCTGCGCCGGGGGCCCAGATTCAGGGCGAGGCAACCCGGTGTCGCCCAGCGGCTTGAGCACCACAACGTGGCGCGCCCCCTGCACCTGCGCCAGTGGCACGCAATAGATGCGGGCAAAGGCGGAGTCCGCCCTGCGCTCTACACGCACGACCCGCGCCACCGGAAGACCTGGTGGATACAAGCCATCCACGCCACTGGTGGTCAGCAAATCTTCCTCCTTGATATCCGCATTGGCGGGCATGAAACGCAGTTCCATCCCACCTGCGTGCCCGGCGACAGGGTCGCCGTAAGCCACACCCCGCACGCCAGTGCGCACGTTGAGCACCGGGATCGCCTGGTCCCGATCGATCAACAGGGTGACTTCGCTCACCAGCGGAAAGACCCGCGTCACTTGCCCCAGCACCCCGGCCTCGTCCATGACGGGCGCACCCAACTCCACCCCGCCCATTTGTCCGCGGTCCACAACCACGCGGCGAGTGAAAGGGTCAGCGGTGTCGTATACAACTTCCGCCGCCTGAGAGGACGTCTCCAGGCGGTCGCGCAGCGCCAGCAGCTTGCGCAAGCGCGCGTTTTCCATCGCTAGTTGCTCGGCTTGGTTCGCACGCTGCCCCATCAGGGCCATCTTCCTGCGGGCCGTGTCGAGATCGTCCTGTGCCACTTGCAACGACTGAAAATAGCCTGCCCCGCGGGTTGCAAACTCAACCGGTTTGAGCATGAGCCATTGCACGGGATACAGCACGGTGGCCACCGCCTGCCGAAACGGGCCGGTGAGCTGAAACCGGGCATCAGCCACCATCAGAAATACCGCCAACGCACTGAACACGGCCAAACGCGAAAGGGCCGACGGGCCCTGCTTGAAAAAAGGTGGAGCACTGCGCTCCAGAGTACCCAGTGGCATGGTGCGCAGCAGTCAGTGGGTGCCGCTGGCAGGCGGCACCATAGTCACATGCTCAGAAAGAAGCATTGGAGCAGTTGCGGTCATGCGGTCCAGAGCAAAAAATTCGCCTGCAGGATACAGGCAGGGGAATTTACTCGCTCGTGAAAATGCTGCCCAAGCGGTCCATGCGCTCCAGCGCAATGCCACAGCCGCGCACCACACAGGTCAGCGGGTCTTCGGCCACCAGCACGGGCAGGCCGGTTTCCTCCGCCAGCAACCGGTCCAGGTCGCGCAGCAGCGCGCCGCCACCAGTCAACATCATGCCGCGGTCGGAAATGTCAGCGCCCAATTCGGGAGGGGTCTGCTCCAGCGCGTTTTTCACAGCCGAGACGATCTGGTTGAGCGGATCGGTCAGGGCTTCCAGCACTTCGTTGGATGAAATGGTGAAGCTGCGCGGAACGCCTTCAGAGAGGTTGCGGCCCTTGACTTCCATCTCACGCACTTCGGAGCCGGGGAAGGCCGAGCCGATGTTCTTCTTGATGGCTTCTGCGGTGGGCTCACCGATCAGCATGCCGTAGTTGCGGCGGATGTAGCTGATGATGGCTTCGTCGAACTTGTCGCCACCCACGCGGACGCTGCCCTTGTAGACCATGCCGCCCAGCGAGATCACGCCCACCTCGGTGGTCCCGCCCCCAATGTCCACGACCATGGAGCCCGAGGCTTCTGACACGGGCAGACCAGCGCCGATACCCGCAGCCATGGGTTCTTCAATGAGATAGACGGCGGTGGCGCCCGCTGCTTCCGCTGCGTCCTTGATGGCGCGGCGTTCCACCTGGGTAGACCCGCAAGGCACGCAGATGATGATGCGCGGGCTGGGGGTGAACAGCGTGCGCGGGTGCACCATCTTGATGAACTGCTTGATCATCTGCTCGGTGATCACGAAGTCGGCAATCACGCCGTCTTTCATGGGCCGGATGGCTTCAATATTGCCAGGCACCTTGCCCAGCATCGCTTTGGCCTCGTGGCCTACTGCCTGGATGACTTTTTTGCCGTGGGGCCCACCTTCGTGGCGGATGGCGACGACAGACGGCTCATCAAGCACAATGCCTTTGTCGCGGGCGAAAATGAGGGTGTTGGCTGTGCCAAGGTCAATGGCAAGGTCGGTGGAGAAATACCGACGAAAAGCTCCGAACATTCAAAAATCCTCTCAGGCACGGCATGCACGTCGGCCTGCCATCGCCGGGTGTGTCAGGGAGTGGGTGGGGGTCAAATTTCGCTTTTTTCGCACAAAAACCGGCTTGGAGGAGGGTATTGCGGCAAAGCCGGGATAATACCCCATCCCCTGTGAATAACTCCGTACGGCACGGCCTGGATCACAGCTTTACTTCTGGTTTCTCTCAATTTTCCTCCCTATGGCACTGACCCCCCAGGACATCGGCCGCATTGCCAACTTGGCACGGCTTGAGCTGACACCCTCCGAAAGTGAGCGCATGCTAACGCAGCTCAATGGCTTCTTTGACATCGTGGAACAGATGCGGGCTGTGGATACCTCGGGCATTACGCCCCTGGCACACCCCGTAGCGACCATTCAGGATGTGGCCTTGCGACTGCGCGAGGACGTGGCCAGCGAACCCAATCAGCGCGAAGCGAACCAGCAAAGCGCACCGGCTGTCGAGCGCGGCCTGTTCCTCGTGCCCAAAGTGATCGAGTGAGGAAGGCCCACATGAGCACGACAACAACCAAAGCCCTGCACGATCTAAGCGTTGCCGAACTGGCAAAAGGCCTGCGCGACAAGCAGTTTTCTGCCGTGGAGGCCGCCGAGCACTTTCTGGCACGCGCCCACGCCCACAACAATCTGGGCGCCTATGTCGCCCTGAACGCAGAAGCGACACGGAGCCAAGCCCAGGCAGCGGACGCCCGTATCGCCGCAGGCACAGCGGGCGCGCTGGAAGGCGTGCCGATTGCGCACAAAGACATCTTCGTCACGCGCGGTTTCCCCAGCACCGCAGGCTCGAAGATGCTGGCGGGATACCAGTCGCCCTTTGACGCCACCGTGGTGACCAAGCTCGCCGACGCGGGCGCCGTGACCCTGGGCAAGCTCAACTGTGATGAGTTCGCCATGGGGTCGTCCAACGAGAACTCAGCCGTCGCCCCCGTGGGTTTTGATGCACCCGCCCCTGTGCGCAACCCCTGGGACACGAACCGCATCCCCGGCGGTTCCTCCGGCGGCAGCGCGGTGGCTGTGGCCGCGCGCCTCGCGCCCGCCGTAACCGGCACCGACACCGGCGGCTCCATCCGCCAGCCCGCCTCGTTTTGCGGCATCACCGGCATCAAGCCCACCTATGGCCGCGCCAGCCGCTACGGCATGATCGCGTTCGCCTCCAGCCTGGACCAAGCAGGCCCCATGGCCCGCAGCGCCGAAGATTGCGCACTGCTCTTGTCCGCGATGTGCGGGCCCGATCCAGACCGTGATTCCACGTCGCTCGACGTGCCTGCAGAAAACTTCAGCGCCAAACTCAATGACAGCATCGAAGGCCTGCGCATTGGCATTCCCGCCGAATTTTTTGGAGAAGGCCTGGCGCCGGATGTGCGCGCTGCGGTCGATGCCGCGCTCAAGGAATATGAAAAACTCGGCGCCAAGCTGGTTCCGATCACCCTGCCCCGCACCGAGCTGTCCATCCCGGTCTACTACATCATTGCGCCCGCCGAGGCCTCGTCCAACCTCAGCCGCTTTGACGGCGTGAAGTTCGGCCACCGCGCCAAGGACTACACCGACCTGGTGGACATGTACAAAAAGACCCGTGCTGAAGGTTTTGGCGATGAGGTCAAGCGCCGCATCATGATCGGCGCCTACGTGCTGAGCCACGGGTATTACGACGCGTACTACCTGCAGGCGCAAAAGATCCGCCGCATGATTGCGGACGACTTCCAGAATGCGTTCAAAGACTGCGACGTGATCGCTGGCCCCGTGGCGCCGACCGTGGCCTGGAAGCTGGGCGAGCACGGCAACGACCCGCTGGCCGACTACCTGGCCGACATCTTCACGCTGCCCGCATCGCTGGCCGGTCTGCCTGGCATGAGCGTGCCCGCTGGTTTTGGTGAGGGCAACATGCCAGTCGGCCTGCAACTGATTGGCAACTACTTTCAAGAAGCTCGCCTTCTGAATGCAGCCCACCGCCTGCAACAAGCCACCGACTTCCATTTGCGCAACCCGCTCTGAAATTCATAGCTAATAGCGCTAGCCATTAAAGGACTTCAGATTCATATGAATCTGAAGTCCTTATAAATAAAGCGCCACCAGCTCCTCTTTTGATAGCCAAGGACAGAACCCATGTCTGTGAAACTGATTCAGGGTTACGAAGTCGTCATCGGCTTTGAGACCCACACCCAGCTCGCCACTCAGAGCAAAATTTTCAGCCGTGCCAGCACTGCATTTGGTGCAGAGCCCAACACGCAGGCCTGCGCCGTGGACCTGGCTTTGCCCGGCACCTTGCCCGTGATGAACCGCGAGGCTGTGGCCTGCGCCATTCGGCTCGGGCTGGCGCTGGGCTCGCACATTGCACCCGTCAGCATTTTTGCCCGCAAGAACTATTTCTACCCCGATCTGCCCAAGGGCTACCAGATCAGCCAGTTCGAGATCCCGGTGGTGCAAGGCGGCGAAGTCGAGTTCTTCCTCGGCGACCAAAAGAAAACCGTGAAGCTCGTGCGTGCGCACCTGGAAGAGGATGCGGGCAAGTCGTTGCACGAGGATTTCATTGGCCAAAGCGGCATCGACCTGAACCGCGCTGGCACGCCCCTGCTGGAGATCGTGACCGAGCCCGACATGCGCAGCAGCGAAGAGGCGGTGGCCTATGCCAAAGAGCTGCACAAGATCGTGACCTGGATCGGCATTTGCGACGGCAACATGCAAGAGGGCAGCTTCCGTTGCGACGCCAACGTGTCCGTGCGCAAACCCGGCCAACCGCTGGGCACGCGCCGCGAGATCAAGAACCTGAACAGCTTCAAGTTCATGCAACAGGCCATCGACTACGAGATCCGCTGGCAGATCGATCAGATTGAAGACGGCCACGCCATCCAGCAAGCTACCGTGCTGTTCGACCCGGACACGGGCGAGACGCGCGCCATGCGCACCAAGGAAGACGCGGCCGACTACCGCTACTTCCCCGACCCGGACCTGCCGCCGCTGCACATTTCGGAGCACTGGGTGCAGGAAGAACGTGCGCTGATGGCCGAATTGCCCCGCACCATGGCCGCGCGTTTTGTGGCGGACTACGGCTTGCCCGAATACGACGCCACCACGCTCACACAGAGCAAGGCGATGGCGGCGTACTTCGAGGCCGTCGCCAAGGCCTGCGGTCAACCCAAGCTGGCCAGCAACTGGATCATGGGCGAGGTGTCGCGCCGCCTGAACCTGGGAGAGATCGGCATTGAGCACGCCCCGGTCACGTCCACACAACTGGCCGCACTGATCGGGCGCATTGCCGATGGCACGATTTCCAACAATGCCGCCAAGCAAGTGTTTGACGCCCTGTGGGCCGGTGAATCAGCAGACGTGGATGCCGTCATCGAATCCAAGGGCCTCAAGCAGATGAACGACTCCGGTGCGCTGGAGAAGATCATCGATGAGGTCATTGCCGCCAACGCGGACAATGTGGCGCAATTCCGTGCGGGCAAGGACAAAGCGTTCAACGCATTGGTCGGCCAGATCATGAAGGCCAGCAAGGGCAAGGCCAACCCCACACAGGTCAATGAGCTGCTGCGCGCCAAGTTGAGCGCCTGACGACCCGCCCGGCACTGCGCTTTGCGGTGCGTGCCACCAAAAACAAAGGGGCCTCACGGCCCCTTTGTTTTTTCGGCGCATCCGGTGGACCGGGAACACCAGTCATTGGAACCTCAGCGGGCCGGTGAAGATGCCGTGTCGGCCGCCAAGGGCGCGCGCTGCGACTCCCACAGCTTGCGCAACTGGGCCAGCTCCAAGTCAAAGCGCTGGTGCACACGCCGTTTTTCCTGGTCCTGCCCGGCGATGAAACGCATCTGTTCCGCAATGCCATCCTCGTTCTCGGCGATCTTGCGGCGAAGGGACATCGGTGCCTTGGCAGGGTCGCGCCTGTAGAACTCCATCTCCACGTCCATCGCCTTGCGCTGCTCCTTGAGCTCCGCCATGCGCTTTTCTGCCGTGGCCGTGACGTCATCCACCATTTGGATGGCGGCGAAACGCTCCACATCGTGGGTCGCCTTGTCAGGGTAGCGGGCGGTCAGCACGCGCTCGCGGCGACGCTCCTCGATTTCGCGGTTGCGCGCCTCGACTTCCTTGCGGCGCTGCACTTCCTGGGCTGCGCGCTCATGTTCGGTGAGAGAAGGGCCAATCTGGCGGCGCGTCAGCCCCGATGGGCCCAATTCACGCTGCTCGCGGTCCAGGCATTCCGGAATCGGGCGGTCGGCGGTGAGCCGGCGCCCGTTGCGGTCCACACAGGTGTAGATGCTCGCAGAGGGCGACGCCTGCGCCCATGCCGCGTCGGTGCCGAGGGTGGCCAACACCACCACGCCCATGATCCACACCGATTTGCTCAAACCATTTACCCCTCGTTAACGCCATAACGCTGGCGATAGGCCAGCACCTTTTCGTGGTGGGAGCGCATCCCCTCTTCCCCATTTTTCTCAAGGAAGAGCAATAAGTCTGCCAACCGCGCAATGGTGCACACCTGCATCCCCAATTGTTGGCGCACGTACTGCACGGCGCTGTGGTCTACATCGTGTCCATTCTCTGTGGCTTTTTCCTGCCGGTCCAGTGCGATGGCCACGGCATGCGGCGTAGCGCCGGCGGCGCGGATGATGGCAATGGACTCGCGGGCGGCGGTCCCTGCCGACATGACGTCGTCCACAATCAGCACGCGCCCCCGCAGCGGCGCCCCCACCAGCGTCCCACCCTCCCCGTGGCTCTTGGCTTCCTTGCGGTTGTAGGCAAAGGGCACGTTGCGGCCTCGCCGAGCCAGTTCCACAGCAACCGTGGCCGCCAGCGGAATCCCCTTGTAGGCGGGGCCAAAGACCATATCGAATTCAATGCCGCTGACCAGCAAGGCTTTTGCATAGAATTCTGCGATCCGGCCCATCTTTTGGCCGTCGTCAAACAGACCGGCATTGAAAAAATAGGGGCTCAAGCGCCCCGCCTTGGTCTTGAATTCACCAAAACGCAGTACGCCCGACTCAACGGCAAAACGTACAAACTCCTGCGCCAGCAGGCCCTGCTCAGAGGTTTGCGCGCCAACATCCACCATGGGGAAATCCTTGTTCAAATTAACCAGCCTCAATCTCAATGGCATCCGATCGGCCACCAGTAAGGGCGTGGAAAGCTGGATGGCAGCCACGCGGCCGGATTGTATTTGCGTACAGGAAGTCAAGGCCCAAGCGGCTGATATGGCCAACCGCTTCGAGCGCCTGGCTGACCTGCAAGGCCACTTCCAATTTGCCCACAAAAAGGGCTATTCGGGGGTAGGTGTCTACACCCGGTACGAACCGTCTGACGTGGTGGTGGGCTACGGCTCGCCCGAGTTCGATGCCGAGGGCCGGTACCTCGAACTGCGTTTTGACACCCCGGCGCGCAAGCTGTCGATCATCAGTGCGTATTTCCCCAGTGGCTCGTCGGGCGAAGAACGCCAATTGGCCAAGTTCCGCTTTTTGGCCGAGTTCCACCCCCACCTCATGCAGCTCAAGCGCGAGCGCGAGTTCATTTTGTGCGGAGACATCAACATCGCGCACCAGCAAATCGATTTGAAAAACTGGCGCAGCAATCAAAAAAACAGTGGGTTTCTGCCGGAAGAACGCGCCTGGATGACAAAGTTGTTACACACAACTGACGAAGGCGGCGGCCTCATTGACGTTTACCGTCAGTTACAACCTACCGCAACCGACACCGCCTACACCTGGTGGAGCAATCGGGGCCAAGCCTACGCCAACAACGTCGGGTGGCGGCTGGATTATCATTTGGCGACACCGGCCATCGCGGCGCTCGCCAGGCAGGAGTCGATCTACAAGGCCGTGAAGTTCAGCGACCATGCGCCGATCACGGTGGACTACCAATTCACCTTGTGATTGAAATGCGGGCTCAGCCTTTCCAAGGGAAGCTCGCCTTGCGGGAGATGCCAGGCGCTTCCTCTTATCAGGCAGTCGTTGTCGCCTTCGCTTCGTCCATGACCCACTGCGCAAACGCCTGAACAGACACTTCGCTCAACCCGATCGGCTCGGGGAGGACCAGGCAGAAAGTCTTGGCAATCGTCCTTCCTTCCGGCCACGGAGCGACCAATCGACCCTGTGCCAGCTCGGATTCGACATAGAGGCGCGGCACGAGCGCCACGCCAAGCCCTGCCAGCGCCGCTTCGATCAACATCGCATGAAGTTCGTAGCGCGCCCCGGTCGCCGGGCTGTTCAATGCGATGCCGGTTTCCTGCGCGTAGCGTTGCCAGGCATCAGGGTTCTGTCGCCGATGCAGCCGTGGCAGCGCGTCCAAGGTCGCCGTGTCTGCCCCACCCTTCAGGAGCTGGGGATGGCAGACTGGAACCAGTGTCTCATGCAACAGCGGGTAAGTCCGCATTCCCGTCCAGGCGGGGTGCTCGAAGTGGATGGCCGCGTCGAAGCCACTACCCACGAGAACGAAAGGCTCCACGCGATCGGCAAGGTGCACCAGGATGTTCGGGTGCTTGCGCTGGAATCGAGGTAAGCGGGGAATCAGCCATCGCATCGCGAACGTCGAGACGGTGGCGATGTCAAGGCTGACCCCACCGCTCGGTTGGCCCATCAGGTACTGGCTGTCTCGATCGAGCCGGTCGAGCGACTCCCGGACCTGGGCGGCATAACGCTCGCCGTTTGGCCGCAGCCGGACACGGTTTCCGATCCGCTCGAACAGCGTGATGCCGAGGAATGCTTCGAGTCGGCCAATCTGACGGCTGATGGCGCCTTCGGTGAGCGCCAGTTCGTCCGCCGCGCGCGCGAAGCTGCCATGGCGGGCTGCCGCCTCGAACGCCATCAGCGCGCTGCTGCTGGGAATCCTGCGGCGCATCGGCCTTGCGGCATTTTCCGTGAACGCATCCAGGTCAGCTTGATTTTTCATCACTGAAGCATACCGATAATTCGATTTATCCATCGAGATCGTGGCCATATCATGACTGAATGTCAACAATAGAGATCCGAATGCCTCGTCTTTCGGACACGCGTGATCGAATGATCTACACCGTCGAATGCAGCTTCGCCGATCCTGTCAGCGAAGCGCAATGGAATGATTTCTACAGCCTCGAGAAGCTACCAGCGCTCATCTCGGTCCAGGGGTTCCATACCTCGCAACGCTTCAAGGCGTTGAGCACCGGCTGCCCGGTCTATCTAGCCATTCACTCGATCGATGGCCTTGATGTCCTGCAAGGCAGCGAATATCGCCAGAAGGGCGGCGGCAACTTCGCGCTCTGGCAGCAGCACATCACGGATTGGCATCGCAATCTCTACGCAGGGCCGGACCGCGCGCCCGCCATCGGTGCGGGCGACTACCTGGCCGTGAGTGCGATCGGCCCCGAACCGTTGATCGACATGGGCCTTACGCCATGCAGGATGCAGGCCGTCGCGTTGGAGAAATTTCCCGCCCAACGATGGCTGGCGCGGCTCGATCACCTCGTCGAGCATGGCGACAGCGCACTGTCGAAGGGCGTCCATCTCTATGCACCGATGACGGAACAACTCACGCACAGCGATGACGCCGCCCTCACTCGTTAGGACCGACATGCCGAATCTCACCCTCTTCATCACGGCCGAGAAGATGCCGCTGGCTCGAACACGGGACGCGCTCACGACGCAATGCGCCGCGTTGTGCATCGAGATCCTCAAAGCTGCGCCAGAAAACGTCCACATCGTGTATGTCTGCGTCGACGAGGGGCGTGGACATCCCGTCTTTGCGGAACTCAAGTACCGCCTCGAGCCGTTCAGGACGCAAGGCGTGATGGCGTCGTTCATGGACAGACTGGATGAAGCCATACGCAGTTGCACGGAGCTGACAGCGCGTATCCGCTGTTTTGGATACGCGGCATCGACCATTCATGCGCTCCACTGAACATTGCCGGACCACACCCCCCATGAACAACCCGACATTCCCAAGCCAGCAACTGGGGGACTTTTCGATCACAGCCATCAGCGATGGCTACCTGTCCGCCAGCCTGGAACTGCTCTCTAACATCGACCCGGCGGATGCGTCCCGATTGCAGCAGGGCGCGGGCATGACGGATCCCTCGGCCATTCATATCAATTGCTACCTGGTTCGTGGCCGGGGCCGCACGATCCTGGTCGATGCGGGTGCAGGCGGCTTCAGGCAATGGGGTGGCAAGCTCATGGCGAATCTTGCCCTTGCTGGCGTGCTGCCGCGCGACATCGACACGATTCTGCTGACCCATGCGCATCCTGATCACGTGGGTGGCCTGGTCGATGCCTCAGGCGACGTCGTTTTTCCCAACGCCGAACTCATTGTTCACCAGCGCGAACTTTCTTTCTGGCGAGACGACAGCAACCTCAGTCAGGCGAGCGAGCGTGCGCGCGGCAACTTCCTCTTTGCCCGAAGAGCGTTCCATCTGTACCAGGAAAGGATCCGAACGTTTTCCGATGGTGGGGTTCTGCCTGGGATCAGCGCGATGCCCTTGCCTGGACATACGGCGGGGCACACCGGTTATCGGATCGAGTCGGGAGAACGCGGCCTGCTGATATGGGGAGATATCGTTCACTTTCCGCAGATCCAGATCGCCCGACCTGACGTGTCGATTGCCTTCGACCAGGACCCGCTTCTTTCCTCGGCGACGCGGGCGAAGCTGCTGGACCTCGTCAGCGCGGACAAGCTCCTCGTCGCTGGCATGCACCTGGGCGAACTTGGTTTTGCACGCATCAAGCAAGCGGGCACGGCTTACAAGATTTCCTACGAATCGGTGTCTCTCACCCGCCAGTCGGCTCCCGCTGGTTAGGACGGTCTGCGCCAAATCGCAGGTATTTTTTTGGAGTGACTACCACTTGGCCACACCGGCACTGGCGGCACTGGCACGCGTTGAGTGCATTGACAATGGACGTGAAATTTTCGGACCATGCACCGATCACGGTGGACGACGACTTCACGCTTTGACGGGTGCCGCCAATAGCCCGGCTGCCCTGCGTCTGCGGCAGTGACCACACACGGCCGCGACCAGTGCCGACCCCAGTGCGTTTTACCGAGAGGTGACGTTGAGGCACGACGCAGTGCCCGCCTGCGCAACCTCCTGCCGCATCCCCTCCCCGGGCCCTTGTCGGCTCATGCCCAAGGGGTATTGAAAAGACAGAAGGCCGCGACCGCCCAGACCAGCAGGGCGATGTGGGTCAACTGCAGCCCTTCCTGACGAATCCAGTAGGCGAACCATAAGCCGCCAAGATGCATGGCGAAAAGGAAGGCGGTGAAGGCGCTCAGTGCCACATTCAGCCAGGGCCGGGCCGCGTCCAGATCCCCCACGATCAGCAGTTGCCAGCAGCCCGCCCAGCACGCGACCGCAGCCACCGCCTGCAACGCCAGCACCACCCACAGCGCCATGCGATGAAAAGCATGCGAGCCGATCGCCCGCGAAAGCAGTGGCGTGTCGATGGCCGGCGGCTGCTTGAGCGGCGCCATGGACATCGTTGCACCCACGGCCGCCATAGAGCCACCGAAGGCTCGGACATTGTTGATCACGCTGATGGTCAGCCAGACGGCCAGGCCGACGGCGTGGATGACCATGAACAGCCAAAGGGAGTGATGCAAGCTCATGGTTGAAGTCCTTCTCGATGGGTGATCCGGCGCGCCAGCAACGCGGCGACTGTGGGCGCCAGCGCGAAGGTGGCGAACAACCATACGGCGGCTGACTGCGCGCCGGCCTCGCCTCCTGGGTGGGCAAGCCCCGCCGCATTCGCCAGAAGGCCTGCCACCGCCGCGCCGATGGCCATCCCATACAGCTGCACCGTGGTGATGGCCGCCGATGCCGTGTCGGTCTCGTTGGGCGGCGCCAATGTCAGCACGCGTGTGACGAGGTGCGGCCAGCCGATGCCCACGCCAGCCCCGACGCAGGCCAGCGCCATGCCACAAAGCGCAGTGAATGCGCTCGCCGACAGTCCGGCGCCCGAAGGCATGAGCGCCGCCAGGGCCAGCAGGCCTGCCGTGCACAGCATCGGCCCTGCATGCAGCAGGCGCTCGGCCCGGTGCGCCGCACACCCCGAAGAGAGCAGCGAGCCCGCGCTCCAGCCGGCCGCCATGGCCGCAGTGAGGTAGCCCGCAGCCAGTGGCGTATGGCCGTGCAGCACCTGCAGAAAGTACGGCACGAAAATCTCGGTGGTGGTGCCGACCAACAGCAAGGCGATGCTCGCATAGACCGCCCCCAGGGGCGACTGCAGGCGCGTGGAGCCCGTAGGCAACAAACGCACGGACGCGCGGCGATCCCATGCAATGGCCGCCGCTCCCAGCAACAGCCCGGTCGCAACACCTGCGCCTTGCACCGTCAGCATCGACGACAGGCCGCCGGCCGCCACCGCCAGCACCGAGGCCATCAGCAACGCGACTTGCACCAGAGGGATGCCTGCATGCCGATCGACGGCCGGGTCCCGGCCGCTGGCGGGGCGCAATTTCATGCCAACCACCAAGGCCTGTGCGAACGCCACCGGCAGCAGCGTCCAGAAGGCCCATCGCCAATGTCCCGCCTGCGCAAAGAGACCGCCGACCGCCGGTCCACACAGGGTCGCCACGCCCCACATGCCCGAGACCAGGGCCACAGCGCGCGGCCACAGGGCGGGCGCAAAGACGATCCGTATCAACGCATAGCTCAGGGCGGCTAACGTGCCGCCCCCCAACCCCTGCACACTGCGCCCGACCAGCATCCAGGGCATCGACGGTGCGCCCGCACAGACGGCCGAACCCAGCGCGAAGACCGCCAGAGCAGCCAGGCAGGCGTTGCGGGGACCCGCCACCGCAAGCACCCGAACCGACAGCACGGCCCCCAGGATGGAAGCCACCACGAAGAGCGTGGTGTTCCAGGCATACCAGTCCAGGCCGCCGATGTCCTGGACCACCGATGGCAGGACCGTGGTAACGATGTGCACATTGATTGCGTGCAAAGCCACGCCCCCTGTGAGGGCCAGGGCAAGCCAGCCATTGCGACCCTTGAACAGGTCGATCCAGGCGGCGGCAACAGGTGGATGGGGATGGGGATGGGTGCTCATGGCATTTGCAGGCAGGAATGTGGCAGGCGTAAAATCAAAGTAATCACTTGGATAATAGGTTGACCCGATGAATTACACAAGCGAACACTTGGATAAAAGAGTGGATGCCCCCACGGCCGACCGCATCCTGTTCTTCATCAAGACCAAGGGCCATGCGTCAACGGCCGTGCTGGCAAAGGCGCTGGAAATGACCCCCGAAGCAGCCCGCCAGCAGGTACACAAGCTGTTGACGTCGGGGTTGATCGCGGGTCGGCAGGAGACGCTGCCGGGCGTGGGGCGCCCGCGCCAGAACTGGGTGTTGACGGAGGCCGGCAACGGCCGCTTCCCGGACACACATGCACAGCTGACCGTGCAGATGATCGGGTCGGTGCGCAAGCTGTTCGGCGAAGAAGGCATGGACCGGTTAATCGCGCAACGCGAGGCCGATGCGCGGGCGATCTATCTGCAGGTCTGTCAGGGACCTACCCTGCAGAAGCGGCTCGAGCAGCTCGCAGCCGTGCGCACCGAAGAGGGCTACATGGCCCGGGTCGAAAGTGACGGCCAGGACTGGCTACTGATCGAGGATCACTGCCCGATCTGCATCGCCGCGCGAACCTGCCAGGGCTTCTGCCGCTCCGAGTTGCAGCTGTTCCAGGAGGTTGTGGGCGCAGATGCCACCGTCAGCCGTGAACAGCATCTGCTGGCGGGTGCGGCCCGCTGTGTGTACCGCATTGCGCACGCTCCCCACGTGGATCGGTGATCGGGTGGGTGAGTTACCGGCTGGACTGCCACCAGGCCTCACCGGCACAGGCGCGCTGGCGGCGCTGGCACGCTTTGGATCCATTGACCAGGGCAAAAAATTCTCGCCCCGCGCGCCCTAGACCATAGACTGCCCCTACGATCTCTGACCAGCCTCACCGGCAACCGCCCTCTTTTATGCCCGCATCAACAGCCAGCAGCACCCCTTCGACGTTTTTCGAGCCCCGAGACGCGGAATCCCTCTGGAAACTGGTCACCACACCCCACCCGTTGGTGGGCAAGGCGCGGCACCTGGGCGAGGCGTTGCTCAACGCCGACATGGTGGCCGAAGACGAACTGATGGCGGGCCTGCAAACGCAACAGGCAGAACGCAAATTGGGCGTGCAGCGCCTGATCGGCCAAATCCTGGTCGATCGGGGGCATCTGTCGCAAGACCAGTTGCGTGAGGCCATTGCATCGTGGTTGGGCGACTACGTCGTGCACCCGCAGCACCTGTTGCCTGACTCCAGCGCACTGGCCCTGGTGCCACGCAACGTGGCGGAGCGCGAGTCCGTGCTACCGCTGCTGGCGCGGGACGACGCGGTGGTGATGCTCATGGCAGATCCGCTGGATCGCACACTGCTCGATGAATTGCGCTTTCTCACCCAACGCCGCGTGATCCCGCTGCAGGCCGCTCCCGGCACGCTGCTGCCGGCCATTGCCAAGGCCTACAGCGTGCACCCAACCGGTGCGGCGGAGACAGCGAGCCGCGCCGGCGACGGCAACCCTGTGCCGCCCAATGCAGGCCGCGCCACGTCCAAGGAGCTTGCGCTCGACCTGGGCACCACCGCACCGGACAACGACGCCGCAGAGGCGGACGTGGTGACCGAGTCCGACAACACCCTGGTGCGCCTGATCAACTCCATCATTGAAGAAGCCATCGCCCACCGGGCCTCAGACATCCACATCGAAACCGAAGCCGCGCCACAAAACGTGCGGGTGCGCTTGCGAATCGACGGCGACCTGGTGCCGTATCTGGAGCTGTCCGCCCGGTTTCGCTACGCCATGGTGGCGCGCATCAAGATCATGGCGAACATGGACATCTCCGAGCATCGCAAGCCACAGGACGGCAAGATCGATTTTTCACGCTTCGGCGGCCCCCCCGTGGAATTGCGGGTGGTCACCGTGCCCACGTCGCGCGGGCTGGAAGATGTGGTGCTGCGCCTGCTGGCGAGCGCCAAGCCCCTGCCTCTGGACAACATCGGCCTGAGCCCCTCGAATCTCGCCCTCATGCGCCAGGTGGTGCACAAGAGCTACGGACTGGTGCTGGTGGTCGGGCCCACGGGGTGTGGAAAGACCACCACGCTGCATTCGGTGATCCGCGACATCAACACCTCCGGGCGCAAGATCTGGACGGCTGAAGACCCGATAGAAATCACCCAGAGCGGTCTGCGCCAGGTGCAGGTCAACCCGCGCATTGGCTGGACCTTCGCGGCCGCCATGCGCACGTTTTTGCGCGCGGACCCCGATGTCATCATGATTGGCGAAATGCGCGACGAGGAAACCGCCCGCATCGCCATCGAGGCATCGCTCACGGGGCATCTGGTGCTCTCCACCCTCCACACCAATTCGGCACCGGAGAGCATTGCACGGCTGCTGGAGATCGGGCTGGACCCGTTCAACTTCTCCGACTCGCTGTTGGCCATCCTGGCCCAGCGCCTGGTGCGCCGCCTGTGCACCGCATGCCGCGAGCCCTGGACCGCCGACGAAGAGACCCTGCACGCCATGGCTGCGCAGTACCTTGAAAGCAGTGCCGCCAATACCCACAACCACGAGGCGCGCACAGCGCAGGTAGAGCGCTGGCGCAACAGCCATGGCAACGCCAACGGTGAGGTCACGCTATGGCGCCACAAGGGCTGCAGCCACTGCGAGCAACACGGCTATCGCGGGCGCGTTGGAATCCATGAGCTGATGCTGAACGATGAAGTGATCCGCCAGCAAATCCGCCGCCGCGCCTCGGCCTCTGAAATCCGCCTCTCAGCCCTTTCTGCGGGCATGCGCACCCTGCGCCAGGACGGCATCGAAAAAGTGCTGCAGGGCTTGACGGACCTCTCCGAAGTGGTGGCCGCCACCAACCTTTGACCTGCCACTTGCCAGGTTTTTGAAAGCTACCCGCAAGCCCAAAGAACGGGCAAACGAAAGAGCCAGGCTAGAGCGTCCCTGAGTGCACCGCGTTCGTTGCGAGAATGCAGCGCAAACGTCGCCAAAACTTGGAGAAATGTCCTGGAAAACATGTGGACACCCAAAACGACTGAGCCCTTCCCTTCTAGTGGCGATGCCCACCATTTGCGCCCCCCTCTTTTGGCTGCTGCACCCAGGTTTTCACCGTGGTTTCACCAGCTTTTTCGAACTTCAACGTGAGGTCAAAGCGGTCGCCAGCCACCAGAGGTTTGCGCAGATTGATGAGCATCAGGTGATACCTCTGCCCGTGTCGCAACTGCACCTCCTGCCCGGCGGGGAGGTCGATGGCGGGGACTTGGCGCATGCGCATGATGTCGCCCTCCATGGTCATCTCGTGCAGTTCCACCCGCTCGGCCACCGCAGTGCTGGCGCTCACCAACCGGTCTGGAGCAACTCCCCGGTTTCGGATGCCGCGAAAGTAGGCGGCACCGTTCGATGTGCCCGTCAGCGACGGTGTGGCGTAGGGGTGGTCGATGACAAGCTGACCCGCGCGGAAGTCATGGGCGTGGGCTATGGTGGTGATGCTGGCGCCGCAAAGCGCCAGGGCAGTCACAGCATGCAGGAGGCTGCGGCGCATCAGGTGGATCGTCGTGGTCATGGGGTGTATCTCCTTGGGGGATTGCATCGTCTGGTGCATCACCAGCTTCTTTCCAGCAGCGGGCCGGGGGTATAGAGCACACGCAGCGCCACCACCGTGTTGCCGCTGCCCGCTATGCGCTCGCGTCCAGCCTCAACGGCCAGCAGCCAGCCGGCGAGCGGGCGCCAGCCCAGCATGGCAGTGAAACGGCGCGATGGGTCGTTGGGCAGCAAGCTGGCGTCAGCAGCCACTAGCGCTGCGCCGGGACCGCTGACACTGTTCGAGTTGCGCAGCCATTCCTGACGCACGCCCACATCCCACTGCGCGGTGGGCTGCCACAGCGCTTCGAGCCAGCCTCCGCTTGCACGGCCTTTGTAGCGGGTGTCGCCGTTTTGCGAATACAGGTTGCCGCGCTCGTTGCGCACCACCCCAGCCGCCGTCAGCCGCACGCCCTGCAGCGGCGTGGCCCAACTGACACTGGCGCCCAGCAGGTCCACCGTGCCGTCGAAGCAGGTGATGTCGCGCAGGCTGGCGCTGCACTGGGGCGCGGTGTGGATGTGTCCGCTGTTGCTGCGCTGCACGTAGGCACCGCGCCCTTGCGGCTCCAATCGGGTGTAAAAGGCGTCTGCTTCCCAGTCAGTCCATGCGGCGCGCGCGTGCACGGTGGGCGCCCATGCCGCGTTTTCGCTGCCTGGAAAACGGCGCGCGCGCCACACGCCCGCGTCGATGCCCTGCAACCACTCGAATGCGCCTTCCAGGTGCGGCCGCCAGGACAGATTCACGCCGTCCTCGATCCAATCGCCATTGAAGGCTGCGCGCTTGATGAGCGGCATTTGTCCGTAGTGGTCCAAGTGGCCCGCGTTGCCCATGACCGGGCCCAGCGGCATGCCGTTGCGGCCGCCGCCCAGCGTGAACTCAGAATTGGCCGAAGGGCGCGCTTCTACCCAAGCCGCTTCCGTGTGAGCGCGCTCGTTGCCGTGTTTTCCCACGACAACGCTGGCGCCCAGCAACGGCGTCAGCCGCACGCCCGCGCCCAAGGTACCGTGCTCCAGCGCCCAGCCGCGCTGGTCGGCGGGGGTGTCACCGAGGCCCAGCACGCCTGTCAGGCGCTGGGCGGGCACGGGCTGGTCGGCGTGCTGATAGCCCACGGCGGCGGCGGCATTGACCTGCAGGCCAGGCGTTTGCGGAATGCGGGCATCGCTGCCGTCGTGCGCGGCAGCCGGCTGCTGCGAGAGCAGGCACAGCGTGGCCGCCGCCAGTGCGCGGGCATGCCAATGCAACGGTGGGAAGCGGTAGGGTAGGTCTGAAAGCAAGGTGGTCATCTATTGCGCTCCTGCTGTCGCAAACGGGTCAGACAGCTTGGGGTTGGTGAGCAGATCTTGGTCCGTCAATGACTTAAGGAAGGCAACGATGTCAGCGCGCTCCTGGACCGTGAGGTTGATCTGGTTGATGAAGTCGTTCTTGTTCGGGTTAGCGCGACCATCCCCCGCATGCGGGCCCGAGGTGATATTGCGGCCGCCGGCGGCATAGAAGTCCAGCACCTCTTCCAGTGTGGCAATGCTGCCGTCGTGCATATAGGGACCGGTGACCTCCACGTTGCGCAGGCTGGGCGCGCGGAACTTGCCCATGTCCTTGACCTGCTGCGTCAGCTCATACACGCCGCGGTTCGGCTCGGGGAAAGCACCCGTGCCACCGATGTTGTACAGGCCCGTGTTGTGAAACGGGGTCTCCACGATGCGACTGCCTGCATGCACGATCTGGTCATTGAAGTTGAAACTGCTGTGGCAATGAAAACACTCAGCCTTTTCGCCAAAGAACAAGTTCATGCCACGCTCGGCCGCCGGGGGCATCTGGGCCTTGCCTTGCAGGTACTGGTCGTAGGGGCTGTTGCCCGACAGGATGGTGCGCTGGAACGACGCGATGGCATGGATGGCGTTACCCCAGGTGATAGGGCTGCCCTGGCCGGGGTACGCCTTGGCGAACTTTTCCTTGTAGCCTGCGTCGGCGGCCAGGCGCATCAGGATCTCGTCCTTGTTCCCGTCGTTTACGCCCATCTCTATCGGGTCGGTGCCAAAGAGTGGCGTCTCCATCTGCTTTTCCAACGTCACCAGCGAAGGGTTGGCCCAGGTAAGGGTGGCGTTGTAAGCGACGTTGGCCAGGCCCTGCGCGTTGCGCGGGTGGTGCTGACCAGTGGAGCCAACAGCCGTGGCGAGGCCATCCGTGAACGCTTTGGACTGCAAGTGGCAACTGGCACAGGCCTGCGTACCGTTGCCCGACAGTCGGCGGTCATAGAACAGGAAGCGGCCCAACGCCACCTTCGATTCGGTGATGGGGTTGTTCTCCGGAACCTTGGGCGTAGGAAAGAAGGATGGCAGAACCCAGGACCAGCTCGCGCTGCTCCCCGAGTCGTCGCTGACAGAGGTGCTACCTCCGCCACAACCGCCCAGGGCCAGGGCCCCGAGCAGGCTGACCAGGCCAGCGGCCTGGGCTGCCATCCGCATGGGCGAATGGTGGCGTGCCATAGTTACTTGACCTCTGTGCGGAACAGGGTTTGCCCGCTGCCGTTGTCGATGGACTTGCCCGTGACAAGGTCGATTTTCATCACCTTGAAGATGGCGTCGCACTCCGGATCGGTGGCGCCAGACATGCATCCCTGTGCGCCGCCCAGGTCTTCATTCAGGTTGGTACCGGTATACAGGGCTGCCAAGTCCAGCACCACCTTTTGCGTGGCGACGTTAAATCTGCTGAAGGTGAAGTCCATGCGGTCGGGGCGTGCGCAGCTGACGGTCTCGCCCGTGACCGGGTTACCCGTACAGCCGGTGGAGCCTAGGTGCACATAGAAGGTCTTGCCCGCAGCCGCAGGCGCTGGCCGCGCAACACCGCCCACAGGATTGACCTCGATCTGCGCAAACTTGCGGCCTGCTTGCCACGACCACGCCAGCGCCTGCACGTCCATGGGCTTCGTGGCCACGGCATAGTCGGTGTGATTGAGGCTGGAGGGCACGCCCACCGTGAGCTTGACACCCTTGTAGTTGCCCGCAGGAACGGTGCCTTTGATCTGAAGATTGGTCGCCTTGGTGCCGGCGTCAGCGCATGCCCCGGTTCCGTCTTCGAGGTCGATCAGTGCGACTTCCTTGGTCTGCCAGTCGTTCACGTCCAGGGTAACGGCCACCGCTTCGTCCTTGTCGTTGAGCAACGCTACGTTGCTCACATAAAAGCGCAGGTCGTGCAGCTCGGCCGAGACCTTACCGTTGCCCAGGCCGGTGATCGGAGTGCCACATGCCACATCTTGCGTGCCCGCCTTGGCTGCGAAGTCGATGGCGATGCGTTGGGGGCCAGTGGGCGTCGGCGTGGCGGCGTCACCGCCACCTCCGCCACCACCACAGGCGGTCAGCGCGATGGGGAGTGCGAGGGCCAGGGCCGAGCGCTTGATGAGGCTGTTGTTGGATGAGTAAGTCATTGCAATGATTCAAAAGGCCGGTGCCCACATCGTTCATCGGTGGGCTCTCCCGGCATGGGAGGGTTGCAAGACCGGGTCAGCGGCCTTGTTCTAAAAAAATGGCGCACCCGCGCGCACGCCCACGCAGGGGGCCTGCGTCGGACTCAACGCGGGTCAGATCAAGACGATGGGAGGCGCGCGCGGCGGTGCCATGAGCACCACGCGAGCGGCAGTACTCAATGGTGGTGGGGTGTCCGGCGGTGGCAGCCCATGCTGCTGGGGCCGCGCAAAGCGCAGGTCGCTACGTGCAAGATCAGGGGCCGCATCCCCCATAAATCGGCACAGTGGGCAGTGGGGAGAGCCATCGACACCTCCTGCCCAGCCGGGTGCCTCTTGCGCAGTCTTCGCATCAGCAGGGGCGGCCTGCTGCACACTCACCCAGCGCACCCCCTGACTTGTGCAGACCTCGACCATTGCCACTCCACCCGCGCCCATGGCCAGTACCAGCGTGGCCGCCAGGGCCGAATGTAGATTCACGAACACCATCAAAGCGACCAGCCACCGGGCAAGGTAGCGAGCCTGTGGATGCAATGGCTTGCGAAGCATGGTGTGGGGGGGCGTGAAGCGGTCGCGACGAGGGAGCACTAACGCAGGGCGGAGGCTGGTTGCGCCTGCAGCGGCACCAGCACCATGCGCCCCAGGTGATGTACGGCCTGGGAACCAGGTGCGCCCTCTGACAGTTCATGGCCTTGTGCATTGATTGCGGCAGCCGCATAGGCAGCGCCCATTGCAGCGAGATGGGCACACACGAAAGCGGCGATGAAGAGGCCGCTGTGAAGCGGCAGCGAAGGGAAACGCTGCGGGGCGGAGTGATTTGACATGTGTCGAATTCCTGGGGTCCGAAGAAAGGGAGCGCCCGTGCAAACGATGAGCCGCCGCCTTCCGCGCGCAAGCGCGCAACAGCAGCTAGCTATCAGAGACGAAGGCGCAGACAGGACAGTCCCACGCAGCAGCGCGCGCACGAACGCACACGATTGCCGCAGGCGCGGCGCTGCCAGGGATCAGGAAACGAGCGTGGGTGGCCCGCGAGCGGGCAAAGGCGCGCCGACCAGTGCGGCGATGGTGGCCGCCACCACAGGCTGCAGCACGTGCGCGAGCGGTTGAGGGTGGTGAACTGCAGCCGGCGGGTACGCCGCCGGGACACTGAAGTGCAGGCACAGCGGGCAATCCAGGGAGTGGTGGCCCACCTCCATCGCGTCGGTGCCTTCATCTCCAATCACCACCAGTTTGGGAGTACTTCCGGTCGTGCAAACCAGTTCCATCGACTGCGGATGAATGATCGGCGACGCAATGGCCGCGCCTACGGTCAGCACAAACCACGCCAGGATCAGGCGGGCCAGCAGTGACGAAGTGCGCAGAAATTGCATCGCTGCATTATCACCGTGAACCACTGAGAATCCCACCGCACCGTGCTTGAAGAGCCACGCGACTTCGACAGATTCCTGCTGCGCTCTTTCAGCTCACCCACTCCATTCGTCATGCAGCATCACCGATGCGTCTGCGTGCGCGCCCGTCTGAAAGACCCACGAAATGGCTCGGAGCGGCTGCGATAATCCGCTTCTTATGCACTGCCTGCGCACCAACCCTTTCATCGCCCGCCTGGTGCTGGCGTGGTTTCTGGGCTTGGTCGGTTTCGCGGGCGCAGCGCCGCTGATCCACCCGCAGTCGCTGGAACTGGTGTGCGGTGCATCCGGCGCCGTCAAGCTGGTGGTGTTGAGCGCTGCGGGCGACGACGAATCAACGCCCCGCTCGCAAGCACTGGGCCCGCACGGGCTCGATTGCTCTCTGTGCCTGCAGTTGCAGGCGCCCCCACCCAGCCTGCCGCCCGTGGCCTTGCCCCGCGCCGGGCCGCTATCCGCGCCCGTGCTCTGGCAGGCGCGTGTGCTTACGGCCTCATGGCACGGAGCGCCGCTGCCAGCACGCGGGCCGCCGGGGTTCACAACGGTCTGACTTTGTGGTGCATGCAGCAGGCGCTTGGTTCGCCAGCGGTGCGCCGTTCTTGATCCGATTCTTTTTGCGCTGACCCCGAGACCGTGCGCCCTAGCGCCGGGCCCGGCTTTGTGGCGTGCCTGTGGCGAACCTGGTGGGGTCGCAGGCATGGGCGGAGCGGGCCCCGCGCTGGCGTGCTGAGCCGGGGAGGCGCGTTGTGAACCTTTTGCCAACCATGTCTTCTTCTTTTTCAACGGGCGTGCGCTTTGCACAGCCTGCACGATCCCTCATCGCTGCCGCCGTGGGCGGGGCCATCGCCTCGCTCGCTGCTTCGGCGTGGGCGCAAACCTCCACCCCTGCAGTCGAATCTGCCAGCGATGCCACCCTCACGCTGGGCACGATCACCGTGCAGTCGGCTCCCTCGGGCGCGCTCAATGCGCGCAACGTGTTCAGCTCGGTCGACATCCTAGGCGCCAGCGTCCTGCAAGACCAGCATGTGGACTACAGCTGGGAGCTGCTGACCCGCGCCCCGGGCGTGCAGGTCACGCAGTTCAAGCAGGGCACCGACGCTGGGCGTTTTTCTATGCGCGGCTTCAACGGCGAAGGCCGGGTCAACGCCGTCAAGCTGCTGATCGACGGCATCCCCAGCAACGACAACGCGGGCGGCATGCCGTTTCTGGATGCGGTGTTTCCGCTCGACATCGAGGCCATCGAGATCGTGCGCGGCACCAACGACCCGCGCTATGGGCTGAACAACATCGCCGGCAATGCCAACGTCATCACCCGCCAGGGCGGCAACGACGGCCAAGCCAGCGTGACACTGGGCAGCTTTGGCACGCGTGAATTGCAAATCGCCAAGGGTTTTGAGAGCGGCAACTGGAGCCAGAACTACTTCGTGGCCACCCGCGAATCGGACGGCTACCGCGACCATGCCGACGCCGACAAAAAGGCGCTGTCGGGCAAGTGGTTCTACACCAGCGACAGCGGCCAGTGGCGTGCAGGCGTCATCGCCCGCTATTACAAAAACAAGGCGCTTGAATCGGGCTACCTCACGGCCGATCAGGCCGCTCGCGCCCCGCGCAGCTCCCCCGCCTACGCCGCGTGGGACCGCAGCGAGCGCGAGACCACGCAACTGAGCGCGCACCTGGACGGGCAACTGGCCAACGACCTGAGCTGGACCGCCAAGGCCTACACCCAGCACTACGAGAACCAGCGCTTTGTGCGGTTTTCTGAAGCGGGCGTGCAGCAAGAGCGCGACAACGACGAAACCCACAAGGGCCTGATCACCACGCTGACCTGGCGGCCCAAAGTGGCCTGGGCCCACGCCTTCACGCTCGAAGGCGGGTTCGATGCCCAGTGGCAGGACAACGGCGCTGAGCGCTACCGCACGCTGCAGCAGGCGCGCACCTCGCAGATCCGCAACTGGGACTTTGACCTCAACACCCGGGGGGCCTATGTGCAAGCCGTGGTGCAGCCAATGCAGGCGCTCAAGATCATCCCTGCGCTGCGCGTGGACCGGGTCAGCGGCAGCTTTACCGACGGGCTCACCAAGGTGACATCGCCCGTGCACGACTACGGCACCATCACCCAGCCCAAGATCAGCGTGGTGTACGCCGTGCGGCCTGACACCAGCGTGTATGCCAACTGGGGCCGCACCTTCCAGATCGGCACAGGCATCGACAGCTACCGCACTGCATCACAAAGCCGCAACCTCGATCCATCGCTCAATGACGGCTGGGAGGCGGGTGTGAAGTGGCAACCCGTCGCAGGCATTGAAACCCGCGTGGCCTACTGGGAGCAGCGCGCTACCGGCGAAGTGGCCCGCGTGCTGGGCGTGGATGGCTTGCCCGACCCCGGTGGCCAGGGCAACGTAGGCCGTACCCTGCGCAAGGGCGTGGACCTGCAGCTCAATGCGCGCCTGAACGCACAGTGGAGCGGCTGGGTGGGCTACTCGTCGCAAATTGCGCGCATCGTGGAGCCCGACCCCAGCGCCCCGGCCACGCGCGGCAAGGAGATTGAAAACGTGCCGCACTACCTGGCTACGCTGGGCGTGGACTATCAGGCCAGCACGCAGCTCAAGCTCAGCGCCTGGGCCAACGCCCAGGGCAATTACTACCTGGAGCGCACCAACACCCTGGGCCGCACCGGCGGCTACGCGTTGCTGAACCTGGGGGCCACCTGGCGCCTGTCGCCCACGCTGGATGTGGGTGTGCAGCTCAAGAACGTGACGAACCGCAAATACGTCTATGCGTGGTACGACAGCGGCTCGTCGGGCTACTCGCCCGGTGATGGCCGCAGCGCCTACGCCAGCCTGAACTGGAAGTTCTGACCATGGCGCGCGCTCTCACTTCTGCGCCCGATGCGGTCGATGGGCCAGCGGAACCCAGCACTGCGCTCACCCGCAGCAGCCTGTACCGCGCCGTGTGGCGCTGGCACTTCTATGCCGGGCTGCTGGTGCTGCCCCTGCTGATCTGGCTGGCGGTGACGGGCGCGCTCTACGTGTACCACGATGCCATCGACCAGCGTGTGCATGCCGATCTGCTCACGGTGCCTGCCGCATCGGAGTCTGCGCCGCACAGCGCGGTGCTGGCCGCCGCCCTTGCCGCCCAGCCGGGCACGTGGTTCAAGTACGTGCCCCCGGCCGCACCGGGCCGCTCTGCCGAGGTGGGCGTGCGCACGGCTGACGGTGCCAAGGTGGCCGTGTACGTGAACCCCGCCAACGCGCAGGTGCTGGGCACCCTGAGCGACCGGGGCACGCTGGGCTGGACGATTCGCAAGCTGCACAGCCTGAAGTACTTTGGGCCTGTGCAGCGTGGCTTCATCGAGATGGCGGCGGGCTGGGCGATTCTGCTGGTGCTCACGGGTCTCTATCTGTGGTGGCCGCGCGGGCGGGGCGCAGTTGCGAAGGGCGGCGTGGTCAGCGTGCGCGGCACCCCGCGCCAGCGGGTGTACTGGCGCGATCTGCATGCGGTGACCGGGCTGGTGGTGGGTGTGGGCCTGCTGTTCCTGGCCATCACCGGCATGCCGTGGTCGGTGCTGTGGGGTGCCCAGGCCAATGCATGGGCCAATGGCCACAACTTTGGCTACCCGGCTGGGGTGCGCGTGCAGTTGCCCATGTCCGGCCAGCCCCTGGCCGATGCGGCGCACCTGCCGTGGACGCTGCAGCAGACCCAGCAGCCGGGTGGTGCAGGTCATGAAAATCACCCAGCGCATGCACAACACAAGGTTGAGGACAACCCGCATGCTCTGCATGGCGAGGGGGAGGCCATCGCGCATCCAGCGCCTGAAACGTCTGGCGCTGAGCGCTTTGCGTTGGACATTGACACCATGATGTCCCAGGTGCAGCGCCTGCAACTGGCCCCCGGCTACACCGTCAACCCGCCCCAGGGTGCGCAGGGCGTGTTCACCGCCTCCGTATATCCACACGACCTGGCCCGCCAGCGCGTAGTGCACCTAGACCAATACACCGGCCAGCCGCTGCTCGACATGTCGTACGCCGACTACGGCCCGCTGGGGCGCTGGCTGGAGTGGGGCATCAACATCCACCTGGGGCAGGAGTGGGGCGTGGCCAACCAACTTCTGCTGGTGGCGGTGTGCGCTGGCATCGTGCTGCTGTGCGGTTCGGGCGCGGTGATGTGGTTCAAGCGCCGCCCTGTGGGCGGTGTGGGTGTGCCGCCGTTGCCTGCGCAGCGTCGCGCTCTGGCGGGTGTGGCTGTCGTGCTGGCGGTGGGCGGAGTGGTGTTTCCGCTGGTCGGGTTTTCGATGGCGGTGATCGGGACTATTGATGCATTGGTGTTCTGGCGAACGCGTGATTGATATGGCCTCGGCGCCGCGATTGGAGGGTTGAGCAGGCTAGGCGCCAGGACGTCACCCCCATCCCCTTCCTCAGCCATACCATCTCGGCCGTAGCCAAAATGCAAAATTCATCGACAATTCGCCCGCGCAGCACGCCATGGGTGCCTTGACAACAGCTTCCCGCCTGAACCAACGTGTACCTACAGGCCGTTGGCAGGCCCCAAAAAACGCTAGCTCGGGGTCAATCTGAAGATTGGGGCTTACCAAACGGCACGCAACAGCGCCAGCGCCCGGGATTCGCGAGGCCCGCACGCGCAGAACCAGCATCAGCACGGAAATCGCATCGGTCCGGTTGATGTTCCCAAAGTCCGATCTCTGTTCGCAACCACCCTCTGGGTAGCGCTGAACAAACTTTTAAAAGTGCTGTCTATGAAAAGAACGCCTTTTAATGACGCAAGCTGCTCACAAAGAATGAAAAAATTCTCGGGATGCCAGACCTTGGCACTGTTCAGCAGCAAACATATTTTCAAATCTCGTTACTCTTCAAGTGATTCCATCTTTCCCCAGAGGGGCCACGTTGTACTCCCTCTACGAAGCATCGGTTCGAATGGGAAGATTCGCATCAGTACATGCCCAAGGGAATGAATCTCTCGGGTCTCTCACAGCTTCAGCTCAACTCCATTGCGAGACAATTGAATGAGAGGCCGCGCAAGACGCTGGGCTTCCACACACCCGCTGAGATGTTCAGCGAATGTGTTGCATCGACCGGTTGAATCCGCCGCGGATAGTACTCATTCACGAAAGTGGGGCGTATGTCCGCAACCAGCCTCTTGCAGTCATCGGAGCGTTTAGGGGCTGCTCGGACCGCAAGAACTTCTGGAAAAACCAAAGAAAAAGAGCGCTCAAACTGAGCGCTCTTTTATACCCAGTAACCCTCGTCACTTCCATCTCGATCTGATCCACCCTGGCTCGTGAACTTCACGCTCAAGTTGTGGATAAGTTTTTGGCTGCCTTCTCCTTCTTGGGAGGCTGTAGTGGTTGCTCGGCGGAACTGTTCTTGAAGCTGTGTGTTTTAAGTTCGGCCGTAACCACTGCAACTTCGCTAACGACGTGTCGGTCTTAGTTTTCCTTATGCTTTACATGCCGGAGTCCGCCGATCAAATTCAAGTTGCTACTGCTGGGTAATTTCGCATCAGAGAAAACAAGGACTCTCGAAGCCACCGATGTCCTGGGTCGTTGTGCTGTCGGGCATGCCAAAGAGAATGAAGGCCATAAGGGGGCGTTTTGTCTGGCAGTGGAAACTGAACGACGTCTGCGGCCGCTGCTATGTCCTCGCTCAGCCTCGTGGGCACGGTCGCCAGCAGGTCCGTGCCCTGTATGAGCCACGGAACCGAAAGAAACCCCCCCACCGTGACAAATGATTTTCGCTTAATACCCTTCTTATCCAGGATCGTGGAACAAAGGTGTTCGTCCGAGCCCGATGTCACCACCACATGTTCCTCTGCCTGATAAGCCTTCCAGCTAAGGCCGGCGCGAATTCGAGGGTGGTGCCTCCAGGCCAGGACTACGAAGTCGTGCTGAAAAAGGGTTTGCCTGTAGATCGAGTCATGAACAGCCGTAATGTTTCCCACTGCAAGCTCGACGGCGCCGGATTCCAACCCTGCCGCAATGCTTTCCGTCGGCATGCGCCGAGTGCGCAGGGTACAACCTGGGGCGTGCTTTCGCAGGTGTCGCATCAAGGGTGGAAGAAACACCACTTCTGCCATGTCAACCATCGCCAGCGAGAACTCTCTGCGAGCGGTGCTGGGATCGAACTGTGACATTGCAAGCACCTCGGTAGAGAGCGTGTCCATGATTCGGCGGACGGGCAAGTACAGCGCATTTGCACGCGAGGTTGGCTGCATGGCCATGCCCTGGCGTACGAATAGCTCATCGTGAAACGCAGCTCTCAGCTTGCGCAGACTGTGGCTCAAAGCCGACTGCGTGACGCCCAATTGCTCCGCTGCTTGGGTCAGGCTTCTATGCGCGTAAATCTCATCGAAAACCCGCAAAAGGTTGAGATCCATCACAGATGCCGGATTAGTTTCAATCATTTTATTAATGAATGTCATGATGTTTACTAATTTTCTCATGGGTTTTCTAATCGTGACTCCCCCACAAAAATCACGGAGAAGAAAACGTGTTCATCCGCAACTGCTGGTACGTGGCCGCCTGGGACCACGAAGTTCCCTCGGAGGGCTTTCTTAGCCGAACGATCACCAACACACCCCTGGTCCTATGGCGTGACGCACAGGGTGACGTCATTGCGCTGGAAGACCGCTGCTGTCACCGAGGCGCCAAGCTTTCCAAGGGCCGCCAGGAGGAAGGCGGAAATTGCGTCCGATGCATGTACCACGGCCTCGTGTTTGATCGAACTGGCCAATGCGTCAGCGCTCCAGCTCAAGCGCGCATACCTCCCCAAGTGCGAGTGCGATCGTTCCCAGTCGTGCAACAGCACCGGTGGGTTTGGATTTGGATGGGCGATCCAGAAAAGGCAGACAAAGCACTGATTCCTGATACCCAGTGGGTGGACCACCCGGACTGGCGCTCCCTGCCTGGCTATCTGCACTACGAAGTGAACTATCTGTTGATCGCAGACAATTTGCTGGACTTCTCTCATTTACCGTTCTTGCATCCGACAACCGTCGGAGGGTCGCCGGACTATGCGTCTGTGCTTCCCAAGGTCGAGCGCATGGACCGCGGCGTGCGGCTGACCAAGTGGGTATCCAACACGGAGCCGCCGCCATATTCGGCGAAGTACTCCAACTACCCGGCTGGCGCACCGGTGGATCGATGGATGAACTACGACTTCCTGGTGCCAGGCGTGCTGCTGATGGACTCCGGGATGGTACCGGCCAACGCTGGCGGCAAGGAAGGCAACAGGGACAATGCCATTGCCTTCCGAGGGTGTCAGGCGCTTACGCCAGAGACTGAGAACTCCACGCATTACTTCTTTGCTCACCCGCACAACTTCTTGATCGACAAGCCCGAAGTGACGCAGGAAATCCATGCAGGTATCGTCTATGCCTTCGAGGAGGATCGAGACATGATCACCTCGCAGCATGAGAACCTGGCGCTCGATCCAAGTTTCAAGATGGTGCCTCTGAGCGTTGATGCAGCTCTCTCGCAGTTCCGGTGGGTTGTCGACAAGTTCACGAAGAGCGAGCGAGACGAGCAGACGCAATCGACCAGCGCCACTGCGCCTGCCTGACCATGGAAAACCAATCAATCGAGCTGCGCGTGTGGTCACGCCGCGCTATAGCGCTCGATGTTGTCTCAATCGAGCTGCGTGATCCGAAAGGCGTTCCACTTCCTGCTTTCACACCAGGCGCACATCTGGAAATCACCATACCTTCGGTTGATGGCAGCAAGCCACTGGTGCGCCACTACTCACTGTGCAACGATCCATCGGAGCGCCACCGTTATGTCATCGCCGTCTTTCGCAACGAGGCGGGACGCGGTGGTTCGATTGCGGTGGATGAGCTGTTGCACAAGGGCGTCTCCGTCTTGTCGAAAGCGCCACGCAATCACTTTGGATTTTCCTCGGATGGCACCGCGTATCGCCTCATCGCGGGTGGAATCGGGATCACACCGCTTTTATCAATGCTCCGCTGGTGCGAACGGGCGGGCAAACCCTGGTCGTTGCTGTACTGCACACGGGGCAAACACCGCACGGCTTTCTACGAGGAGCTCAAAGGCTACGGCGATCGGGTTCAGTTCCATTTTTCCGACGAGCATGGTGGATTTGCAAACCTCTCGGACGCGATGCGGGATCCGAAACTGGGAGAGCACGTCTACTGTTGCGGCCCGGTCGGCCTCATGCAGACAGTGCAGACGCATGGAGCACTTTGGCCGAGTGACACCGTGCATTTCGAGTGGTTCAGCGCACCAGTTGCCGAGGCCACCGAATCGGCTCATGCTTTTGAGGTCATTCTTCGAAAAAGCGGGAAGCGCCTCAGTGTGCCGCCAAATCAGAGCATCTTGGACAGCCTCGAAAAATGCGGCATTGAGGTGCCCTTCTCATGCCGTGAAGGCCTCTGCCGGACCTGCGAGACCTCCCTGTGCTCAGGTGAGGCGGAACACCTGGACTACGTGCTTTCAGACGAGGAACGACAAGCGCAGAGATCCATTTTGATCTGCGTATCCCGAGCGCGCAGCCCTGTTCTCGAACTCGATCTCTGATCGCGAGTCGTGGTACGGCAATCAACCATCCCCCCACCCAAGGGCCACAGAGCCCATCCACCAGGAGACAAACGATGATTTCTCGCCGCGTTCTACTTAAGGGCACAGTTGCATCAGCAGCTGGTGCAGTTCCTCTTTCATCTTTCTCGCAGCAAGCGACGGTGCATCGCATCGTTGTAGGATTTTCCGCAGGTGGCTCCACCGATGTGATGGCGAGAATGCTGGCACAGCGCCTGCAACTCAAAGGAGGAACCTGGATCGTGGACAACAAGCCTGGTGCCGCAGGCCGCCTGGCATTGGTGGAAGTCAAAAACTCACCGGCCGACGGTCGCACGCTGCTACTGACCCCAGATCCGATGATGACCCTATATCCGTTGGTTTACAAACGCCTCGCATACAACCCGGATACAGACTTCCAACCGATCACCCCCATTGCTTCCGTTCCGATGGGAATGGCTGTCGGTCCCATGGTTCCGGCCTCTGTCAAAACCCTTGCCGACTTTGCCGTGTGGTGTAAGGAGGATCCCAAACGTGCCTCTTACGGAACCGCAGGGGCAGGAACGACACTGCACTTCATTGGACAGATGTTCGGAAAGGCAAATGGCTTTGAGTTCACGCACATCCCCTACCGTGGTGGCATTCCTGCCGCGCAGGACGTCATGGGAGGGCAGATCGCAGCGAGCATTAACGTCGTCAGTGAACTGGTCCCCTTGGTCACTACGGGCAAGCTGCGGGTGCTCGCCATCACCGGCGCTCAGCGCTCAGCCTATCTTCCAGACGTACCGACGGTGGCGCAGAGCGGCTTTAAGAGCCTGGAATCGACCGCGTGGTTTGGAGTCTTCGCACGCTCTGGCACGTCGGCTCAGATCGTCCAGCAACTGCATGCCCAGGTCGCTGAAGCGTGTGCAACCGCAGAGTTCCAAGAGGGTATGAAAAAGCTGTCCTACGACGTTGCCACGACCTCCTCTAAATCCTTTGCTTCGCTTGTCCACGCTGATGCTGCACGATGGGCGCCGGTGGTCAAAGAGACGGGATACACGATCGAGGACTAGCTCACCCTGAACTGCGGAGCACATCTATGAAAGATTCAATGTCCCTTAGCCTGGACGATCTACACGCAGCGCTTGTGGATGTAGTGGGCCAAGACCAGGTCAGCGTAGATCCTGAACTGCGAGCGAGACACAGCGGCGACTGGAGCGAAGCTCCCCACGAGACACCGGCGCTTGTTATCACACCAAGAACTCCCGATCAGGTGGCCATGGCACTGGCCTGCTGTTCGCGGTTGGGACAGCGTGTCGTTGTCCAGGGCGGTCTTACCGGGCTGGCTGGCGGTGCGAACCCCTTGGACGGGGAGGTAGTGCTTTCTTTGCACAAGTTGAACAGCATCGAGCAGATCGACAATGTTGGTGGGACAGTCGTTGTCCAAGCGGGGGTCGTACTGGAAGCTTTGCAGCAGCAACTCGATGAGTACGGCTGGCACTTTCCACTGGATCTGGGCGCCAGGGGATCATGCCAGCTGGGCGGCAACGCTGCGACAAACGCAGGTGGTAACCGCGTCATACGCTACGGCACCATGCGCGATTTGGTACTCGGCTTGGAGGTCGCGCTGCCGGACGGTCGGCTGCTAACCATGCTCAACCGAGTGATCAAGAATACGACCGGAGTGGACCTCAAGCATCTATTCATCGGAGCGGAAGGCTCGCTCGGAGTGATAACCCAGCTGGTTCTCCAGCTATCACCAAAGCCCAGCACCTCTGCGACCGCTCTGTGTGCGATGAACTCATTCGAGTCGGCCACAAAGCTTCTGCGGGAACTGAAGCGAGGGCTCCCCAGCCTTTCTGCTTTCGAGGTGATGTGGGCAGACTTCATGGACGCAGCAACGGAAGTGGCTGGCCTTCGACCGCCCTTCGGCGAGCGGCACCCCGTGTATGTGCTTATCGAGACGCAGGGAGATGGTGAGGATCAGCAAAGAGAGCAGTTGGAACTCGCGCTGTCACAGGCGCTTGAAACCGAGTTGGTATCTGACGCAGTCATAGCCCAGTCGGTTGAGGACTCCAAGCGACTGTGGGAGTATCGAGAAGCTGCTGCCGAAATGATCTCCCGCTTTGGCCCTATTGCCGCGTTTGACGTGGGAATTCCAATGGCAGGCATGGGCGAGTTCGTGGCCGTCGTGAAGACGCGTCTTACCGAACAGTTTCCAGAGCAAAGCCACCTGTTCTTCGGGCACGTTGGTGATGGCAACCTGCACGTGATGTCTGGCCCCCATCTAACCGCTGACAGCATGCACCGAGTGGAAGAGGTCGTCTACAGCGTGACGCGCAGCATGAATGGAGCCATTTCCGCAGAACACGGAATCGGGGTTGTCAAAAAAGAGTTCCTGCACTGCAGCCGGTCACAAGCAGAGATTGATCTCATGCGAGATATCAAGGCCCTGGTGGATCCAGCAGGGATACTAAATGCGGGGAGGATCTTCGAGGCTTCAAAGCCTTGATGACTTGCCAGTTAACACTGCCACCCAAAACAGTAGCGACTCACCTGCCGCTGAGCCACAGGCGTGAGCTCAGCGGTCTTAAGGCCGGGGTGCCTCCAAGGAGCCCTCTAAGGTGAACCTGCCGGGTGAACGATTCATCACTCCCTTGAACATCTTGATAAAGCTGCTTGCACTCGAATAGCCCAGATCGAAAGCGACCGTCTGAACACTGCTCCCCTTGGCCAGCCATCCAACAGCCGTAACCGCATGCAGTCGATGTCGCAAGTCTCCCAGACTCATCCCTGTCTCCTTACGAAACAATCGGCTCAGGCTGCGTGTGCTCAGCGCAGCCTGTCGCGCCCACTCTTGCAGTCCATCGCGTTGAGCTGGCTCTCGCAGTAGCGACTCCACGACCTTGAATCGCCTGTTCCTGAAGGCTCCTATCGCCATCCTTGGCTGACTGACAATGCGTCCGTTGCTGCGCGCCCAGCCCCTGCTTCTGCACCTACTTTGCCAGCTCCATTACGCAGCGCTTCCCCCGCATTTGCCCCGCTTATCTGGGACTACGGCACCCGCTTTGAGATCGACACACTGTACGTTGCCCTCGCGCGCATCTTTGTGGAGCGCGCAGATGCTGTGCGACTGACCCCGGAGAAGTCAGCTCAAATGCGAGAGGCGTCCGTGGAGAAGTACCTCAAGATTTGCGACATCAGGAAGTCCTCAGGCAAAACCCACGAGCCTGTGCTTTCGCTGGAGATACACGGCGGGGCTGAGAAGCAGGTGGAGCTGGTGATCCACCGGGGATACAAGGACTACATCCACCTATACCCCAAGCTGCAGCGCTACCTGGTCAACACATCCCTGAAACTGCGCGAGGTGTGAGCTTCGCGACCACGACCTAAAAATTGTTCAATGACTGCTCTTGTAGTGAGCAGCCTTTCGCGAACTGCGGGTTGAGCGTCAGCAACCAGCCTATAGCAGGCTACTGATCCGCCCACATACTTCAATACATGAACCGCCTTAAATGAGGCGGCATTCATTCCTGAATGCGGAATTTCTCCGAATGACGCTATTTGCATCCGACGCGCTTTACCTGTTGGAGTAAAAGCCCATCAGGATCGAGCGGCTCTCTCGGCGGAATTGCGTGTGTAGTCCGCTCCTCTGTACCGATTGGTTAATAGGGCTGCCCGAAGCAGTCGTCCTTGGTCTGCGCCGCCCCCTCATTTTTCCGTTCCTCGCCAATCAAATGCAAAAGCCCACTTGGGCGATTGATAAAGTCCAATTAGTTCAACATGTTTCGAGACTCTGTTTACGCCCGCAAGATCTGCGACGAACCGACTTTTGAAACTATGTTCATTTTTTTAAGACTTTGTTCAGCACTCCCTCTCTCTAAGCATGCTGCAATACCTCACCGTTCCCGTTACCCAGTTTCAACAGAACTGCTCGATCGTCTGGTGCGACGCCACCCATCAAGCCGCCGTCATCGACCCGGGGGGAGACCTGGACAAGCTGCTGCTGGAAGCCCGGCGCCTGGGCGTGACGCTGGAGCAGATCTGGTTGACCCACGCCCACATCGACCATGCGGGTGGCACGGGAGAGTTGGCGCAGCGCCTGCAGCTGCCCATCATCGGCCCGCACCCGGGGGACCAATTCTGGATTGATGGCTTGCCCGACCAAAGTGCCATGTTCGGCTTTCCACCGGCGCAGCCCTTCACGCCCACGCGCTGGCTGCACGATGGCGACACAGTGCAAATCGGCAACGAAACGCTGGTGATACGCCACTGCCCTGGCCACACGCCCGGCCACGTGGTGTTCCATGCGCCGCAGATCGACCGGGCCTTTGTGGGCGATGTGTTGTTTGCCGGCAGCATGGGCCGCACGGATTTTCCGCAGGGCAATCACCAACAGCTCATCGACAGCATTACCCAGCGCCTGTGGCCCATGGGCAATCAGACTGTGTTCATCCCGGGGCACGGGCCCGAGAGCACCTTCGGGCGCGAGCGTCAGAGCAACCCCTACGTGGGCGGAACCTGAGGATTGCCTGTCTCGCCGTCTCGCCGTCTCGCCGTCTCGCCGTCTCGCCGCCACAGCACAGCACGCCACTTCTATTATTTTGATAGCTGCTGGCGCTTGATGGACAAGCACTAGCGGCCAATTTGGTCCAAATTTCCTTTGGCGATGGCTGGTCTCAACCCATCAAGCCACCGGTCACCGCACGGATATGCGGGACAAAAGCCGCCAATTCTGCGGACCGACAATGGGATGCATGCTTACGATGTATCCTTTTGTAAACAGTCTGTAAACACCCTTGCACAGGCTCTATCCGCCAAGCCCGCTTTTGCCCCATGAATCCCACGTTCAAGCCACGCCCTCCCCTCGAACCGCAGCGTGGCTCCAGCCTGGCGGGCAAGGCCTACTGGGCCATGGTGCAGCGTGTGGCGCTGACTGCTGCGGCCATTGATGTCGGCTACATCGCGCTGTTCCTGTGGCTCGGATCGCTGCCTCTGGCTGCGATCAACGTGGTCAGTATCGCCATGTACCTGGGCGCATATCGGCTCATTCAAAAACGCTACAACGCTGCTGCCCTGGTGTTGATCTGGCTGGAGGTGGTGGGGCATTCGGCACTGGGTTCGTTGCTCATTGGCTGGGACAGCGGGTTTCACTACTACCTGCTGATGTTCATTCCTGCCATCGTGATTGCCAATACGCGCGGGTATGCCGCACCCATGGTGCTGGCGCTGCTGGCGTACTACCTGGGCCTGCATGCACTGAGCAGCCACCTGGGCACGCTCGACCCCCTGCCCGCCCGCAGCGTCAAGATCGTGAACTGGGTGCATATCTGCCTGGTGTTCGCCATGTCGGCCGCCCTGTCAGCCTTTTACCGCCGCACGATCCTGATCGCGGAGGCGCGCTTGCGCAAGCAGGCCACGCTCGACCCGCTGACCGGCCTGGCCAACCGGAGCCACTTTGAAGCCCTGGCCGCCCATGCCCTGGCACGCAGCCATCGCGATGGCGCCCCTGTCACGCTGCTGTTGTGTGATGTGGACCTGTTCAAACGCGTCAACGACCAATACGGCCACGCCGTGGGTGACGAGGTGCTGGTGGCCATGGCCCAAGTGCTGGCCGCCAACCTTCGCGAAGGCGACGTATTGGCGCGCTGGGGCGGTGAGGAGTTTTTGGCGCTGATGCCCGCCAGCCCGCTGGACGATGCACGCGCCACAGCGGAACGCATCCGCAACGCCATCGAGCAGGCGCCGCTGGAGGTGGGACACGCGCCCATGGCGATGACCATGTCCTTCGGCGTGGCCCAGGTGTACAGCGCCGACGACCTGCAGGCCGCCATTGCACGTGCCGACAAGGCGCTGTACCAGAGCAAGCACGCGGGCCGCAACCGGGTCAGCGTGGCGTGAGCCATCACACGGCGCCAAAAAATGGGGTGAAATAGGCCACTGGCGCTTTACCAGAAAGCGCTGGCAGCTATCAATTTAATTGCAACCCAGGAGGCAGGCAGCGGACTAGCCGTTGCGTCGCGCGGCCTCGTACAGGCCCTGCACCTTGGGCACATTGGTCTGCAGTTCCTTGATCCGTGCCGGGCCGGAGGGGTGGGTGGACAAGAATGCCAGCCCGCCCTGCTTGCTGCCGCTGGCATTGCCCATCTTTTTCCACAGACTCACGCCCGCCGAGGGGTCGTAGCCACCACGTGCGGCCAGTTCGAGCCCCACCAGATCGGCCTCGCTTTCGTCCGAGCGGCTGAACTGCAACGACAGCAACTGCCCGCCCAGGCTGGCGGCGGCGTTGCCCAGGTCGCCCAGGCCCAACAGCTGCGAGCCCAGCCGCAGCGCCAGGTTGGTGCCCTGCGTCTTGGCGATCCGTTCGCGGGCGTGCTCGCGCAGGGCGTGGGCCATTTCGTGGCCCATGATCATGGCGGTCTCGTCGTCGGTGAGCTTGAGCTGGTCGAGGATGCCGGTGTAGAACGCGATCTTGCCGCCAGGCATGCAGAACGCGTTGATCTGCGAACTGCCGATGAGGTTGACCTCCCAGCGCCACTGGCGCGCACGCTCGTTCCAGGTGGCCGCGAAGGGAATCAGCCGCTTGGCAATGGCATGAAGGCGCTTGAGCTGCGGATGCCCCTCGGGCGCCAGCGCACGTTTGGCCCGGGCCTGTTCCAGCATTTGCTGGTATTGCTGCGCGGCCGATTTTTCCAGCGTATCGGCGGGCACCAGCTTGCGCAAACTGGACGCAGAGCCCACGTCCACCTGCGCCAGGGCAGGCACGGCGGCACTGGCGCCGGCGGCCAAAAGGAAGGCGCGGCGCGCGGACCACACACCGCAGCAGCTGCAACTCGCCCATGCCGGGCCCGACGAATGAATGTTGGAGATGGGCATGCGCACAAGTTTAGAACCTGCCGCCGCTCAGGCAGCGCCTTGCCGCGAAAGCCCGTAGGGCCGGGTGCGCATCTCGGCCCCCACCACCACCATCAAACCCGCCAACACGGCCACAAGGCCCAGCCACGCGGGCAGCGGCTGGTGCTCGCCCACCACCCACACCGCCAGCACGAATGCGGCCACCGGTTCGATCAGGCTCAGCGCCACCCCCGTGGGGCCGGAGATGTGGCGCAGCCCCATCGAAAACAAAAGATGCGCGATACCCGACACCACCGCCCCCAGATAGAGCACGACCAACACGGCCGACAGCGTCCACTGCGGCGCACCGCTTTGTAGCCAGGCTATCGGGATGGCCATGGCCGCAGCGCCCGTGAAAACATAGAAATTGACGACCGTGGGCGCCATGTGGCTCACCAGCCGCTTGTTGATGAGCGCATAGCTGGCGTACGACAGGCCCGCCAGCAAACACATCACCAGCCCCGACCACGACGCGGCGCTGCCGGCCCCTTTGCCCCACACCATGGCCGCGCCACCCGCCACGCTCACCAAGGTGCCCAGCCACCAGCGCGCCGACAGCGGCGCGCGCAGCACCACGGCCTGCAGCAGCCCCGCCCAGATTGGGCTGCTGCCAATGGCCACCGCCGTGCCCACGCCCACGCCCGCCAGCTGTATGCCTTCGTAGAAGAAGACGCTGTAGCCACCGATGCCCGCCGAAGCCCCGGCGAACCATGCCCAACGCAAGCCCACGCGGCCCGGGTGCAGCGCCAGGCCCGGCGCGCGCCGCCGCAGCGACCACAACAAGACCGCCAGTAAAAACGCACTGGCCGCCGCCAGTTGGGCGGCCCCCACCCAAAACGGCGACAGCCCTGCCGCCCCCAGGTATTGCGCGGTGCCGCTGGTGCCCCACAGAACAGCGGCGACCGACACCAAGGCGATGCCAAAGGCCGACGAAGAAACAAAAGAACGGTGTGTCATGCCAGCATGGTGCGCCACGGCAGCGACCCCAAATGTCGAGCAACGCGCGAAGTGCGTCCCACCAGAATTTGAACAAAAAATGCCTCTAGCGCTTATCAGACAAGCGCTATTAGCTTATTTTTCAGGAGCAAATCGAGCAAATCGAGTCATTCAGAAGCTTCTCAGCGCGCGTGCCCCGACGCCACGCTCACGCCGCAGCGCGTAGGCCAGGGCGCTGGCGCTGGCGTAGCCCACCTGCAGCGCCGTGGCGTCCAGCGACTGGCCACGCGCCAGCGCGCGCTCGGCAACGTCGAGCCGGCGGCCGCGCAGCCAGGCCTGGGGTGTCGCCCCCGTCAGCTCCAGCCAGCGCGCATGAAAGCGCTGCGTGCTCAGCGCACACAGCGCCGCCATGCGGGCGGTGGGCCAGTCTTCGTGCACGGCCGCGCACACCGTGCGCTCCAGCGCGGCGGGCGTCACGTCGCGGCGCGCGAGCACGCGGGGCGCAAGCAGGATCTGCTGCAGGCGCTCTGCCGCAGCGCCATCGCCTGCCGCCACGCCAGACCAGCGCGCGGGCACGGCGAAACGGCGCGGCCTGTCCATGCCCGCCTGCGCGGGTGCGTCGATCACGAAAATCTGCGACCCCGGCCGGGCCACATAACCATGCACCACCCCCGCAGGCACCACCATGCCGCAGGCCGTGTCCACGAACGCCGCGCGCCCGGCCACCTCCAGCTCCATGCGGCCGTGCAGCGCATAGAGGATCTGGGCATGGTCGTGCGCATGCGCCGTGTGCTCACCGCTGTAGCGGCGCACCGATGCGACGGGCACAAGAACGGGGGAGCAAGCCATGGGCCACGATGGTAGCGGCACGCGCCGCAGACATGCGGATAATC
>RCMZ01000106.1_pt1 | contig 49375 bp, 36 predicted proteins | sample 2041141 | NCBI WGS metagenome assembly RCMZ01 (sample SAMN09708263, study PRJNA481090) | Wastewater metagenome, whole genome shotgun sequencing project. | biome: sewage; isolation source: Davis station wastewater (DW) | place: Antarctica: Davis Station | collected 2010-03-01 | reverse complement strand
AATGGGCTTGGGCCAGCCGATTGAGCACGCTCAGGGCCTGGCCTTGTACGTCGAATTTCATCGGGGAGTCGCTCAGCGGGTGAAGGTGCGCCGATCATGCACCGCCTCTACCAACCCGCCTATGACCACATAGCCAGCCTGTGACGGCAAGTTAGCCAGTCACTCGGTGGCAGCAAACGCCTCAGCTGCGCTCGCGAATTTTTTCCACAATGGCGGTGGTCGAGCTGTTTTCCACCAAGCCCAGCACCCGCACTTCGCCGCCGTAACTGCGCACGATATCGCCGCCGACCACGCCTTCAATGCCGTAATCGCCGCCCTTGACCAGCACATCGGGTTTGACCGCACGCAGCAGGTTTTCCGGAGTGTCTTCGCTGAAGCTCACCACCCAGTCGACCGCACCGAGGCCGGCCAATACCGCCATGCGTCGGTCGACCGAGTTGATCGGCCGGCCTGGGCCTTTCAGGCGACTGACCGAGGCGTCGTCGTTGACCGCCAGCACCAGCCGATCGCCTTGGGCGCGGGCTTGCTCCAAGTAGGTCACATGGCCGGCATGCAGGATGTCGAAACAGCCGTTGGTGAAGACGATTTTCTCACCATGGGCGCGCGCATCTTCGATGCTGCAAAGCAGTTGGTCGAGGCTCAGCACGCCGCGCTCGGAGCCGGTGTCACGCTGAATCGCACGACGCAATTCAGGCGCACTAATGGCGGCGGTACCGAGTTTACCCACCACGATGCCGGCAGCTAGATTGGCCAGCGCCACGGCTTGTGGCAGCTCTTCACCGGCGGCCAAGCTAGCGGCTAGGGTAGAGATCACCGTATCGCCAGCACCGGTTACATCGAACACTTCACGGGCCCGCGCGGGCAGATGCAGGGCGGCATGCTCAGGACGCAGCAAGGTCATACCATGCTCGCCGCGCGTTACCAGCAAGGCGCCCAAGTCTAATTCGCGCATCAACTGCGCGCCCTTGGCCACCAGCTCGGCTTCGTCGGCGCAGGCACCCACCACCATTTCGAACTCATGCAGGTTCGGCGTGATCAAACTCGCGCCACGGTAGATGGAGAAATCCTTGCCCTTGGGGTCAGCCAGCACTGGAATGCCGCGCGTGCGTGCCGCTTGCACAAGCACTTGATGATTCTGTAGCGCGCCCTTACCGTAGTCCGACAGCACTAACACCTTGACGCCATCCAGCAGCGATTCGACCTCTACCGCCAAAGCAGCAGCGTCGGTATTGAAGGGTTCTTCAAAGTCCATGCGCAGCAATTGCTGATGCCGGCTCATGACCCGCAACTTGACGATGGTTGGCTGGTTGGCAATGCGCTGAAAACGCGTGGTTACGCCAACCGCAGCCAAGCGGCTGCTCAAGCTGTCGGCCGCTTCATCGGCACCGGTCACGCCGACCAGTAACGCCGGCGCACCGAGGGCTGCAATGTTCAGTGCGACGTTAGCAGCACCACCTGGGCGGTCTTCGATCTGCTCGACCTTAACCACCGGCACCGGCGCCTCCGGGGAGATCCGTGAAGTGCCGCCATGCCAGTAACGGTCCAGCATGACATCACCGACCACCAATACGGCGGCCTGGTCGAAACGGGGCATGGACAACTTCATGGAAACTCCGGTGCGGGGGCAAATGTGCTGCGGTAAACATGCAGCAAATCATAACATGGCGGGCTGGACGGGTATTTGCGCGCAAACCAAGCTTTATAAATGGCGAACCCAAAACAGCTCATGGCGCCGCACGGCTTTACGAAAGAATTCGTTGTCACCCGTGGCAGGCCAGCGTCGCCCAGCCAGCACATACTGCAGCGCGCGACGTAGCCGTTTTTTCAGCGGCTGCGCACCTTGCAGATCATGCTGCATGGCCAGCGCCATGGCCTTGTCCAGCTGCTGCTGCGGGCTTAGGCATGGACTCCATAGGCCGTCGGCCGGCAGGCTGGCAAACACCGGTGGCAAGGCAATCCCCTGTCCGGCGGGACCCATGGGCCAGCGGTCGTTGTCATGCAGATGATTGGCATACAGCAACAGGGTCTTGGGCTGCCAGCTACTGGCCTGAATAGCGGCTAGCAAGGCCTGAGTAGCAGCGACATGGTCGCTGTGCGGATCAAGCTCAGGGTGCGGCGTAACCACTACATCGGGGCGCAAATGCTCCAACAAAGCCACAAGATCGGCCTGCAAATTATTGCCCGTCGGCTGCCCATCAATATCTCCGGGCAGGCGCAACGGATTGTACTGGCGCACGCTACGGATATCCGCTTGGTCCGACTCACGCGACGCAAACACCTGCGCCGGCGCCGCCAGCATCGCCGGCAGTTGCAGGCAGTAGTAACCGAGCTGCACGCAGCGCTGCTGCGGCACACCACCCCAGAGTGGAATCGCCAGACTATCCCACGCGCGCAGACGGCCCTTCAGCTGCGCAGCGGCGGCCTTGTCCAAGCCCAAATTCTGATAACTTTCTGCTTCGATCTCGCCCTGAGTCAGGGTGACGATACTGACCTCAGCCGCCTGACTATAGAGACCAAAGGCTGCCAATTCAGCATCATCGGCATGCGGCGCAATGACCAACAACGACTGCTGGCGATAGTCCGGGGAGTTGAACGCATGCAGGGTGGCGCTGGCGGCCAAATGGCAAAAACGCCCGCGCAACTGCAACTGATCGGCCTGTACCGCCGCCAGTTGCCCCGATAGGTTGAGATAACGCACACCGTTTACGCCGCGCTCAAAATCCTGTCGGTCGTCACCAATCAGCACATAAGGGTCGAGCCAGCGGCCTAACCACGTACTGCGCAATTGCAGCTGCAAGATCAGGGTGTCCGCTTGCGGTAAGTCACTCGCCAACTGCAGCCGGCCAGCGCCTATAGTCGCCGCCACAGATGGCGTGCCGGCAGGGAAGAGGTACTGGTAATCCTCGCTAGGTGCATAAAACAAATGATCGGCGAACCAAGCTTCGTGCGCGATCCAGCCCAGCAGCAGCGCCAGCGGCAATAGCCACCAAGCCACCACAAGCGCCAGGACCAGCAAACCAAGCAACGCGAGGATCAGCGCAATGCGCTTGTGCCGACGATGCCGACGCAATAACTGCTGTTTGCGCGCGCTCATGCCATCACACCTGATAGGCCGGCTGGCGGTTACACCAGCGATCTTTGTATTCACGGTCGGCACGGCCGAAGGAATAACGCAGTGGTTTACCCAGAGCACGCGCATCGCTCCAGGCATTTTGCGTATTGATAAAGCTCAACACGCTGCCGGGACTGAACTCGCGATTTTGCGGATCAACACCGCCGTTGATGTACTCCAGACTAATCCACTGTGGCGCCTCGACGCGATACAGCACTTGGATCGCCACCGGCTCGTCATTCAGATAAATCAGCGAACCGGTCATAAACTCACGCAGCAGGCCAAATACCTCGGCCAGATGCGCTTTGCCCGTCGCCTCGAAGCCCCAGCGGCGCAGGAATAAATCGGCATACACCTGCGCCTGCTCCGCAGCGCTCAGCTCCAGCATGGGCCGAATCGTACCGCCAGCCTCTTCCAGCAGGCGCTGTTCACGACGCTGGTTATAGCGAAACTTTTTGCTGTATTCCTCAGGCTCGCGGGCCAGTGCCAAGCCTTCTGGCTGTTCGCGCAGCGTGCTGAACTGCTCGGCATTCAGCGCTGACACATAACGGGCCTGATGGCGCAGCGGCGCACGCAGCGTGGCGGCTGCCGGCAAGATGATCTCGGCATTGCCTAGGTCAAACAGGCCGCGCTTACCCTGCTGTTTGAGCACATCTTTGGACAACGCTAGATAACGCCCCCACGTCGGCAGGACAGCCTGCAACTCGCCACCTTGCAACCAGCCGAGGTAACGCACGGGAATGCCCGCCAGAGCGGCTAAGCGCTCGACCACGTGCGGATGGGTCGCCACACTGCCGCCGAAGCGCTGCCAGGCGTCGCTGTAGGCGGCTGCATCAATCGGCGTCCAGCCGCGCTCACGGCATATACGTAAACGATTAAGTATCAAGCGCTAGTCTCGACAACCAGCTCCTCGCCACCCTCTTCAAACTGACGGGCATGCAGGCGCGTGTAATAACCGTTTTGTGCCAGCAGTTCGGCATGGTTACCACGCTCAACGATGCGGCCCTGGTCCATCACTAGAATCAGATCGGCCTTTTCGATGGTGCTCAGGCGGTGCGCAATCACCAGCGTGGTACGACCCTGCATAACCTTGTCCAGCGCGCCCTGAATATGCCGCTCGGATTCAGTGTCCAGCGCCGACGTGGCCTCATCGAGAATCAATACCGGCGCGTTCTTCAGCAAGGCTCTGGCAATGGCCAAACGCTGGCGCTGGCCACCGGACAGCAGCACGCCGTTCTCACCGACCAGGGTCTGGTAGGACTGCGGCATTTTCTCAATAAACTCATCGGCATAGGCCGCGGCAGACGCCCGCTGAATATCCGCCAACGGCGCACCCGCTAGATCGCCATAGGCAATGTTATTGGCCACCGTGTCGTTAAACAGCGTCACCTGCTGAGTCACCAGCGCAATATGCCGACGCAGGTTACGCAAGGTGTAGTCCTCGACATCCACACCATCCAGCAAGATATGGCCCTGCTCATGATGATAAAAACGCGGCACCAAGCTCGCCAAGGTTGATTTACCACTGCCGGAGCGACCCACCAGCGCGACCATCTGCCCGGGCTCGGCGATAAAGCTGATGTCATGCAACACCGACTTTTCGGTGTCGGGATATTGGAATGTCAGGTTGCGCACTTCCAAACGGCCACTGACACGCTCACGTTCAACCGTGCCGTTATCCACTTCACTCGGCTCGTCCAGCTGCTCGAAAATACTCTCAGCCCCAGCAACACCTTTTTGAATGGTGGAGCTGACTTCAGATAACTGACGTATCGGCTTGGGCAACAAGCCGGCCATGGTGATATAAGCCACCAGATCGCCGGCCGAAGAGTCTCCGCGCAAATACAGCACCAGAAACATCACCACGGCCATTGCGCTGTAGGTCACCAACTGCAGCATCGGCGTATACACTGCGCCGGTCTTAACCATGCGCAACTGCTTATCAGTGTTGCTCTGGCTAGCCGCGTGAAAGCGTGCCTGCTCATAACCTTCGCCACCAAAGCTACGCACCACTCGGTAGCCCTGAATGGTCTCGGAGGCCACGTGAGTGACATCGCCCATCGCCACCTGGATTTTCTTACTTTGTTTACGGAATTTTTTGCTGGTGCTGCTGACCATCAAACCAATCAGCGGCAGGATCGCCAGCATCACCAAGGTCAGCTTCCAGTTCATCCACAGCAGTGAGACAAACAGAAAAACCACCGTCATGCCTTCACGAATCACCACCTTGATCGCGTCAGTAGCAGCGCCGGTGACCATCGTCACATTGAAGGTGATGCGCGAAATCAGATGACCGGAATTGTGATTATCAAAGTACCGATTGGGCAAAACCAACAGCTTGTTGAACAGCGCAACACGCAGGTCATGCACCAAACCCAACGACACTCGCGCCAAAAAAAAGTTACCCAAAAATGAGCCGAGTCCTTGCCATGCGGCGATCAGCACGATCAACAACGGCACCGCTTGCAGCAACGGCAAGTTAGGCAGGTAAGCGTTGGGCGGAAACAGGCTGACCTCAGGATTAGCCAGGCCATCAACAAAGTACTTGAGGATGTAAGCCAGCATCGGCTGGGTCGAGGCAAAAATCAGAAACCCGACAATGCTCAGCAGAAACATACCGATGTAGGGCCGCACGTAGGTCAGCAAGCGCAGGTAGATCGCCAGCGTACTCGGGGCTTGAGACTCAGGACTGCTCATGGGAATCCGCAACTGAAATTGGACTGCGATAATATCACAAGCTCATTTACCCGCGCCGGGGCGCCGTTAAGCAGGCCTAGCAGAGCGTTTTTAGAGCTGCACTCAGGTAAGATGGCGAACATTAATTTAGGGAGCCAGCATGCAAGCACTTGATCACAGCGCCTATTTGGCGCTTCGCGAAGGCGCGCAGGTACTGGAGGCCGATCGTTTTGGTGACAAAGTGCTGCACCTACGCAACGGCAACTTTCTTAAACTGTTTCGCCGTAAACGGCTGCTCACCTCGGCGGCGCTGTTCCCTTATGCACAACGCTTTGCTGACAATGCCCAAGCCCTGCAAAAGCGCGGCGTGCCGTGCCCGCAAGTGATCGCGGTGTACCGCATCCAAAGCATCCAGCGCGACGCAGTTTACTACGCACCATTGCCGGGCTCGACCTTGCGCCAGCTGTTTGACCAAACAGACATCGCGGCAGCCTTGCGCGCCCAGCTCGGCGAGTTTGTCGCGCAGCTACACGCCAGCGGCGTGTACTTTCGCTCGCTGCACCTAGGCAATATTGTCTTAACCCCGGACAACCACCTAGGCCTGATCGATATCGCTGACCTTAAATGCCAACGCAGCGCCTTAAGCCGACAAAAGCGTCTACGCAACTTTCAGCACATGTTGCGGTGCGAGCCAGACCGACAATGGTTACTGGCGAACAACCCAGCCGAGTTCTTACAGCCCTACCTGACAAGTAGCCGGCTAAACATGGATGTCTTGACTCTCCAGCACAAGCTGACCCGCACCGGAAGCGCCACATGACAAACAGCACTGCGAGCCTCGCAAAACTCCAGGCCCGCACCCAGCAAGTATCGAACTGGCTGATCAGCTACTGCTTGCCGTTCGGTTGGCTGGCCATTCTCAGCGGCATGTTCTGGATCGGCGAGCGACCGCATTATCACAAGCTGTTTTACGTCACCCTAGCGCTGCCAACGCTGCTGGCTATTGCTCTGCAACCGAGCACGCTAAAGCGACTATTCGAGCAACCCTTGATCAAACTGTTTCTGCTGTTTGCCGCCTACATCATGCTTTCTGTGTTGTGGGCCGGCACCGATGAAACCCCGCTGTCCTCAGTCAAACGGCCGCTGTATCTATTTATGCTGCTGTCGGCCGCCTGCCTGATTGGCCTTAAACATCCTGGCCGACTGGAACGCAGCACGGAAATTGCCGCGCTGCTGGCGGTGCTGAGCGCCGCAGGGTCACTGGCCTATTTCTTTTATCAAGGCGCCGAGGGCCGTCTCAGCGGTTATGGCGCGCTCTACAACCCGCTGCTCAGCGCCCATGTGTTTGGCTTGTTTTGTGCTTACTGGCTGAGCCGCTGGTACTTAGATAGCAAAGCGGCGCCGCTGCTGCCGCTAGCTGCCTTAGCGCTGCTATGGACGCTGTTGATTTACACCGGCTCGCGTACGCCTTTGGCGGCCCTAAGCGCCTGCATCATCTGGCTGGCGATCTGCCACTGGCGGCCACGGATTTGGCTGCTGATAGTCGCCGCCATCGGCCTAGCACTTGCCGCCCAAGCGCTACTAACATTGGCCAGCGAACCCCAGGCACAAGTCGATAACCTGCTCACCCGCGGGCTGTCCTTCCGCCCAGCGATCTGGCAGGAAGCACTGCGGCAATTACAGGACAACCTCTGGTTCGGCATGGGTTATACCCATCCACAAATTTTCCATGTCGAGGGGCTCGACTTTGCCCTTGCCGACACCCACAACATTGAACTCGGCGTGCTGTTCTGTGGCGGCATTGTTGGCCTGACGCTGTGGCTGATGATGTACGCCTACGCCATGAGTTACGCCTGGCAGCAGCGTAAACATCCGGCCGTGCTAATTGCCTCAACCTTGGTGGTATTCGGCTTTGTGGCCGGACTCACCGAGGGCAGCGCATTTTTCTCGCGCCCCAAAGAGCAATGGTTTCTGATCTGGATTCCACTGGCATTGCTGGCAGCGACCCGCTTCAACCTCAAGCCGCCTGCGGAGGCGTTAAATGGGCATGTTAAAAAAGCTTGAGCAACGACTGCGCAAAGCTTGGAAGCGCTGGCGCGGCAAGCCTGAACTGCCGCGTTTTTACCGCTCCCAAGAGCGCTTTCGCAAACGCTACCCGCATTACCAAGTAGGCCTTGGCACCTACGGCATTCCGGTGGTGCACGACTGGGACGAGGGCACCATCTTGCGGGTCGGCAGTTACTGTTCGATTGCCGATAACGTGCGGATTTTTCTCGGCGGCCAGCACCGCATCGACTGAGTCAGCAGCTATCCGTTCCCGGAGTACCTGCCAGAAGCCAAACACATCAGCGACTTCGGCGGCAGCCGTGGCGACGTGGTGATTGGCAGTGATGTTTGGCTGTGCTCCAACTGCACGATTTTATCGGGCGTCACTATTGGTCACGGCGCGGTAATCGCCAGCGGCGCACTGGTCAGTCGCGACGTGCCAGCTTATGCGGTGATGGCTGGCAATCCAGCGGTGCAGGTACGCTGGCGCTTCGACGAAGCAACCCGTGCAGCGCTGCTAGAAAGTGCATGGTGGGAGTGGCCGGAAGCCGAAATTCGGCAGATCGTTGACAAACTCTGCAGCCCCGACCTCGCCGGTTTTATTGCCTACGCCCGCTCACGCCCGACGAGCGGGTAAAGCCAAGCGCCACAACCCGCGCAGGGTTTTGCGGTCCCAACTGCGCAGCGGCAGCTCGGCAAGCAGCTCACGGGCCAGTACTTTGTCTTGCCGGGCGCACTTGAGCAGCATCGAGTTGCGAAACTTAGCGCAGACCTCGTCATAGGCAGGATGGTCGCTGAACTGCGCATAGGTACGTAGCACGTTATCAACCATAAAGCGGTAGTTCTTGTAGGTGTTGCTGCCATGCACCCGGTACTGCGCTAGCACCTCGCCGAGGATGTCGACGAAGTAGCCGGCGCGAGTGATTTGCAGCTGAATGTATAAATCTTCCAGACGAATCAGCGGATCAAAACCGCCAACTTTTGCCAAGGCCTCCCGGCGAAACAACAGCGTCGGAGCCGGCGCGCCGGGCTGACGATTGAGAAATACATCGTCGAAATCCAAGCGGCGCAATTGCAGCGGGCGTGGCGCCCCTCGCGAATGGCCAAGTGCATCAATCTCCTCAATATTGCCGGCGCAAATCCCCACTTCCGGCTTGCCCTGCAGATACGCAACTTGCAGCGCAATGCGCTCGGGCAACATCACGTCATCGGAACCAAACGGGGCAATCAACTCACCCCGCGCACGGGCAATCGTGTCATTGAGGGTGCGCGACAAGCCTTGATTTTTTTGTACCCGAAAATCAAAGCCATGTATTTGCCGCAGGCGTTGAATGCGCTCGACGCTGTCATCGCTGGAGCCGTCATCGATGACTAGCAACTCGATGTTCGGATAGGTCTGCGCCAGCACACTGGCGATGCTGGCCTCGATATAAGGCCCGTGATTGTAGGAAGCGATAATCACGCTGACTAAAGGTTGTTCGTTGTTGCCAGCACCCGCATTCGACTCGCTCATAGCAACCCTTTCAAAGAAATCCAAGACGCTGACACAAGCCTCGCCAGCCAGTGAGCGGCGTAACTATCGGCCACGGCTCGCTTAACAACGCCGCGACTCGCATGGCCAAGTGCGCGTAGCTTAACTGACTCTCGACAAAGGCCCGCCCAGCATCGGCAATCCGCTGCGCGCGCATAGGGTCATTGCGTAAGGCGACGATATGTTCTCGCAGTTCGCTCAAATTGCTGTACAGCAGCAGGTGCTCGCCATCACGCAAGCCAATCGCCGCCTCTTCGCTACCCTGACGCCACGCCAGCAGCACGCAACCACAGGCCATCGCCTCGAAGTTCTTGGCCATATATTCGCCCAGCCCGACATCGGCGCTGATAAATAGCTGAATCCGATTAAGCATCTGCCGGTAGGCATCACCGGGCTCGGTGCGCAGCAACTGCAAAGGCTCGCTGGCAGCCAGTTGTTCTAGCAACTCTTTACGCCCGGCATAGGCGGCGCTAGCGGTGCGACCGATAAAGCCCAGCTCAATTTCGCGCTGTTTGATAACCGCCGACTCTGGCTGCAGAAACTGCCGGGCTGGGTCGTAACCCTTGGGCGCAAAGTTCACGGCAAAGCCTTCAGCTTGCAAGCGAGCGGCCACACTGGCGCCAGTCACCAAGATCCGCGCCTGCGGCAAGCGCTGATAAAAGCGGCTGAAGACGCCGAACCAGCGCGAGTTACTCAGGTAGTTCTGACAGGCGTCTTCGTCATACACCAGCAAGCCATTCAGGCGCGCCAGATAGCGAGTCTGCCGATAGACATTCTTGAACGGCAGATCCAGCACGATGCGTTCGAAGCTCGACAGATCGACGTCGCGTAAGGTTTTACGCAGATTGCGTTGCGGTTTTTTCTCTAAGCGCAGCACCTGCAAATCGACCTGTTTGGCCAACTCGCGATACAGCGTGCTCAGATCTGGCAGGCGCTGGGCGGAGGTCAGTACCAGCACCCGCATCAGGCCAGCCCCAAGCCAAGGCGCAGGGCTTTTTTCAGATAACTCCAACGCAATGCTTGCATCGGACTCAAGCGCAGCGCGTGCCGATAGTAACGCCGCGCAACCGCGCCATCACCCGCCAGCAACGCCGCGCGAAACAACGACAGATAACGCTGCGCTTCATAGCGCTGGCGCAGCGGCTGGCACTCGGCCGGCAAGCTGGCAAACACCTCGCGCAGCATGCCTTGGGCCACAGCCTCTTCGTCGGCACGGTTATGCCGCAAGCTGTCGGCGTGCTTGTAGATGCGCGCCAGCGGCTGGTTGGTCAGGGCCACCGGGGCGCTGACCAACAGATAAGCGAACACCGCAATGTCCTCACCGGTGCGCAAACTTTCCGGGTACGGGCGCTGCAGCAATAGGTCGCGGCGAAACAGGGTGCAGCAGTGCGAAATGGAGATTTTCTTGTCGAGCAAATAGCGCTGAATCAGTTGCGCTGGAGTGCCGCTGGCTGGCGTGGGTAGACGCAAGCGCTCGCGACCATCCGGCGTCACCGAGAGTTGCGCGCCGAGTACTAAACCGGCTTGCGGGTTGCTCGCCAACACCTCGCGCAAGCTGGCCAGCGCCGTCGGCAATAGCTCGTCATCAGCATCCAGCAGTAACGCGTAACGACCACGCGCCAAGCGAATACCGTGATTACGCGCCGCCGCCGCACCGGCATTCGCCTGATGCACCACCTGCAGTTGCGGGTGACGCGCTTGGTAGTCAGCCAAGACCTCGACGCTGTTGTCCGTCGAGCCGTCGTTAACCACGATCAGCTCAATATCCGCCGCCCACTGCACCAACACCGAATCCAAGGCGCGCGGTAGCAGATGGGCGTAGTTGTACGCCGGGACGATGACGCTAATCAGCAGCGGTCCGGCCTCGGCTGAACCGCTGCTCAGCGCATCAGCTGGCGCTGTCATCACGCTGCACGCCATCCTTGACCACCAAAATGTCCTGCATGATCAGATACTCAAGGTCCGAGCCGAAGAACATGTCCAAGGCGTCGGTCGGCGAACAGATCATCGCTTCACCGCGGCGGTTCAGTGAGGTGTTGAGCGACACGCCGTTGCCGGTAAGTTTTTCCAGCTCCAGCATCATGTCGTAGTAGCGCGGGTTGTATTCGCGCTTGAGCACTTGGGCGCGCGAGGTGCCGTCTTCGTGCACCACTTCGCCGACGCGTTGCTTCCACTCGTCATTCACTTCAAAAGTGAAGGTCATAAACGGGCTTGGATGGTCGATTTTGAACATCTGCGGCGCGACGGTATCGAGCATCGACGGGCAGAACGGCCTCCAGCGCTCGCGGAACTTGATCTGCGCGTTAATCCGATCGGCCACACCTGGCACGCTTGGGCAACCAATGATCGAACGACCACCGAGGGCGCGCGGGCCAAATTCCATGCGGCCTTGGAACCACGCCACCGGATTACCGGCGACCATGATCTTGGCAATGCGCTCCGGCATGTTGTCGATCTGCGTCCATTGCGGCTTGTGCGCATGACGGGCGCAGGCGGCGATCACGTCTTCGTTGCTGTACTCAGGGCCGAGATAGACGTGTTCCATCTTCTCCACCGGCACGCCACGCTTGTGCGAGATGTAGGCGGCGGCGCCGACGGCGGTACCGGCATCGCCAGAAGCCGGCTGCACAAACAGCTCTTTGACTTCCGGACGGGCGATGATTTTCTGGTTGAGTTTGACGTTCAACGCACAGCCGCCGGCGAACACGATTTTGCCGGTTTCTTTGATGATGTCACCGAGGTAGTAATCCATCATCTGCAGCGCTAGCTTCTCGAACAGCGCTTGCATGCTGGCGGCGTAATGGATGTACGGATCGTCAGCGATATCGCCTTCGCGCTTCGGCCCCAGCCACTCGATCAGCTTGGGTGAGAAGTAGAAACCCTTGCCCTTCTCTTTGTAGCGACGCAGGCCGATGACGTTGGCGTAGTCGGTGTTGATCACCAGTTCGCCGTTCTCAAAGGTGGCCAAGCGCGAGAAATCATACTTACTGGCATCGCCGTACGGCGCCATGCCCATGACCTTGAACTCGCCGTCGAGCATCTCAAAGCCGAGGAATTCGGTGATCGCGCCATACAGGCCGCCGAGCGAATCCGGATCGAAAAACTCTTTGATCTTGTGGATTTTTCCGTTCTCGCCGTAGCCGAAGAACGTGGTGGCGTACTCGCCCTTACCGTCGATGCCGAGAATCGCTGTTTTTTCTTTAAAACCCGAGCAGTGGTAGGCACTGGAGGCGTGGGCCAAGTGGTGCTCGACCGCTTCGATCTTGACTTTTTTCAGGTCAAAACCGAGCTGTTCCAAGCACCAGTTGATCTTGGTGCGGTAGCGCTTGTAGCGACGATTGCCCATCAAAATCGCATCGAGGGCGCGATCTGGTGCGTACCAGTAGCGCTTGGCGTAATGCCAGCGGGCCTTGTCGAAGATGCTGATCGGCGCAAACGGGATCGCTACCACGTCGACATCGCTCGGCTTAATGCCGGCTTGCTCTAAACAGAACTTGGCCGATTCGTAGGGCATGCGGTGCTTGGCATGCTTGTCGCGTACGAAGCGCTCTTCTTCTGCTGCGGCAATCAGCTTGCCGTCGATATACAGGGCGGCAGAAGGGTCATGGCTCAAGGCGCCGGACAGGCCGAGAATGGTCAATGCCACAGGGTTTAGCCTCTTTCAGGGCAGGTGCCAGGCACCTGCGGTAAGCGTTGGTCGAGCAGCTGGTGCAAGGCGGAATCCGCCGGCCAGTTGCGCAAAAATCGGGCTCGGTCGCGCCCATAGGCGCGGGCAAAACTGCGGTCATTGTGGTGCTGGCGCATGGCGTCCAGATCGATGAGTGACCAGCGGTCGTTATCGCCTTTTTCATCCCAGAGCAGGTTATAACCTTTGAGATCGCCATGACTGATGCGCTCGCGCAACAAGGCGGCAAACAATCGATCAAGCGCCTGCAACTCTGCTTCTGGCGGCACTTCCAGCCCGAATGACCGCTCAAGATAGGGCTGGAAGCGGGCGATTATATCTTGCCCGGGCAGATATTCGGTAATCAGCAGCGCCGGACCACGTAACCAGCACCAGCGACGCTCTAACACCGCCAGCGGTTGCGGGGTGGCGATGCCCAGTAAACTAAGGCGATGACCCTCGCGCCAGCTGTGCCAGGCGCGGCTCGGACGCCAGAAGCGTTTGCACCAGTGCGCTAGGTTTTTGATGTTGTAGCGCTTAACCAGCAGTGGCTGACCGGCCAACTCAACCCGCGCCACCGTGGCCGCGCCGCCACCCTTAAAGAGATGACCACTGGCAATAAAAGCTTCCGGCGCGGCCAGCAACGGCTGCAACTCGGCCTCACGCTCGCGGCGCACTACGCGCAGACCAAAGGCGCCGATCTTGGCACTGAACAGGCTGCAGTCGCGGCCGACCTTCTTCAAATAGTCGCGCAGACGCCAGCGCCGTACTTTGGCTATTTCTTGCAGTAGCGCCTGCAGTGGCAAGCCATGGGCGCTGTTAGCCATTAGGTAGTGAACCAGCACTTCTTCTAGCTGGTCCTCACTCATTGGCGGCAACTGGGCAAACAACACGCCGAGGTTTTCCAGCACTTTGTCTTGCGTCAGCGGCTGGCCGGGCGTCTGTTCGTGCACACCGCCGCCGTCGATCAAAAACAGCTGACCGTCGCGCTGCAGCAGGTTGTCCAAGTGCAAGTCGGCCTGCCACAGGCCGCGAGCGTGTAACTGGCCAATTACGCTTAGCGCGCTGGCTAGCAAGGCTTGACGCGGCGCATTCAGTTCATCGCCAACACCCTGTTCGGCCCAAGCGGCGGCCAGGCTTTGCGCATTATCGAGGTAATCAAACAGCAGCCAAGCACCGCCGTCTTGCTGGCCTTCAGTGAGCAACTGCGGAGTATTCAGGCCTTGCTCAGCCAGCAGTCGGGCGCCTTGCACTTCACGCTGGAAATGCCGGGTGGCCTTACCGCCCACCAGCAACTTGGCCAGCACCGTACGCCCCCGCCAAGTGGCGCGACCGACATAGCGCTGGCCCGGTAACACGCGCAGCAGGCTATCTAACTGCAAGCACTCGCCATCCGCTAAGTCGATCGACAGCGGCAGGGTTGGCGTGCGCCCGGCGCGGGCAAGTTCCGCCAGAGTCATCGACGGGCCGCCTTATTACGCCTGCGCGCGTCAAGTCGCTGACACCAGCGCGATACCTCCGCCTCGCTGCCCAGATAGGCGCTCAGCAGTTGCCGGACTTCGGCCTCGCTCCAGGCGCCGGCACGGCGCAGCAGTGGCTCCAGGTCTTTGATCCGATCGCGTAGCCCGAACCACAACGGGCGGGTTTTTTCCAGATCGATCAGCTGCGCGTCAAAACCATTAGCCGCTTCACGCAGAAAAATATGCTTAGGGTAGAAGCAGCCATGCACTTGCCCGGCAGCGTGCAAACGCCGTGCTAACAGCCCGCAGGCCTGAACGATGGCCATACGCTGGGCGGCCGGATGCTGCTCCCAGCCTAGCAGCCAGCTGTCCAGATCGCTCCAGCCATCCAGTGCGCGGGTCAGCAGAATCGCGCACTGCTGGCCATCCAGCCGACGCTGAGCAAAGAACGCCGCCTGCAAGGCTGGAATACCGAGCTGACGGTAATGCTCGATATTGCGCAGCTCGCGGGCAAAGGTCGGCTCACCCAACGGATGACGCAGACTGCGAGTCAGGTGATTACGCTGCCGCTTGAGGTAGTAAGCCTGCTCACCCAACTGCAGTCGCGACACCGTGCTGTAGCCGCCACGCTCGGTGTTGGGCTCATCCACCGCTTCCAGCTCCAGCGCCCACAGCGACTCGAAGCTGTCGAGTTGGTGCGCCGCGAGAATCGCGCGATCCTCAGCGGCAATAAAGTCGCTCATTCGCGGCCCTCAAAAAAACCAATGATCTTGCGCAGGCGTTTTTTGTCCGAGGTATTCAAGCGCGCCCGGCCACGATACTGCAGATAAAAGCGCAGACGCTGCGTGCGCGACAGTTGCTGCTTGGCCACTTTGTCCAAGCAAGCCAAGTCTTTAATGATCCGGTAGCGCAGCACCGGCCCCCACCAAAAGCTGCCGCACGGGCAATCAATCAAAAACAGCTCGGCCGCCGGATTAACCAGCAAATTGCGCCATTTAAGGTCGTTATGGGTGAAGTGATGATCGTGCAGCGTGCGGGTGATCTTGGCCAGCTGCTGACTGATACCCGCCACCCAATGCCGGTCGGCCAAGCGTGGATCGTTGCGCTTAGCCAGCGCGGCTAAGTCCTCGGTGCCTTGCAGGTCACGGGTAATCAGCGCGCCACGCACAAAAGCGCCCCAGCTGCGCTCTAGACCAGCGGCCACTACCTGTGGGGTTGGTACGCCCCACTTGGCAAACCGTTTGAGATTGCGGCACTCCGTTTTTACCCGGGTGCGCGCTAGATAACGGCGTAGGCCCTTGCCAGCACTACGATAGCGTTTAACGTAGTAGCGCACTCCGTTCCGCTCGATACGGATCACCTCAGAGATCGCATCCTTAGTAATGCGCTCCCCTTGCAAGTTGAACACGGCATCCAGACTACCGAAATCGGCAGCCAGCGCACTGAATGCAGGCTCAAGATTCCAGCCCGCCATCAGAGTGCATCTCCGTAGCGCTGTTTACGGTCATACAACTTCGCTGCCTTAGCCTCTAGCCAAGCCAACAGACCAGCTTCGTCACGCAAAATTTGCCGCAGCGACAACTGAAAATAGCCTTGCAAGAAGCGCAGCTTGTCGCGGCGAGTCAGGCCGATATCCAGCGCCGAGAAATACAGCGCGGCCAAGTCTTTGTCGCGCCAGCGCCGTGGCGTGGCCGGGCGTACTTGGGCACGATGCAGGTCGATCACCGACAGGCGGAAATCGTCCGCTGTCACCGGTTTATCGGTGTGCAGCAAAAAATGGCAAATATAACAGTCACGGTGATTAACCCCGGCGAGGTGCATGCCGCCGACCATCTTCGCCACTTCGGCGATCAACGCACGCTTGAGGCGTGGCTCGGGCGGCTGCTGCAGCCAATTCAGGCTGAGCTGCTCAAGGTCGGTGGTCGGCGCCAGCTCTTCGGTGACGATAAACGAATGCTGCGCCGCCGGATTGCGGCCACGCGCACCAAAGGCCACGGCGGTCATGGTCGCTACACCGGCGCAGGTCAAGCGCTCAATCGCCCGCAACTCCTGCTCGGCGCCGAGTACCGGCAGCTTAGCGGTCAGCAGGTTCTTGACGATTTCGCTCCAGCCAATGCCACGGTGAATTTTGACGAAGTAACCGCGACCGTCGACCTCAGTGCGCAAGGTCCGGCGACCTTCCAGCTCGCGGTACACCACACCTTGCAGCGCCTCGACGGCGGTAAACGGATCTTGTCCGGCCCACAGGGCTTTGAACGGTTCGTTCAACAACAACTTCATGGGCGTGCCGCCAAAATCACATCGGCCGCGTGTTGCGGCATGGAGTACAGGTCCGCCGAGTCAGCGAATGCCAGGCCATTACGGCTCCACTGAGCGCGCGCGGCGTCATCGGCGAGCATCGCCGCCAACTGCTGATTCAACTCAGCCTGGGCAAACGGCTCAGCCAACACCCGGCCGCAATCGGCCTCGGCGATATAGTGCGCATAACCACAGACCGCGCTGACCAACACCGGCAGACCCGCCACCAAAGCCTCCAGCAACACGGTGCCGGTGTTCTCGTTATAAGCCGGATGAATAAGCAGGTCGGCTCCGAGCAGGAAGCGCGGGATATCACTGCGCCCCTTAAGAATTTGCACCTGATCAGACAGACCCAAAGCCTTAACCTGCAACAGGAACGGGGTCGGGTCATCTTGACCGATAGCGATTAGCCGGGTGCGCTGCTTAAGTTCGCGCGGCAAGCTGGCCAGTGCCTTGAGGCTGCGGTCCAGACCCTTGGTCTTGAAGCCAGAACCAATCTGCACCAGCAGCAGATCACCCTCGCCCAGCTTGAACTCAGCACGGAATTCGGCACGAATCTCAGCCGCATTAGCCGGCGCCCGACGGTCTTGAGTGATGCCCGGCGGCAGCAAGTGAAAACGCTCTGGCTGAGTGCCGTAATGCTTAACGAACAGCGGCTGCTGCACCTCAGAAATCATCAGAATTTCCGTCTTCGACTCGGGAGCAAATACCGCCCGTTCGTAGTCGGCAAAATGCTTATAACGGCCCCAGCGGCGGTACAGGCTATTGCGCAAGGTTTGCGCCTTATCCTCAAAACAACCGTCGGCGGCGTAGTACACGTCAAGGTTGGGCATTTTGTTGAAGCCGATCACCCGATCAACTGGACGCTTGGCCAGATCGGCCGCAATCCAAGCGGTCAGCTTCTCGTTGCGATGGTGATTGAACAGCGCCTTAACCGGCACCACCACGACCTCGAAGCCGTCCGGCACCTCGCCTTCCCAAATCGGCGTATAAACGCGAATGGCATGACCGCGCGCCTGGCACTCCAGTGCAATGCGCATAAAATCGCGCTGCAGGCCGCCAAACGGGAAATATTTGTACAGCACAAAGGCCAGTTGCATCAGTGGTTCTCCAAACTGGCCAGCAGACGGTCCAGCTCTGGCGCCACGCGAGCGGCGTCCAGACCATCAAAACAGGGTTTATTGCGATCACCGCCACCGGCCAACGGGCCAGTGGCGCACAGGTGTACCTGACCACGCCCGTAGGCGCCGACCTTGGCCGGCAGGGTCGGGCCGTACAGCGAGATACTCGGTACATCTAAGGCCGCTGCCAAATGGCCGAGACCGGTGTCCACCGCCACGCAGGCGCGCGCGCCGGCGATCAGCGTCGCCACGCCTCGCAGATTCAGTTTGGGCGCCACGCGCGCATATTTAAGACCGGCGACGATGCGCTCGGCCCGCGCCTTTTCTGCTTCGCTGCCCCACGGCAAGCGCACGGCCAAACCACGACCATCAAGGTGTTCAGCCAGCGCGCGCCAGTCGGCCTCTGGCCAATGCTTGCTGGCCCAAGTGGTGCCATGCAAGAACAACACATAGGGTTCGGTCGATACGTCACCGGCCATGGCTGCACGGTTCAGACCATAATCGCCGACCGACTCCGGCAGCGCATAACCCAGCGCTTGGGCGAACAGCTGGCGCACGCGCTCCACTGCATGCTGGCCCCAAGCGACCGTGTAGGGGTGGTCATAGCAACGGCTGGCCAGCGGCTCGCGCGCCGAGGCACGGTCCAGCCCGGCCACCGGCGCACGTGCATAACGGGTCAGCAGCGCGCTTTTCAGCAGGCCTTGCGCATCAATGACTAGGTCGTAGCGGCCGGCGCGCATACGCTGCTTAAACGCCGCCCATTCGCCACTGCGCCAAGTTTGCAGCACGTTTTTGCGCCAGCGGCGCAGCGCCACCGGAATCACTTGCGCCACGGCCGGATGCCAGGCAGGTATCTCGGCAAAGCCCTCTTCCACCACCCAATCGAACTGGATGCCGGGAATCGCCCGCGCGGCATCGGTCAGGGCCGGCAAGGTGTGAATCACGTCGCCAAGGGAAGAGGTCTTGATCAGCAATACCCGCAACCTACTGCACCTCGACCGGTACGCCGAGCAAGCGGTCTAGCGCTGCCACCACCGGACGCGGTTTCAGCTCGCGCAGGCAGTTGTAGTGGCCAAAACGGCAGGTGCGGTCGAAGCATGGGCTGCAATCCAAACCGAGGCTGACAATCTCCACGTGCTCGGCCAACGGCGGGGTGAAGTCGGGCGATGTCGAGCCATACACGGCGACCAGCGGGCGATTGAGCGCCGCCGCGACGTGCATCAGACCGGAGTCGTTCGCCACCACCGCACCAGCGCACGACAGCAAGTCGATGGCCTCGGCCAGTGAGGTCGCGCCGGACAGGTTCGTGCATTCCTCGCGCAGGCCTGGGATCAGGCGCAGGCGCAGCTCTTCGCCGCCGGGATGATCATTTTTCGAGCCAAACAGCCAAACCTGCCAACCCTCACGAATTTTCAGTTCGGCAACCTTGGCGTAATGCTCAGCGGGCCAGCGCTTGGCCTCGCCAAATTCGGCGCCCGGACACAGCGCCAGCACCGGGCGATCGAGATCCAGGCCGAACTTGGCCAAGGCAGCGTCGCGGCTGGTCGGATCAATCTGCAAGCTCGGCCGCGGATAAGGCTTGGGCAACTCGGCATCCGGCTCGAAGGCCAGTGCCATAAAGCGCTCAATCATCAGCGGATAACGTTGCTTGTCTAACACGCGGATGTCATTGAGCAAGCCATAGCGCAACTCGCCCTTCCAGCCCGTACGCTTGGGAATACCGGCAAAGAACGGCACCAGCGCGGACTTAAGCGAGTTAGGCAGCAGAATCGCTTGATCGTACTGACCGCTCAGGCCCTTGCCGATTTTGCGCCGGGTGGCGATTTCCAGCACCCCATGGCCAAGGGGAAAGCTCAAGGTCTGACGCACTTCGGGCATACGTTCGAGAATCGGCCGGCTCCACTCGGGGGCCAGCACGTCAATGACACACCCAGGATGACGCTGCTGCAGACACTGAAACAGCGTCTGCGCCATCACCATGTCGCCTACCCAGCTGGGGCCGATGATCAGTATGTTCATGCTTATTCCAGAAATGCGCGAGGAGGCTTACGCCTCCCCGTCAGAGCCTTAATGACTACTTATTTAACCAGCGTGCGCCACTCAGGGTGCGCGCTGGTCTGCCCAGTGACCAAGTCAAAGTAAGCCTTCTGCAGCTTTTCGGTCACCGGACCACGGCTACCGATGCCGATTTGCCGACCATCGACTTCGCGGATTGGCGTGACTTCAGCGGCGGTGCCGGTGAAGAAGGCCTCATCGGCGATGTACACCTCATCACGGGTGATGCGCTTCTCGATCACCTTGATGCCTAACTCTTCGGCCAGGGTGAGGATGGTGCTGCGGGTAATGCCGTTCAGGCACGAGGTCACTTCCGGAGTGTAAACCACATCGTTTTTGACCAAGAAAATGTTCTCGCCCGAGCCTTCCGCCACATAGCCTTCGGTGTCCAGCAGCATGGCCTCGTCGGCGCCGCCAGAAACCGCTTCCTGCAGGGCCAGCATCGAGTTGATGTAGTTGCCGTTGGCCTTGGCACGAGTCATCGAGATGTTCACGTGATGCCGGGTAAAGGAGCTGGTGCGCACCTTGATGCCGGTTTTCAACGCCTCTTCACCCATGTACGCGCCCCAATGCCAGGCGGCCACGATCACGCGGACTTTCAGGCCGGTGGCGCGCAGGCCCATGGCTTCAGATCCGTAGAACACCATCGGACGGATGTAGGCCGACTCCAGGTTGTTCTCACGCACGGCGGCACGGGTCGCCTCGTTCAGCTCTTCTTTGCTGAACGGCATCTTCATATTCATGATGTGTGCGGAGTCGAACAGGCGATCGGTGTGCGCCTGCAGGCGGAAAATAGCCGTGCCTTCAGGAGTGTTGTAAGCGCGCACGCCTTCGAACACGCCCATGCCGTAATGCAGGGTGTGGGTCAGCACGTGGGTGGTGGCATCGCGCCACGGCACCAGTTCGCCGTCATACCAAATTACGCCATCACGATCGGCCATCGACATAGTTGTTTGCTCCTCAAATCTTTGATTTATTCATCAAGTCGCGGCGGGTTACGCCGTTTGCACGGCTAACCGACCCTACGCTTATCAGTTCAAGCCCAACTCATGCCAGATGCGCAATACGCCGCGCCGCTCTGGGTGTAATTGTTCGCCACCAATGCCGCTCGGTAACTTCTGTAATGCCAGCCGATGGGCTACGGCACGCAGGCTGCGATAGGCATCTTGCAACAAGCGCACGTCCGCCGCGGATAACAACCCGGCCTGCTCCAGACCATCCAGAATGCGGATATTGTCGGTGTAACGCAGCAACTGCGGGTGCTCGTGCGACCACGCTAGGGCCGCGTATTGCACCATAAATTCGATATCAACGATACCGCCTGCGTCTTGCTTGAGGTCGAAGCAAGCACCGGCAGCAAAGGCGTTCGCCGCCGTGCCGCCCGCAGTTGTCGGGGTGCCTAGGTTGTCGCGCATCTTCGCGCGCATCTCGCTGACCTCGGCGCGCAGGGTGTCGAGATCACGTTTGCGGCCCAACACTTGCGCACGAATTGCCTCAAAACCGGCACCGACGCGCTTGCAGCCGACCAACACCCGCGCACGCACCAGCGCCTGATGCTCCCACGTCCACGCCTCCGCTTCCTGATAACGAGCAAAGGCGCCCAGCGAGCTGACCAACAAGCCCGAGGCGCCAGACGGGCGTAGACGCATATCGACCTCGTAGAGTTGGCCGGAGTTGGTCTGCGCGGTCAGCAGGTGAATGATGCGCTGGCCCAGACGGGTATAAAACTGCGCGCCGTCGATAGGCTTAGCGCCATCGGTTTCCGCCTGCGGATCACCATCATGGATAAACACCAAATCCAGGTCCGAGCTATGCCCCAGCTCGATGCCACCGACCTTGCCGTAGCCGACGATGATGAAGTCGGGATCGCACTGGCTGCCGTCCGCACGCTTGGGCGCTCCGTACTTGCTGACGTTCTGGCGCCAGGCCAGCGCCAGCACCTGATCGAGAATCGCCTCTGCCAGCCACGTCAGGTAGTCGCTGACTTTCATTAGCGGCAGGCTGCCGGCAATTTCTGAGGCGGCCACACGCAACCGATGCGCCAACTTAAAGTGGCGCAGCGCCTCCATCTGCTGCTCTAAATCATCCTCAGGAATACGCGTCAGGCGTTCGCGCAGCTCAGCGGCCAACTCGGGGGCCAGCGGCGGCTTAAACAGGCGGCCTTCGTTGAGCAACTCGTCGAGCAATAAAGGAAAGCGTGCAATTTGCTCGGCAATCCACGGGCTGGCGGCGCACAAGCGCAGTAGCCGTTGCAGGGCCTGCGGGTTTTCCGTCAGCAGCACCAAGTAAGCCGAGCGGCGCACCACGGCCTCCACCAACGGCAGAACCCGCTCTAACACCAAATCCGGATTATCGTGCTCCACCGCCTGCGCCAACAGCCGGGGGATAAAAGCATCCAAGCGCTCACGCCCGAGTCGCTGCATAGCCCGCACCTGAGCACCATTATGCAAGCCGGCGATGCGCTGCCATGTCGCTTGCGCATCGGCACAGCCGGCTTCCAGCAACTGCCGGCAGGCAGCCTCTTCGTCCAGCGAACCTTCCCATAACGGTAACCACTCGGCGCCGACACAACCGACAACCTCTTCCCCCTCGACCTCATCCGGGTCGGCAATCACCTGGCGGAAGTGCCAGTCAATCCGCCCGCGCCAGTGCATCAGCTGCTGATGGAAGCTCGGCCAGTCGGCAAAGCCCATGATAAAGGCCACGCGCGCGCGCTCCTGCTCACCGTCCGGGAGCATCTGCGTCTGCCGGTCGGCCAACGCCTGTAAGGCGTGCTCGGTGTAACGCAAAAATTCATAGCCTTCGCGCATCTCAGTAATGACTGCAGACGGCAGATAGCCCTGCCCCTCCAGCACACTCAGCACCTTGAGCAGCGGCCGGTGCTGCAAGCTGAGGTCGCGGCCGCCGTGAATCAGTTGAAACGCTTGGGCGATAAACTCAACCTCACGGATGCCTCCGGAACCCAGTTTGATGTTGTCGGCCATGCCTTTGCGCCGCACTTCCTGCTGAATCAGCTGCTTCATCGCCCGCAGCGCTTCGATTGCAGAGAAGTCTAAATAACGCCGGTAAACAAACGGCATAAGCATTTCCAGCAGGCGCTTACCAACCTGCTGATCGCCCGCCACTACCCGCGCTTTGATCATCGCGTAGCGTTCCCAGTCGCGGCCTTGGTCTTGGTAGTACTGCTCCAGCGCGTTGAAGCTGAACACCAGCGGCCCGGACGAGCCGTAGGGGCGCAGGCGCATGTCGACGCGAAAGACAAAACCATCAACGGTAATCGCGTCCAGCGCCTTGATCAGACGTTGGCCCAAGCGGATGAAAAACTCCTGATTGTCCAATGGTCGCTTAGCCGCGTCGGTCTCACCGACCTCTGCAAAGGCGAAGATCAGGTCGATATCCGACGACAGATTGAGTTCATGGGCACCCAGCTTACCCATGCCGAGCACCACCAATTGCTGCGGCAGGCCGCTGCGGGCACCGATGGGCGTGCCGTACTGAGCACAATGGCGGCTGTACAGCCAGCTAGAGGCCAGGTCGATGCAGGCTTCCGCTAGCAGGGTCAGGTCGCCACAGGTTTCACGCAGATCGCTCAGACGGCAGACATCACGCCAGATGATGCGCGTTTGCTGGCGATTACGCAGACGCCGCAGGCACCGGCCCAACTCGTCCTCATCGGCACAGGCGTCCACCGCTAGCTGTAACTGGGCGCGCACTTCGCCCGCAGCCAAGCTGCGCTCCAACTCGCCGGAGTCGGCTAAATCAAGCAGCATCAGCGGGTCGCGCAGCGCTTGCTCGAAGACAAAATCGCTAGCGGCAAACACCCGCTGCAAGCACTCGAGGCGCGCTGTCGGCCAGCGGGCAAAGCGCGCCGCTTCGTGCTCAGAGAGCGCCGCTACGGCCGCGGGCCAGGCCACTTGCGCACGTTCGGCAAGGCCTTGCAAAGTGGCAGGCAGAGTGGTCAGCGGAGGCAGGCTCATGGTCTATCCTTTTGGCGGGAGCGCCAGAATGAGTGGCGGCAAGCAGATCGCGCAGACGTGCAACACCCTGACGCAATTTTGTAGTTTTACTACTAAAGAATGTGTCAAAAGAGCTGAAGAGAACGTCTCGATGTAGTAAAACTACAAAAGCCGACTCATCCTCTGGCACACCTAAGAATTAACGCGCATGGCCCACAAGGCCTGCTGCGTACCTAAGCCTCCGATTCTGGAAGCCTTTGAGCCCTGGAGCAAGCCATGCAAGACCTCGATCCCGTCGAAACCCAGGAATGGTTGGACGCCCTGGAGTCCGTCCTCGACAAAGAGGGCGAACCCCGCGCCCATTACCTGCTGACCCGTATGGGCGAGCTGGCAACCCGCACCGGCACTCAGTTGCCCTATGCGATCACTACGCCGTACCGCAACACCATTCCGGTCGGTCACGAAGCGATGATGCCCGGCGACCTGTTTATGGAGCGGCGAATCCGCTCGCTGGTGCGCTGGAACGCACTGGCCATGGTCATGCGCACCAACCTCAAAGACCCAGACCTGGGCGGCCACATCTCCAGCTTCGCCTCCAGCGCCACCCTGTATGACATTGGTTTTAACTACTTCTTTAAGGCGCCGACTGAAGAGCACGGCGGCGACCTGATCTACTTCCAGGGTCACGCCTCGCCCGGCATCTATGCGCGCGCCTTTATGGAAGGACGCATCAGCGAAGAGCAGATGAACAACTTCCGCCAGGAAGTCGACGGCCACGGCCTGTCGTCTTATCCGCACCCGTGGCTGATGCCCGAGTTCTGGCAGTTCCCAACCGTATCCATGGGCCTTGGCCCGATCCAAGCGATCTACCAAGCACGCTTTATGAAGTACCTAGAAGCGCGTGGCTTTATACCGGCCGGCAAGCAAAAGGTCTGGTGCTTTATGGGCGACGGTGAGTGCGACGAGCCGGAATCGCTCGGTGCCATCTCACTGGCGGGCCGCGAGAAGCTCGACAACCTGATCTTCGTCATCAACTGCAACCTGCAGCGCCTCGACGGCCCGGTGCGCGGTAATGGCAAGATCATCCAAGAGCTCGAAGGCGTATTCCGTGGCGGTGGCTGGAACGTCACTAAAGTGGTTTGGGGCCGTTTCTGGGACCCACTGCTGGCCAAAGACGTCGACGGTATTCTGCAACGCCGTATGGACGAAGTGATCGACGGCGAGTACCAGAACTACAAAGCCAAAGACGGCGCCTTCGTGCGCGAGCACTTCTTCAACAGCCCTGAGCTGAAGGCGATGGTCGAGCACCTCTCCGACGAAGAAATCTGGAACCTCAACCGCGGCGGTCACGACCCTTACAAGGTTTATGCGGCCTACCATCAGGCGGTCAACCATAAGGGTCAGCCGACCGTGGTCCTGGCTAAGACCATCAAGGGTTATGGCACCGGCGCCGGCGAAGCGAAGAACACCGCGCACAACACCAAAAAGGTCGATATCGAGAGCCTGAAGAAATTCCGCGATCGCTTCGACATCCCCGTGCAGGACGACCAACTGGAAAACCTGCCGTTCTTCAAGCCATCCGCCGAAAGCGCCGAAGGCCGCTACCTGCTGACTCGCCGTACCGCGCTGGGTGGCTTTGTGCCGCAGCGGCGCACGCGCAGCATCAGCCTGCCAACGCCACCACTGGAAACCCTCAAGGCGATTCTGGATGGCTCCGGCGACCGCGAAATCTCCACCACCATGGCGTTTGTGCGGGTGCTCGCGCAGTTGGTCAAAGATAAAGACCTCGGTCAGCGCATCGTGCCGATCATCCCTGACGAGGCGCGCACCTTCGGCATGGAGGGCATGTTCCGCCAGCTCGGCATCTACTCGTCGGTCGGCCAGTTGTACGATCCGGTCGATAAAGACCAGGTGATGTTCTACCGCGAGGACAAGAAGGGCCAAATCCTCGAAGAAGGCATCAACGAAGCCGGCGCCATGTCGTCGTTTATCGCCGCCGGCACTGCTTACAGCAACCACAATCAGCCAATGCTGCCGTTCTATGTGTTCTATTCGATGTTCGGCTTCCAGCGCATCGGTGACTTGGCCTGGGCCGCTGGCGACAGCCGCACCCGTGGCTTCCTGATCGGCGGCACCGCTGGGCGCACCACGCTGAATGGCGAAGGCCTGCAGCACGAAGATGGCCACAGCCATATTCTTGCCAGCACCATTCCTAACTGCCGCACCTTCGACCCAACCTACGGCTACGAGCTGGCGGTGATCATCCGCGAAGGCATCCGCCAGATGACCGAAGAGCAGCAGAACGTGTTCTTCTACCTCACGGTGATGAACGAGTCCTACGTGCAGCCGGCCATGCCGGAAGGCGTCGAAGACGGCATCATCAAGGGCATGTACCTGCTCGAAGAAGACAAGCGCGACGCGGCTCATCACGTGCAACTGCTGGGTTCCGGCACCATTTTGCGTGAAGTGCGCGAGGCGGCAAAAATTCTGCGCGAAGAGTTCAACGTCGGCGCCGATGTGTGGAGTGTCACCAGCTTCAACGAGCTACGCCGTGAAGGTCTAGCCGTGGAACGCAGCAACCGTTTGCACCCACAACAGAAGCCTCAGCAAACCTATATCGAGCAGTGCCTGGGTGGGCGCAAAGGCCCGGTGATTGCGTCTACTGACTATATGAAGCTGTTTGCTGACCAGATTCGCCAGTGGGTGCCAAGCAAGGAATACAAGGTACTGGGCACTGACGGTTTCGGCCGCAGCGACAGCCGCAAGAAGCTGCGGCACTTCTTCGAGGTGGACCGTTATTTCGTCGTGCTGGCAGCCCTTGAGGCCCTGGCCGACCGTGGCGAGATCGAAGGCAAAGTGGTGGCCGAGGCCATCGTTAAATTCGGCATCGACCCGAACAAACGCAACCCACTGGACTGTTAAGAGTCCGTTTTAGAGCGTCGCGAGCGCAGCTCAGGCAAGGCGCAAATCGGCGAAGACGCGGAGTTTACAGTCAGTAAATGAGCAGTCTGAGCCGCTTTGCAACGCAGCATGGGCAAGTGCAGCAGCTATAAAACAGATTCTCTGAGGAGACGCATTGTGAGTGAATTAATTCGCGTACCCGATATCGGCAACGGTGAGGGTGAAGTGATTGAACTGCTGGTTAAGGTCGGTGATCGCATCGAAGCCGACCAGAGCCTGCTGACCTTGGAATCCGACAAGGCCAGCATGGAAATTCCAGCGCCTAAGGCCGGCACTGTTAAAAGTTTGAAGGTCAAGCTCGGCGACCGCCTGAAAGAAGGCGACGAGCTGTTGGAATTAGAGGTTGAAGGCGACAGCGCCGCACCCGCCGCCAGCGCGCCGCCAGCCGCAGCTGAACCTGCGGCAGTAGCGGCACCCGAGCCAACGCCAGCCAAAGCTCCAGCTGCTGCACCGGCAGCCGCTAGTGAATCAGTGCAAGACGTCGCGGTGCCGGACATTGGCTCCTCTGGTAAAGCCAAGATCATCGAACTGCTGGTTAAAGTCGGTGACACGGTCGAGGCCGATCAGTCGCTGTTGGTGCTTGAGTCCGACAAGGCCAGCATGGAAATCCCTTCGCCAGCCGCCGGCGTGGTTGAGAGCCTGAGCGTCAAGCTGGACGACGAGGTCGGTACCGGCGATCCGATCCTTAAGCTGCGCGTCGCTGGCGCCGCAGCACCCACCGCGCCTGCCGCCGCAGCTCCTGCTCCTGCTCCTGCTCCTGCTCCGACAACAGGCCACAGCACGCCCGCAAATGCCGCGCCAGCCGTGGTCGCCGAAGTCAGCGCCATTGCCGCATTGTCGGCAGCCGCCGCCAAAGTGACCGCACCGGTACGCGATGGCAGTAAAGCGCACGCCGGCCCGGCAGTACGCCAGCTGGCGCGCGAATTTGGCGTGGAGCTGGGCGCCGTCACCCCAAGCGGCCCGCACGGCCGGGTGCTCAAGGAAGATGTGCAACTGTTCGTCAAACAACAACTGCAAAAGGTCAGCGCCGCACCGGCTGCCGGCGTCAGTGGCGGCAGCGGTATTCCGCCGATTCCTGAGATTGACTTCAGCAAGTTCGGTGAAGTTGAAGAAGTGCCGATGACTCGCCTGATGCAGGTCGGCGCCAGCAACCTGCACCGCAGCTGGCTCAACGTGCCACACGTCACGCAGTTCGAGAGCGCCGACATCACCGAGTTGGAAGCCTTCCGCATTGCGCAAAAAGGCGCGGCGGAAAAGGCCGGGGTCAAGTTGACGGTTCTGCCGCTGCTGCTCAAAGCTTGCGCCCACCTGCTCAAAGAGCTGCCGGACTTCAACAGTTCGCTGGCGCCTTCGGGCAAAGCACTGATTCGCAAGAAGTACATCAACATCGGCTTTGCCGTGGATACGCCAGATGGCCTGCTGGTGCCGGTACTGAAAAACGTCGAGCAAAAGAGCCTGTTGCAACTGGCTGCCGAAGCCGCCGCACTGGCGGAAAAAGCGCGCAACAAAAAGCTCTCCGCCGACGACATGCAAGGCGCCTGCTTCACCATCTCCAGCCTTGGTCACATTGGCGGCACCGGCTTCACGCCGATCGTCAACGCACCGGAAGTGGCGATTCTCGGGGTCAGCAAAGCCACCATCCAGCCAGTCTGGGATGGCAGTGCCTTCCAACCCAAACTGATGCTACCGCTGTCGCTGTCATACGATCATCGCGTCATCAACGGCGCTGCCGCCGCCCGCTTTACCAAGCGTCTGGGGGAAGTGCTGGGGGATATTCGTACGTTGCTGCTGTAAGGCTGTCGGGCCTCGGTCCATTGCTGCTCAGCAGAACGCCCCGCCTTGCGCGGGGCGTTTTGTATGGCTAGTTCTGTTGCAGATTGCGCAACAGAAACGACAGCGCCTTGGCCAGCTCCTCGGCGCCCTGTTGATCGCGCAGCACACTGAGCAGCGGCGTACCGTCGGCTGGGTTGTTCAACACGCAGCGAATACCCGTAAGGGGGCAGTCATAACGAATATATGGGTCCAGACCAAACACCGACAGGCTGCGGTTACGCACCGTGACGTCGGTGCCCTGCTGCCCGCGCGACTCTTCGCGCAGCAACAACTCGCCTGGCCCGCCGACGCTCAGCTGATAAATCAAGTCGCGCGGCGCAGCCTGCCCAACCTGATAGCCCGCGCGCAAAGCGTAGGTCTGCAGCAATTGATTGCAGTGCTCCAGCAAAGCCGCACGCGGAGTTTTAGCCAGATACAGTTTCTGAATGCCCGCCAAGTAGCGAGCCTGCTCGTTACTGCTAAGCCCATTGCTAGGGCTGCTGACAGGTGTTGCTGCCACGGCACTGCCCAGCAGGCCCATCAAGATTATCCCGCTCAGTTGCCTTGTCAGTCTGATCCGCATCATGCACCCTTGCGCAGCGCTAATAAGAGGTGGGCCGAGCCCCCAGCTCGGCAAGCATACTTGAAGCGAGTCGTCTGATGAAAATCCATACCGATACCGCCAGCCGTCAGGCGGTCGAGGTTGTGACCCAGTTGCCAGTACCGGGCAAATTGGGCCTATTGCGTTTCGAGCGGCTGGACGAAGCCAGTTGGGCCTTGTTGTACCTGGACCCTGCCTGCGCGCAAGTGTTCGGCCAGCCGGCCACCGAGCTGTGCGCGCTGATCGGTGCACCGTTTGCCAGCCTGATGGAACCGCAAGCGCGCCATCAACTGCACACGCACATTCAGCAGCAACTGAGCAACGCCAGCCAATACCAAGTGCGCTACACCCTGCATACCGAGCTCGGGCCGTTGCAGGTGCTGGAGTGTGGCGAGCGTTTTCAGCAGCGTTTACGGCCCTTGCTACGCGGCTATTTGCTGGTCGATCAACAGCCGATGCTGCTGCAGGACAGCCCGCAACTGGCTGAGCTACAGGCGCAGAACGCGCGTCTGCGAACATCCCTAGAACTGCACCAAGACGCGCAGGAACATCACCTGCAGCACTTGCTGCGTTCACGCACTCAACAAAGCCTGATCGTGCGCTTGGCGCGCCATCGCTATACCTCTAGCAACCCACTGCAGGAAGCCGCCGAACTCATCACCCAGGCCGCCTGTGAGGCGTACGGTGTAGCGCGCGCCGGCATCTGGCAGTTGCAGGGTGAACAGTTGCAGGCGCTGGCTCTGTATCGCCGCGATCTGGATCAATACGAGACGCTTTCCGCCATCGAGACACGCCAGTTTCCGGCGTATCTTGAAGCCCTGCACAGTAGCCGCGCCATCGATGCCGACAATGCTCAGCAGGACCCGCGCACCCAAGAGTTATACGAGCATTACCTACGCCCGATGGGGGTTCAGGCGTTGCTGGACGCCAGCATCCGCGTCAACGGCGACCTGCTCGGCGTGCTCTGCCTAGAGCATACCGACGGCCTGCGCGCCTGGCAGACGGATGAAATCGCCTTTGCGGGCGAGCTGGCCGATCAATTCGCACAGGTCATGATCAACCAGCAACGGCGCACGGCTACCAGCGCCCTGCACCTCTTTCAACGTGCGGTTGAGCAAAGCGCCAATGCGTTTCTGTTGATCGACCGCGATGGCCGAGTGGAGTACGTCAATCCGAGCTTTACCGCCATCACCCTGTACAGCGCCGAGGAGGTCTGCGGGCAACTCATCGCTGACCTGCCCGCCTTAGAAAACCTCGTCGATATGCTGTTCGACGCCAAATCCAGTCTCAGTCACAGCAACAGCTGGCAGGGCGAATTTAAGAGCCGGCGTAAAAACTTTGACCCTTACTGGGGCCAGCTATCGATCTCCAAGGTGCATGGTGAGGATGGCGAGCTAAGCCACTACATCGGCATCTACGAAGACATCACCGAAAGTAAACGTGCCCAGCAGCGCATTGAGCGCCTGGCCTATCGCGACAGCCTCACCGGCCTCGGCAACCGTCTGGCCTTTATTCGCGGCCTAGAACAACACTTTGAACAGCAGAGCAGCGCGCCTCTGAGCCTGCTGCTGGTTGATATCGATAACTTCAAACGGATTAACGACAGCCTCGGCCATAACACCGGCGACAAGCTGTTGATCAGTCTGGCCCTGCGCCTGCGTAACACCCTGAGCCCGACCGGCACGCTGGCGCGCTTGGCCAGCAACGAATTTGCCGTGCAGCTGGAAGGCATTGATCAGGCTGAAGGCCTGCGCCTGGCTGAGCAGGTGCTGCAAACCCTGAGCAAGCCGCTGTTCGTCGACAACCAGCTGATCAACGTTAGCGGCTCGGTGGGCTTGGCTTGCGCCCCCGCGCATGGCAACGATCCGCAAGCGCTGCTGAAAAGTGCCGGTCTGGCGTTGCACAAGGCCAAAGCCAACGGCAAGCAACAGGTGCAAGTGTTCAACGAAACCTTGAATGCCGAGGCCAACTACCGTCTGTTTGTGGAAAACAACCTGCGCCGCGCCCTGATGCAGAACGAGTTGGAGGTGTATTACCAGCCCAAACTGAGCCTGAAAACCGGCCAGCTACAAGGCTTGGAAGCGCTGCTGCGCTGGAGCCACCCGGAGCGCGGGATGATCTACCCGGACCAGTTCATCAGCGTGGCGGAAGAAACCGGGCTGATCATTCCGATCGGCAAATGGGTCGCGCGCCAAGCCTGTCGTATGAGCAAACAGTTGCTGGCAGTTGGCTTGGGTGAATGCCCGATCGCCATCAACGTCTCACCGAAACAGTTTTCCGACCCGGAACTGGTGGACTCGATCCGCGCCATTCTCAGCGAAGAAGACTTGCCCGCTCACTTGCTGGAGCTAGAGCTGACCGAAAGCCTGCTGCTGGAAGCCAGCGAAACCACCCATCAGCAACTGAATGACCTCAAAGCACTGGGCCTGACCCTAGCCATGGATGACTTCGGCACTGGCTACTCGTCGCTCAGCTACCTGAAGAAATTCCCCATCGACGTGATCAAAATCGATCGCAGCTTTATCAAAGACATCCCAGATGACCAAGACGATATGGAGATCACCTCGGCAGTGATTGCCATGGCTCACAAGCTCAAGCTCAAGGTGGTCGCCGAAGGGGTCGAGACCGCGGCCCAAGTAGCCTTCCTGCGCCGCCAGCAGTGCGATATCGGCCAGGGCTACCTGTTCGACCGGCCCATCGCCGGCCGCGATTTAATCCCGCGCCTACGCCGCTATCTCAGCGCCGCGCCGCGCAAACCCAAGCACTAATTAGCCTGCCAAGCGCTAACGTCGGCGCAATGATGCGGTCTATTGTCTACTGCGGCCCCGCTCCCAGGCCCACCCATTGAGGAACCCCCATGGTCTTGCGCTCGCAAATTCTCGTGCACAAACAGTCACTGCCCACCGCTGAGCAAGCGCTACCGGGCCGTGATACGCCCGTCGTGGTCCCGACACGGCACGCCGTCAACGGCCATCCGCTGCAGGCACCGTTCCCGGCAGGCATGCAGCAGGCAGTGTTTGCCATGGGTTGTTTCTGGGGTGCCGAACGGCGTTTTTGGCAGCAACCTGGGGTTTACAGCAGCGCCGCAGGTTATGCCGGCGGCCATACACCCAACCCAACCTATGAGGAAGTTTGCTCCGGGCTGACCGGCCACACCGAGGTGGTGCTAGTGGTCTTCGACCCGCAGGTAACCAGCTATGCAGCGCTGCTGAAGGTCTTCTGGGAGGCGCACAACCCAACCCAAGGCATGCGTCAGGGCAACGACAGTGGCAGCCAATATCGCTCGGCCATCTATTGCTACGGTAACGAGCAATTGGACGCTGCGCTGGCCAGCCAAGCGGCCTTTCAGCAGGCGCTGGAAACCGCAGGCCTAGGTTTGATCACCACCGAGATCGCTGCCGCACCAGCCTTCTACTATGCCGAGGACTATCACCAGCAATACCTAGCCAAGAACCCCCGCGGCTACTGCGGGCTAGGCGGCACGGGCGTGTGCCTGCCGGCGTAAGCACCGGCATGCACCTATCAACCGGCGGCTTGCTCCTCGATCAGCCAATCCAGCTTCCAGCCGCCCTGGGTCTGGCCGAGGTTCTGCCCAAGCCACGGCAATACCGCACGCAACTCGTCTTCCAGCCCCCACGGCGGGTTGGCGATGGCCAGGCCTGAACCATTCAGGCCGACATCGGAGTTATCGGCGGCATGCACCAGTAACTCGATGCGCAGCAGCTTGGGCGCGCCCGTGCCTTGCAGGTCTTGATAGAAACGCTTGAGCTGGCGCTGGTCCTTGATCGGATACCAGATCGCCACCACGGCTTGGCGCATGCGCGCGATGCTTTCTTTCATCGCTTGGGCACAACGTTGCAACTCATCGGCCTGCTCAAACGGCGGATCAATCAGCAATACCACGCGCTTTTGCTCGGTGGGCAGCAAGGCCCGTGGCACATGCCAGCCCTCACCCAGATGCACGGCCACACGGCGGTCGTACTTCATATTGGCTTTGAGTAACAGGCCGTCTTCCGGGTGTTTCTCGTTCAGCTGCAGGCGGTCCTGCTCGCGGCTCAGCTCACGGGCGACTTCCGGCGAGCCGGGGTAGTAACGCAGCTGGCCGTCAGGGTTGATTGCACGGATCACGCCGAGGTAATCGTCGAACAACGCCGGCACATCATCGGCCTGCCAAACGCGCTGGATACCTTCCAGCCATTCGCCAGTACGGCTGGCCTGATCGCCGCGCAGGTCATACAAGCCGATGCCCGCATGGCTGTCGAGGTAGGCATAGGGCGCGTCCTTCTTGGCCATCAGGGCCAAGATGCGCGACAGGACTAAGTGTTTGAGCACATCGGCATGGTTGCCGGCGTGAAAGGCGTGACGGTAGTTCATGGCAGATTCCTCGCAAGGCCGGCAGTTTAACAGGCCTGCGCGCCAAGCCGCCGATTCGGTTTGGGCGCTGTATCACTGTGCCCTATGGTGCTAGTCGACCGACCGTCTCGCCCCTAGACTCGGCCGATCGCAATCGAGGTATAGCCCATGTCTGAGACCCTGCTTAGCTCCCGTAATCTGGCCTTCGAACTCTATGAAGTGCTGGATGCTGAGGCCCTGACCGCGCGTGAACGCTTCGCTGAACACAGCCGCGAAACCTTCGACGCCGCCATCGGCACCGCCCGCAGCATCGCCGAAAACCTGTTCGCGCCACACAACCGCAAGGCTGACGAGCATGAGCCGCAGTATGTGGACGGCACCGCGGTGCTGATCCCCGAGGTTAAGCCGGCGGTGGACGCCTTCCTCGAAGCTGGCTTTTTGAATGCCACTCGGGAATTCGAAGCAGGCGGCATGCAGCTGCCCAACTTATTGTCGCAGGCGTGCTTTGCGCACTTTCAGGCGGCCAACGCGGCGACCACCTCGTACCCGTTCCTGACCATGGGTGCGGCCAACCTGATTGAGAGCTTCGGCAGCGACGAACAAAAAGCGCGCTTCTTGCAGCCGATGATCGATGGCCGCTTCTTCGGCACCATGGCCCTAACCGAGCCGCATGCGGGTTCATCGCTGTCGGACCTGCGCACCAAGGCCGAGCCACAGGCGGACAGCAGCTACCGGCTCAAGGGCAACAAAATCTTTATCTCCGGCGGCGACCACCCGTTGAGCGAAAACATCGTGCACATGGTGCTCGCCCGCCTGCCCGATGCACCGGCTGGGGTGAAGGGCATCAGCCTGTTTATCGTGCCGAAGTTTCTGGTCAACGACGATGGCAGCCTGGGTGCGCGCAACGACGTCATCCTCGCCGGCTTGTTCCATAAAATGGGCTGGCGCGGCACCACCTCTACCGCGCTTAACTTCGGCGACAACGGCGAATGTGTCGGCTATCTGGTGGGCAAGCCGCATGCGGGCCTTAGCTACATGTTCCAGATGATGAACGAAGCGCGCATCGGCGTGGGCATGGGTGCAGTGATGCTCGGCTATGCCGGTTATCTGTACTCACTGGACTACGCCCGCCAGCGTCCGCAAGGCCGCCTGCCAGATGGCAAGGACGCAACCAGCGCGCAAGTGGCGATCATCGAGCACGCCGATGTGCGCCGTATGCTGCTAACGCAGAAGGCCTATGTTGAAGGCGCCTTCGACCTAGGTTTGTATGCCGCCCGGTTGTTTGACGACACGCAGACGCTGGAAACCGCAGAAGAGCGCAACACTGCCCTGGAACTGCTCGACCTGCTGACGCCGATTGTTAAATCCTGGCCGTCGGAGTTCTGCCTTAAGGCCAACGAGTTGGCTATCCAGATTCTCGGCGGCCACGGCTACACCCGCGAGTACCCGGTGGAGCAGTATTACCGCGACAACCGCCTGAACCCGATCCATGAAGGCACTCACGGCATCCAGTCGCTCGATCTGCTGGGCCGCAAGGTGGCGATGAACAACGGCGCCGCACTCAAGCAACTGATCAAGCTAATCCAAGCCAGCTGCCAACGCGCCGCTGCGTTCGACTCACTCAGCACCCTGCGCCAGCCGCTGGAACATTTGCTGGCACGTGTCTCAGCCGTCACCTTAGCGCTGCTGGGCGACCTGATAAGCGGCAAGATCAACCAAGGCTTGGCCAACTCGGCGCTGTACCTCAAGGTCTTTGGTCATCTGGTGATCGGCTGGCGCTGGTTGGAGCAAGCCATTCATGCCGAGCAAGGGCTAGCCCGTGGCGATGCGGCCGATGCCGAGTTCTATCAAGGCAAACTGCAAGCCGCGCGCTACTTTCTGACCTGGGAAGTGCCGGGCTGCCACCACGAACTGGCAATTCTCGAAGCCCGTGACGACACCTGCCTGAACATGCAGGACGCGTGGTTCTAAATACGCTGACGCAATGTTCAATACGCCTCGCGCCATCGCGGGGCGTTTTTTTGCCTACGGCTTAAACCCGCAGGGTAGAATCCGGCACGGGTTCTGCAGAGCAGAACCGACCCCACCTTTTTTTACGGAGTACGCCTGTGGACGCCAGCGCCATCAACAGCCTGTTTTTGATCGGCGCGTTGCTGGTGGGCGTGAGCATTTTGGTCAGCGCGTTTGGCTCACGCTTCGGCATTCCGATTCTGGTGGTGTTTCTCGGGGTCGGCATGCTGGCCGGCAACGATGGGCCGGGCGGCATCAACTTCAGCAATTACTCCACCGCCTATCTGGTCGGCAACTTGGCGCTGGCGATCATCCTGCTGGACGGTGGCATGCGCACCCGAGTGGAAAGCTTCCGCGTCGCCTTGTGGCCATCGCTATCACTGGCAACCCTTGGCGTACTGGTGACTGCCGGGCTGACCGGCTTGGTCGCCGCCTGGCTGTTCAACCTCAGCCTGCTGGAAGGCATGCTGATCGGCGCGATCGTCGGCTCCACCGATGCCGCTGCGGTGTTCAGTCTGCTCGGTGGTCGCGGCCTGAACCAGCGGGTCACCGCCACGCTAGAAATCGAGTCCGGCAGTAACGACCCGATGGCGGTGTTCCTTACCGTCTCGCTGATCGAAATTCTCGCCAGCCCCGGCCATAGCGTCAGCTGGCAGTTGGGCCTGCACCTGATCCGCGACTTCTCCATCGGCGCGGTGTTCGGCCTCGGCGGCGGCTGGTTGCTGCTGCAGCTGGTCAATCGCCTGCAACTGGCCAGCGGCCTGTATCCATTGTTGGTAGTGAGCGGCGGCCTGGTGATTTTCGCCACCACCAACGCCGCCGGCGGCAGCGGCATCTTGGCTATTTATCTGTGCGGCCTGCTGCTGGGCAACCGGCCGATTCGCTCGCGGCACGGCATTCTGCATATTCTCGACGGTCTGACCTGGCTGGCGCAGATCGGCATGTTCTTGGTTCTCGGCCTGCTGGTCACCCCACATAACTTGCTGCCTATCGCTGTGCCGGCGCTGGCCCTAGCGCTGTGGATGATCTTGTTTGCGCGGCCGCTGTCGGTGTTCCTCGGCCTGATGCCGTTTCGCGCGTTCCATGACCGAGAAAAAGCCTTTATCGCCTGGGTAGGTTTACGCGGCGCAGTGCCGATCATCCTCGCGGTGTTCCCGCTGATGGCCGGCCTACAAAACGCCCAACTGTTCTTCAACGTGGCGTTTTTTATCGTCTTGGTGTCGCTGATTCTGCAGGGCACCAGCCTGCCGTGGATGGCCAAACTGTTGCGCGTTACCGTGCCGCCAGACCCCGCGCCTGTGTCCCGTGCCGGTTTAGAGATTCATCCAAGCAGCGAATGGGAGCTGTTCGTTTACCGCCTCGGTGCGGAAAAATGGTGCATCGGCGCGCCGTTACGCGACCTGAAGATGCCCGAAGGCACACGCATCGCCGCGCTGTTTCGCGGCAGCGAATTGCTGCACACCTCAGGCAGCACCACCTTGGAGGCCGGCGATGTGCTCTGTGTGGTCGGCCATGAATATGACCTGCCAACCCTGGGCAAACTGTTTATCGAGGCGCCAAAACGCGGCCAAGACCTGCGCTTCTTCGGTGACTTCGTGCTTGAAGGCGATGCGCAACTGGGCGCCATCGCCGCGCTGTATGGCTTGAAACTAGAAGGTGCGGAAGGTCAGCTGCACCTCGGGCGCTTTATCGCCCATCAGATTGGTGGCGAGCCGGTAGTCGGCGACCAAGTGGAGTGGAACAACCTAACGTGGACCGTGGCAATGATGGACGGGAACAAAATCCGTAAAGTCGGGGTCAAGTTCCCCGAAGGCGGGCGCCCCGGCCCCGGTCTATTCCTCTAAACTGCCCTTTCTTTCACCTGCCTTACGAAAACCAACTATGTCTTCTTTGCGTATTTTGTTTGTTGCCACCCTGCTCGGGCTTTGCCTCACGGCGCCCCTGTCTGCCGCAGAACTGCCCTCCAGTAGCGCAGTACAACGCAGCCTCGACAGCCTGCCCGACCGCAAGCTGCCGGAAGCCGAGCAGAAGGCACTGCAAAAAACCTACGAACAGACCTTGAGTTTTCTGGCGCAAGCCAGCGCCAGCGAGCAAGCGCTGAGCCAGCTGAAAACCCAGCTGGATGATGCACCACGTCAGATTAGAGAGGCCCAGCGCGAGCTTGCCAAACTCAAGGCCAACCCACCCAAACCGCTCGCCCAGCAATTAAAAAACTACACTGCGGCGCAGCTGGAACTGCTGCTCAACGATCGCGCCAACCAACTGGCCGCCTGGCAGGCCGCACTCAGTGATGCCAATAGCCTGATCATTACGGCGCAGACGCGCCCCGAGCGCGCCCAGGCCGAAATCAGCAGCAGCCAAATCCGCTTACAAGTCATCAGCGGCCTGTTGAAAAACGGCAAGACCAACAGCCCAGAGCAACGCGACCTGCTGCTGGCCGAGCAAGCTGCGCTCAACGCCCTGCTACTGCAACGCCGGCGCGAACTGGCGGGCAACAGCCTGCTGCAGGATATCGGCACCAGCCAACGCGACCTGCTGATGGAGCGCATTACCCGCAGCGAGCAGGAAACCCGTGAGCTGCAAGCCCTGATCAACGAGAAACGCCGCCAGCAATCAGAAAAAGCCGTGGCCGAGCTTTCGGTCGAGGTGGCAAAAGCCGGTGGCGACAGTCTGCTGGCCAAAGAAAGCACCATTAACTTGAAGATGTCCGACTACTTGCTGCGCGCCACCGCGCGCCTCAACGAGTTGACCGAACAAAACCTGCAAACCAAGCAGCAGCAAGACAACATCAACCAAAGTGACCAGGCCCTAGAAGAGCAAATCAGCGTACTGCGGGGCAGCTTGCTGCTGGCCAAAATTCTCAACCAACAAAAACAGGCGCTGCCGCATATTCGGGTGGAGAAAAACCTCGCCGATGAAATTGCCGATATCCGCCTGTACCAGTTCGAGCTCAACCAGCAACGGGAAAAAATTCGTAATCCCAACGCTTATGTGGACCAGCTATTGGCCGGGCAAACCGCCGAGCATGACACCCCAGAACTGCGTAAGGCGTTGCTTGAGTTGATCAGCAGCCGCAGCGAGTTGTTTGAGCGGTTAAACAGCGAACTGAATGAGTTGCTCAACCAGTCGATCACCCTGCAGCTCAACCAAAAACAACTGCAAACCACTGCACAAACCCTGCGCGCCACCCTCGACGAGCAACTGTTTTGGATCCCCAGCAACAAGCCGTTGGACCTAGCGTGGATCGAGCAGTTGCCAGACCAACTGGCCCGCCAGTTCAGTAGCATGCCTTGGGGTTCCGCGATCAATGAGCTAGGCATTGGCTTGGTTAATCAGCCACTGTTATTTCTGCCGCTGTTGCTGCTCATTCTGACCCTGCTGTGGAAGCGTAATTACCTCTACAAGAAGCTCGATGACCTGCATCAGGACATCGGCCACTTCAAGCGCGACAGCCAGCTGCACACGCCCATGGCATTGCTGCTCAACCTGCTGCTGGCACTGCCGGTTGGGCTGTTTCTGATGCTCTGCGGCTTTGCCCTACAAATTGACGCGCGCGGGCAAAACGCCAACCTCGGCATCGCTCTGGTGCAAATGGCTGAAGTCTGGATGCTGTTCTATACCACCTACCGGATTCTCAGCCCCGGCGGCGTGGCCGAATTGCATTTCCGCTGGAACCGTCCGCAGGTGGCCTTCCTGCACTCCCAGGTGCGTAAGTTGGGCCTATTGGTGATGGCCTTGGTGGCCGTCAGCACGGTGGCTGAGCATCAGCAAGATGTGCTGGACCGCGACGTGCTGGGCATCGGTATCGTGCTGTTCTGCTTTATAACTATGGCGTGGTTGTTGATTAAGCTGATGATCAGCGCGCCGGTGCGCGAGCACGCCTCACCGCTGCGCCAGGCCATCGGTCTGGGTTTTATTGCCCTGCCGTTAGGTCTCAGCGTGGCGGTTGGCATGGGCTATTTCTACACCGCCTTGAAACTCAGTGATCGCCTGATCGAAACCCTGTACCTGCTGATTATTTGGCTAATGGTCGAGGCCACCTTTGTCCGCGGCCTCGCAGTGGCGGCCCGGCGCCTGGCATACCAGCGCGCCCAAGCTAAGCGTCAGGCGCCGAGCAAAGACAATGTCGACGGCGTGGAGATGAACGAAGAACCGGCCCTGCATATCGACCAGGTCAACGAGCAGTCCATGCGCCTGATCAACATGGCCCTGTTCGGTTTGTTCCTTGCCGGCCTGTACTGGGTCTGGGCCGACCTAATCAGCGTATTTTCGTACCTCGACAACATCACCCTGTACGAATACAGCATTGGCACCGGCGATGCAGTCACGATGGTGCCCATCAGCTTGCGCGATCTGCTCGGCGCGCTGGTGATCATCGTTATTTCCACCGCCTTGGCGCGCAACCTGCCGGGCCTACTCGAGGTGCTGGTGCTGTCGCGCCTAAACCTCGGCCAAGGCAGCGCCTACGCCACCACCACGCTGCTGTCTTATGCGATTGCCGCACTGGGTTTTGTCGCCACCCTGTCGACCCTCGGCGTCAGCTGGGACAAGCTGCAATGGCTGGTCGCCGCCCTGTCGCTGGGTATCGGTTTTGGTATGCAGGAGATCTTTGCCAACTTTATCTCTGGTCTGATCATCCTGTTCGAGCGCCCGGTACGCATCGGTGACACCGTGACCATCGGCGCGCTGTCCGGCACGGTAAGCCGCATTCAGATCCGGGCCACCACCATTACCGATTTCGACCGCAAAGAAATCATCGTACCGAACAAGACCTTCGTCACCGACCAGCTGATTAACTGGTCACTGACCGACACCGTCACCCGTGTGGTGATCAATCTCGGTTTGGCTTACGAGACCGACTTGCCGCTCGCGCGCAAGCTGATCATGCAGGCGGTCAATAGCAATGTGCGCGTGCTGCGCGAGCCGGCACCGCAACTGTTCTTCGTCAACATTGGCGCCAGCACCTTTAACCATGACCTGCGCTTTCACGTGCGTGAGCTCGGCGACCGGCTACCGGCCACCGACGAATTGCTGACTGAAATCGCTACCCGCTTCCGCGAACACAATGTGGAAATGGCCTTCAACCAGATGGATATCTTCGTCAAGAATCTGCAAGGTCAGGAAGCGCAGTTAGGCAGTATCCAACAGCCCGTCGCGACGCAGGCGAAAGCCGCCGAGACCGACGACGAGAGTTAAGCCCGGCACCACCCGCCGCCCCAAAGCCACGCCCGCACGCACGCTGCGGGCGCACGGCATTGCCGCCAGCCCTGCGGCTGCACATACCCTGCAATTGCCGGAGACGCCTTGTGAAGTCCCTTACCGACCTGAACTTCGACAACCGCTTCGCCCGCCTCGGCGATGCGTTCTCTGCGCCGGTGCAGCCCGAGCCAATAAACGAGCCGCGCCTCGTGGTAGCCAGCAGCGCCGCCATGGCCCTGCTCGACCTCGACCCCGCGCAGGCCGATGAGCCGATATTTGCCGAGCTGTTCGGCGGCCACAAACTATGGAGCGAGGCCGAGCCACGGGCGATGGTCTATTCCGGCCACCAATTCGGCGGTTATAGCCCACGGCTTGGTGATGGTCGCGGCCTGCTGCTCGGTGAGGTAGTGAATGCTAAGGGCGAGTATTGGGACCTGCACCTCAAAGGTGCCGGGCCAACGCCCTACTCACGCTCCGGCGATGGCCGTGCCGTGCTGCGCAGTTCGATCCGTGAATTTCTCGCCAGCGAATACCTGCATGCGCTGGGTATTCCCAGCTCACGGGCCGTGTGCGTGATCGGCTCCAACACGCCAGTCTGGCGCGAGCGTCAGGAGTCGGCGGCAATGGTCCTGCGCTTGGCCCCCAGCCATGTGCGCTTCGGCCACTTTGAATACTTCTATTACAGCAAGCAGCCCGAGCAACTAAAAACCCTGATTGAGCATGTCATCGACTGCCACTTCCCCGAATGCCGCGAGCAGCCGCAGCCTTATCTGGCGCTGTTTCGCACGGTACTCGAACGCAACGCCGAGTTGATCGCTCGCTGGCAGGCTTACGGCTTCTGCCATGGGGTGATGAACAGCGACAACATGTCGATTCTCGGCATTACCTTCGACTTCGGCCCGTACGCTTTTCTCGACGACTTCGACGCCCAACACATCTGCAATCACTCCGACGACAGCGGCCGCTACAGCTTCAGCAATCAGGTACCAATCGCGCACTGGAACCTCAGTGCGCTAGCCCAAGCCTTGACCCCATTTATTGCAGTCGATGCCCTGCGCGAAACCCTCGGCTTGTTCCTGCCGTTGTATCAAGCCCATTACCTCGACCTGATGCGCCGCCGTTTGGGCCTGACCAACGCCGACGAGCAAGACCAGCAACTGATCGAGCGCCTGCTGCAACTGATGCAAGGCAGCGCCATCGACTACAGCCTGTTCTTCCGCCGCCTTGGCCAGCACGCACCGGCACAGGCGGTAGCCAGCCTACGCGACGAGTTTGTCGACCTTAGCGGCTTCGACGCTTGGGCTGCCGACTATTGCGCCCGCAGCGTTTTACAGGGTGACAGCGAAGAAGCCCGGCGCACTCGCATGCACGCGGTTAACCCGCTGTATGTGCTGCGCAATTACTTGGCGCAACAGGCAATCGCCGCGGCGGAACAGGGCGACTATGGCCCGGTGCGTGAGCTGCATGCAGTGCTCAGCCGGCCGTTCGAGGAGCAAGTCGGCATGCAGGCGTATGCCGAACGCCCACCAGAAAGCGGTAAGCATCTGCAGATCAGTTGCTCGTCCTAGCCCGCACGTCTGCTGCAGTCACCCGCTAAAACACATGCCATTGCGTATGCGCATTGACCGCAGCCAGCATCTTTGCCCATGCTGCGTGCTTTATTTACTGCCCGAGAGGACCCCTCGATGAAACTGGAAACCCTGGCCATTCACGCCGGCTACAGCCCCGACCCGACCACTAAGTCGGTGGCCGTGCCGATCTACCAGACCAGCTCATTCGCCTTCGACAGCACCCAGCATGGCGCCGACCTGTTCGACCTCAAGGTGCCGGGCAATATTTATTCGCGGATCATGAACCCCACCAACGATGTGCTGGAACAGCGCGTCGCGGCGCTGGAAGGCGGCGTCGGCGCCCTGGCCGTAGCCAGCGGCATGGCCGCCATCACCTATGCCATTCAGACCCTGGCCGAAGTCGGCGACAACATCGTCTCGGTAGCCAAGCTGTACGGCGGCAGCTACAACCTGTTTGCCCACACCCTGCCACGCTCCGGGATTGAAGTGCGCTTTGCCGCCCATGACGACATCGCGGCCCTCGAAGCGCTGATCGACAGCCGCACCAAGGCGGTGTTTTGCGAGTCAATCGGCAACCCCGCCGGCAACATCATCGACCTGCAAGCCCTGGCTGACGCTGCACACCGGCATGGCGTGCCGTTGATCGTCGACAACACCGTGGCCACGCCGATTCTGTGCCGGCCGTTCGAGCACGGCGCCGACATCGTTATCCACTCGTTAACCAAGTACATGGGTGGCCACGGCACCAGCATCGGCGGCATCGTGGTCGACTCGGGCAAATTCCCGTGGGCCGAAAATAAGCAGCGCTTCCCGTTGTTGAACACCCCTGACCCGTCTTACCACGGCGTGACCTACACCGAAGCCTTCGGCCCGGCGGCGTTTATCGGCCGCTGCCGCGTGGTGCCGCTGCGCAACATGGGCGCAGCACTCTCGCCGTTTAACGCCTTCCTGATTCTGCAGGGTTTGGAAACGCTAGCCCTGCGTATGGAGCGTCACTGCGAGAACGCCATGAAAGTGGCCACCTACCTGCAAAACCATCCGCTGGTGGCCTGGGTCAAGTACGCCGGCCTGCCGGATCACCCCGAGCATGCACTGGCCGTGCGCTTCACCAGTGGCAAGCCCGCCAGCATCATGACCTTCGGTATTCACGGCGGTGTCGAGGCCGGTGCGCGCTTTATCGACGCCCTGCAACTGGTGGTGCGCTTGGTGAACATCGGCGACGCCAAGTCATTGGCCTGCCACCCAGCCTCGACCACCCACCGCCAGCTGAACGAAGAAGAGCTGGCTAAAGCGGGCGTTAGTCAGGACATGATTCGCCTGTCGATTGGCATCGAGCATATCGACGACATCCTCGCCGACCTTGAGCAATCGCTGCAGGCGGCTAAAGGCTAAACCCACGCCTGCCTTGATATCGGCCAGAATGACTCCAGATAGGACTGAACCCTACTGGAGTCATTCATGACCACCCCGCTGACGATCCCCTGCCCGCATTGCAATGGCCTCAATCGTATTCCCAGTGCACGACTCGGCGACGCGCCAAGCTGTGGCCGCTGCAAAAAACCACTGCTGCTCAGCCAGCCGTTCGAGCTGAGCGCCAGTAACTACGCCAGCCAGATCAAGGGCGACCTGCCGTTGCTGGTGGATGTCTGGGCCAGTTGGTGCGGCCCCTGCCAGGCCTTTGCGCCAACCTTCACGCAAGCGGCCGGCGCGCTGGTCGGGCGTTGCCGCTTGGCCAAACTCGACAGCGAAGCGCATCAACAGTTGGCCGGACAACTGGGCATCCGCTCAATCCCCAGTCTAATTCTGTTTAAAAATGCTCAGGAGACGGCGCGCCAGAGCGGCGCCATGGCTTTACCGCAGCTAATGGCCTGGCTACGCCAACAGGGCATTTGAGCACTTCGGTCAGCAGCAACGAGCCGCCCGGTCATTGCACGACCGGGGGCAGCCACTAGGCTGAAGGACACCCCGAATCAGGAGCCGTCCATGGCCTTTCCCGCTGAAATCGCTCGCCAGTTCACCGAAGAGAAAATCGCCTTCGTTAAGCGTATGAACCTTAAGGCTGAGGTGCTGGAGCCCGGCTTCGTACGCCTGCGCGTACCGCTGGCCGGCAACCAGAATCATATCGGCACCATGTACGCTGGCGCGCTGTTCACCCTGGCAGAAATACCCGGTGGCGCACTGTTTATCACCAGCTTCGATGCCACTAAGTTCTATCCGATTATCAAGGAAATGAACCTGCGCTTTCGCCGCCCGGCCACGGGCGATATCGTCGTCGAAGCGCGGATCAGCGACGCCGAGATCGAACGCTTGCAAGCCGAAGCGCAAACCCATGGCAAGGCCGATTACACTCTGGAGTTACAACTGCTAGACAGCCATGGCGAAGTGGTCGCACTCAGCCGTGGGGTGTATCAATTGCGTAAGCACTGACACGGCAAGCTTGCCGTGGATCAAGGTAGCGCGCGGGGTTTAAGCCAAACTGTTGCTCTTCACGGAGGATTCGCCTTGTTCAAACATATCCTGATTGCCCACGACCTCAGTCATGAAGCCGATGTGGCCCTGCGCCGCGCGGTGCAGTTGGCCAACCAGCATCACGCCAAACTGACCCTCCTGCATGTGCTTGAAGGCCAGCAAAAAGGCAGCGCCCTAACCAGTTTAAAAACTGCCGCCGAGCATGTACTCGGTGAGCGCTTGGCGACCTACAGCCATAACCACGCGGATGTGCGCCTAGAGCAAGGCAAGGCCAATGAGGTGGTGCTCAAGTTGCTCGGCGCTGGGGACATCGACTTGCTGGTACTCGGCGCCCACCACAAGGGCCGCCCGGAACTGTTCACCGGCACCAACCTCGACCGCCTGGCCCGGCAAAGCCCAGTGCCGGTGCTGCTGGCGGTGAATGAGGATGATCAAGCCTATCAACAGGCCGTGGTCGCGATCGATTCGTCGCTGTGCGCTTGTCATGCCTTGCAACACGCCTATCAAACGCTGCCGGTAGACGCGCAGCTGCACGCTCTGAATATCTTCTCGACCAGCAGCCGCCTGTCTGAGCGTGACAGCCAAGAGCGCCTAGAGATGCAGCGCGTGTTGATTGCCAACTTGATCGAAGATGAGGCCAGCCGCCTGCCCAAGCCCGGCCCACAGCTCAATCATGAGGTGATTGCGGGCACACTAGCCGGCGGCCTCGACAGCGAACTCACCAAGCGCAAGCCGCAGCTCTTGGCGCTAGGCCGCCATGGCCGTGGCGCGCTGGCGCAAGCACTGCTCGGCAGCCTGGCCCAGCATTACCTGAACAAAGCCCCGTGCGACGTGCTGGTGGTGCGCTAACGCCGCGCCATAACCAATAAGGGCGCCATATGGCGCCCTTATTGCTGGTATTGCACTCGTTTCAACCGCCCTGTTCGAGCAACTGATACAGCTCGACGAATTGCTGAGTCAGCTTGTGCCGTGGCTCAAGAAAGATCAGCGGCGCACAGGCTTGGTGCGACTCGCGCATCTTCACCGAACTGTTGAGGTATACCGGCAACACCGGCAAGCCTTCGGCAATCAATTCATCCAGCAGCTGTTGTGGCAGGCTGGCACGCGGCTGGAACTGGTTGACCACGATGCCTTCAACTTCGAGGTCTTCGTTATGGTCATCTTTGATCTCTTCAATCTCACGCAGCAGGCCATACAGGGCTTGGCGGGAGAAACTGTCACAGTCGAAGGGGATCAGGACACGGTCGGCCGCGATCATCGCCGAAACGGTATAGAAATTCAGGGCGGGCGGGGTATCCAGATAAATCCGGTCGTAATCCTCGGCCAATTCATCCAGCAACTTACGCAGCTTATTGATCTTGTGCTTCTGCTCCAGCTTCGGCTGCAAGTCGGCCAGCTCAGCGGTGGCGGTGATCAGGTGCAGGTTCTCGAATGGCGTCTCGTAGATATCGACCTTACCCTTTTTGGCAAAAGGCCCGGACGCTAAGGTCTGCTTGAAGAAGTCAGCAATACCAGTAGGCACCTCATCGCCGGTCAAACCGGTGAGGTAATGGGTCGAGTTACCCTGCGCATCGAGGTCAATCAGCAGGGTACGATGCCCTTCTGCTGCACTAACGGCTGCTAAGTTGCAGGCAATACTGGATTTGCCCACGCCACCCTTTTGATTAAATACCACGCGCCGCATGCCACACCTCCCTGAGCCGGTCGAGTTGCCGATTCTATGCAAAGCGTGTGACAAGGGCGAGGCATTCAGCAGCGCAGTGCCGAGTAAAGCGCCAAATGACCGTCAAGCGCCGACAGTGCGGCGGTTTGACGGCCCAGGCTTGCGGCTTAGTTGTGGTACTGCGCCGACAGTTCGTGCACCGCCGCAAAGAACGCGCCGGCATGGGCCGGATCGACTTCTGGGGTAATACCATGGCCGAGGTTGAACACCTGGCCGGTACCGTGGCCATAGCTGGCGAGAATGCGCGCCACTTCAGCACGGATCGCCGCCGGACTGGCGTACAGCACGCTCGGGTCCATATTGCCTTGCAAGGCCACTTTGCTGCCGACACGGGCGCGGGCACTGCCGATATCACATGTCCAGTCCAGACCCAAGGCCTCAGCGCCGGTCTCGGCCATCGACTCCAGCCACAAGCCGCCACCTTTGGTGAACAGGATTACCGGCACGCGGCGACCGTCGTGCTCGCGGATCAAGCCGTCGATGATCTTCTGCATATAGGCCAGAGAGAACTCTTGGTACGCCGCCGCCGACAAGCTGCCGCCCCACGAATCGAAAATCTGCACCGCCTGAGCGCCGGCCAGAATCTGCCCATTGAGGTAGGCAGTCACCGACTGAGCCAGCTTGTCGAGCAGTGCGTGCATGGCTTGCGGATCGTTGTAGAGCATGGCTTTGGACTTACGGAAGTCCTTCGACGAGCCGCCTTCAACCATGTAGGTCGCCAGTGTCCAAGGGCTGCCGGAGAAGCCGATCAGCGGCACACGACCATTCAATTCGCGGCGAATGGTGCGCACCGCGTCCATCACATAGCCCAGATCCTTTTCCGGATCAGGAATCGGCAACGCTTCGATATCGGCCATGCTGGTGATGACTTTCTGGAAGCGCGGACCTTCACCCGTTTCAAAGTACAGACCTTGGCCCATGGCATCGGGAATGGTCAGGATGTCGGAAAACAGAATCGCCGCGTCCAGCTGCGGGTAACGGTCCAGCGGCTGGATGGTGACCTCACAGGCCAGCTCAGGGTTCTTCATCAGTTTGACGAAGTTACCGGCTTGGGCGCGGGTGGCACGGTATTCTGGCAAGTAACGACCGGCCTGACGCATCATCCAAACCGGGGTGACATCCACCGGCTGCTTGAGCAGGGCACGCAGAAAACGGTCGTTCTTCAAGACGGTCATGGCAGGTTCCAGACTAATGAGCAAAAGAGTACGGGCATTTTCGCAGAGCCCAATGCAAAAGGCACGGCGAGTGCCGTGCCTTTTGTCTATCGCCTGATCCAAGTCAGGCCGCAGGATGGGTTAGCCGAAGGCGCTACCCATCCTACACGGGGTGCAATCAGACCTGCAGATAGTCGAGGATACCTTCGGCAGCAGTGCGCCCCTCGAAGATTGCCGTCACCACTAGGTCAGAACCACGCACCATATCGCCACCGGCGAAAATCTTCGGGTTGCTGGTTTGGTGCTTGTATTGGCTCTGCTCCGGAGCGATCACCCGGCCTTGGCTGTCGATCTGGATCTGCTGCGGCTCGAACCAGTCAGCCGGGCTTGGACGAAAACCAAAGGCAATTACCACAGCATCGGCCGGGATAATTTCTTCCGAACCCGGAATCGGTTCAGGGCTACGACGGCCACGAGCATCCGGCTCGCCAAGACGGGTCTCGACCACTTTCACGCCTTCTACCTTGCCGTCGCCGACGATAGCGATTGGCTGGCGGTTGTAGAGGAACTTAACCCCCTCTTCCTTAGCGTTTTTAACTTCTTTGCGCGAGCCGGGCATGTTCTCTTCATCACGACGGTAAGCGCACGTGACTGACTTGGCGGCCTGGCGGATCGAGGTGCGGTTGCAGTCCATGGCGGTGTCGCCACCACCAAGCACTACGACCTTCTTGCCCTTCATGTCGATAAAGTCTGCCGCCGACTTCTCGAAACCAAGGTTGCGATTGACGTTGGCGACCAGGAAATCGAGGGCGTCGTATACGCCCGGCAACTCTTCGCCCGGGAAGCCACCCTTCATGTAGGTATAGGTGCCCATGCCCATAAACACGGCATCGTACTCAGCCAGCAACTGGTCAATAGTGACGTCTTTGCCGATCTCAGTATTTAGGCGGAACTCGATACCCATGCCGGTGAACACTTCACGGCGATGGCTGAGCACGGTTTTTTCCAGCTTGAACTCGGGGATACCAAAGGTCAGCAGGCCGCCGATTTCCGGGTTCTTATCGAACACCACCGGGGTGACGCCGCCACGCACCAAAACATCCGCACAGCCAAGCCCAGCAGGGCCCGCACCGATGATGGCGACGCGCTTGCCGGTGGGCTTAACCTTGGACATGTCCGGACGCCAGCCCATGGCGAAGGCGGTATCGGTGATGTACTTCTCGACTGAACCAATGGTGACCGCACCGAAGCCGTCGTTAAGGGTGCAAGCGCCCTCACACAGACGATCCTGTGGGCACACGCGGCCGCAGACTTCCGGCAGGGTATTGGTCTGGTGCGACAGCTCAGCAGCGGCAAGGATGTTGCCCTCAGAGACCAGCTTCAACCAGTTGGGAATGTAGTTGTGCACCGGGCACTTCCACTCGCAATACGGGTTGCCGCAGCCCAGACAACGGTGTGCCTGCTCGCAGGCTTGAGCCGGCTTGAAGGGCTCGTAGATTTCTACGAACTCTTTTTTGCGCTGGCGCAGCAGCTTCTTCTTCGGATCCTTGCGGCCGACCTCGATGAACTGGAAGTCGTTATTCAGACGTTCAGTCATTTCAAA
>RCMZ01000105.1_pt1 | contig 49533 bp, 47 predicted proteins | sample 2041141 | NCBI WGS metagenome assembly RCMZ01 (sample SAMN09708263, study PRJNA481090) | Wastewater metagenome, whole genome shotgun sequencing project. | biome: sewage; isolation source: Davis station wastewater (DW) | place: Antarctica: Davis Station | collected 2010-03-01 | reverse complement strand
CCCGACCAGCCTGTCTTGGATAAGGTGACGCAACAGGGCGCGCGCGGGCTGGACATGGCGGCCAATCATCTGGCCTGGCCTGCCCTGCTGCGTAAACTGGATCGGATCGACCCGGGTTTCAGGCAGTAAGGGTGCGGACCGCCTCGGCCAGGCGCGCGACCCCGGCGGCGATCCGCGAGGCGTCGATGGTCGACAGGCCCATGCGCATGTGCAGACGCTCGGGCGGATCGGTGAAGAAGGGCCGCCCGCTTTCCAGCAGCACGCCGCGCGCTGCGGCCTCGCGCACCAGCGGCTCTTCTTCGACGCCCGCCGGGAAGGTCAGCCACAGCGACGACCCCTTGCCGCCGGTGACCTCGATCTCGGGCAGATGATGGGCCAACGCCTCTCTGGCGGCGGTCCAGCGGCGATCCGTCTCTTCGCGCAGTTGCCGAACCAGGCCATTGTAGTGGCCCTCCACCATGAAGATGGCTGCCAGCCTCTGGTTGTTCAGCGGCGGGGTCCGGTGGATCAGCCGCCGCAGCGCCCGCGCCTCAGCGATCAGTTCGGGCGGCCCCACCATGTAGCCAAGCCGCACGCCGGGGGCGAGCACCTTGGAGAAGGTGCCGAGATAGATCACCCGCCCGCCTTCATCACCGCTCTTCAACGGCGGCGCATTCGCATCGACCGCCAGTTCGCCCTCGTAGTCGTCCTCGATCACCACGGCGTCCTGACGCGCGGCCCAGTCCAGCAGGGCGCGGCGACGATTCAGCCCCATGGTCACGCCGGTCGGACATTGGCGGCCGGGCGTGACGACGGCGATCGACACGCCCTCCAGCGCCTCGTCAACCACGACGCCCTGGTCGTCCAGCGGCAGATCGCGAATCCGGCACGGGCCTAATGAGAAGATGTGGCGCGCATCCGTATAGCCAGGGTTCTCGACCCCCACGACGTCGCCGGGACGCACCAGCAGCCGCGACAGCAGATAGAGGCCTTCCTGCGCGCCCAATGTGATCAGGATTTCGTCCGAGCGCGCCAGAACCCCGCGTCGGGGCAGGATGATCCGGCGGATCTGATCGATCAGAAGCGGATCGTCCTCGATCACATTATCGGCCGACCACCAGTCGACGGCCGCGCGCCCCAGCGCATTGCGTGACGCCAACCGCCAGGCCGGCAGGGGAAAGAGCTTCTGGTCCACCTGGCCGTACAGGAACGGATAGGGATAGGTGCGCCAGTCCTTGGGCTTGGAGATATGCCGCCAGTCGGCGATGCGGGTCGTCAGTCGCGCACGCCAGTCCACGGCGCCGACAGCGGGTCGGACATCGGCGGCCTGCGTCCCATTCGCCCGACCGGCGTCTGGCAGGGCGGGGACATCGGCGACGAAACAGCCCCGGCGCGCCGTGGCGTTCAGGATGCCGCGCGTGCTGAGTTCCTCATAGACGGCGATCACCGTATTGCGCGCCACGCCCAGCTCCAGGGCCAGGGTCCGCGAGGACGGCATGCGCTGACCCGGCGACAACCGCCCGCGCGCGATGGCGTCGATGATCGCCTGTCGAAGGCCGGACTGAAGCGATCCGGCCTCCTGCAGGAAGGTCTGCCGTGTCCACGACACCGGCGGCGTCAGTTTCGAGCTCGCCACGCCTGCATGCCACTCCGTCTGAGACGTTGGGCGTAGCATGTCAGGCGCAGCGCGTAACGGGTATTCAGAACCGCACCCTGACCGTCGCCCCATAGGTCCGGGGCGCGTCGTAAAGCACGGCGTTGACGCCGATGACGGCGGTGCGGTTGGCGAACTTGATATGTTCGCTGTCGGCCAGGTTCTGCCCCCAGATCGACACCTCCCATCGCCCGTCCGACGCCTCAACGCCGATCCGGGCGTCGAACAGTTCGTAGCCTGGGATGTAATAGCCGGGGCCGAAGGTCGGATGGATGACCTTGGGATCGAAGTTCTGGCTGGACTGAACCGAGTAACCCGCGTGGGCGAACAGATCGCCCCACGACATCAGGGGCCCACGCCAGTCGGCGGCCAGATAGGCCTTATTGCGCGGCGCATAGGGCGTCTGCACCCCGTTGGCGTCCAGCGGCACGCCTCCGACCAGCCCCCCGCCGCCGGGGAAGCGCGTATATTCGCTGTCGTTGTAGATGTAGTTGGCGCTGAGCGTCAGGCCCTGGATCGGCACGGCGGTCAGATCCAGCTCCAGGCCACGCGATTCCACCTCGCCTGCATTGCTCAGGCTGGAGACCAGGACCGTAGTGTTGTTGATCGTCCGCGAGGCGAAGCTGAAGACCTGGAAGTCCTTGAACTTCTGCAGGAAGACCGTGGCGTTGACGCGCAGGCGGCGATCCAGAAGGTCGCTCTTCAGGCCTGCCTCATAGCTGGTGACGGTTTCGGACCCGACACGAATGCCGGCGTCGAACTGCGCCTGGCTCATGCCCTCCACATTCCAGCCGCCGCTCTTGAAGCCGCGCGCCACAGAGGCGAACAGCATCGTCCGGTCGGTCAGGTGATAGTTGATGTTGGCCTTGGGCGTCAGGAAGCCGTCGGAAAAATCATCGTCGTAGTCGGGGATCTGACCGTTGATGATGCCCACTCGATGGTCCGATTTCTCAGAAGGCGCTGATTTATCAGCGCCTTTTTAGTACTCTTAGACTCGTGCCGTCAGTACTACCGTCGCGGAAGTGCGACTTATGAAAACAAAGAAGAATTTTCCCGAGATAAAATTTGAGTGATGTCGCTGTCTATCGACAGACGCACGACAATACCGGTTCTCCCAGGCGCAGCCCTCGTGACTTTAGCGCCGCTGCCAATCACGACGAATGCATGCCGACTCGTCGGCAATCCTATCGAGACGATACCGTCATCTCAACGTTCGGCCAACATCGTCAATGCACGAGAACCGGCCATTCACTGACCGCCGGAAACACGACCTTCAGAGAATAAGCCGAGAGCTGCTTTTCAGCTTTAAGCCAAGGCCAACTCCACTCGCGGCGGAGATCACCAGGTTTTAAGCCGGCGCAGCCGAAGCACAGAGCCGGTTGCCTTCCACAACGATTTGATGCATCTGCACAGTCGTCATCAGGACCCGGCTACGGGTGGCTACCCCGGGCGCCGATCCCTCGGGAAACGAGAACGAAGCATCGCCACGCGCGAGCCGTTCAACCGACAGACTGATAAATGACCCTCATAGCTTCGGCGCGCCAGCAATGGCTCGCCAACCCACGCCGCGATCTACTCGCGGGCACCGTCGTCGCCCTGGCGCTTATTCCAGAAGCGATCGCCTTCTCCATCATCGCCGGCGTCGATCCCGCCGTTGGCCTCTACGCCAGCTTCGTAATCGCCGTAACCATCGCCTTCGTCGGCGGACGGCCCGCCATGGTTTCTGCGGCCACAGGGGCAATGGCGCTCCTGATGGTGACACTGGTTCGGGACCACGGCCTGGAATACCTCTTCGCCGCCTCGCTGCTGTGCGGCGTATTTCAGATCGTCGTCGGCCTGTTCAAACTCGGGCGCTACATCAAGTTCGTATCGCGCAGCGTCATGACCGGCTTCGTCAACTCGCTGGCGATCCTGATCTTCCTGGCCCAGATGCCCGAACTGATCGGGGCCAACTGGCAGACCTTCGCGCTTGTCGGCGCTGCCCTGGTGATCATTTATGGCCTGCCGCGCCTGACCAACGTCGTGCCTTCGCCCCTGGTCGCCATCGTGCTGTTGAGCGGGTTCGTCATCTGGACCGGGCTCGACGTCCGCACCGTGGGCGACATGGGCCAGATGCCATCGACCCTGCCGATATTCCATATCCCCTCCGTCCCCCTGACCTGGGATACGCTGATGATCATCGCACCAATCTCAGCCACTCTGGCCTTCGTCGGGCTACTGGAAAGCCTTCTGACCGCCAATCTCCTCGACGACATTACCGACACGCCGTCGGACAAAGACCGCGAGACGCGGGGCCAGGGCATCGCCAACATCGCCTCGTCCCTGTTCGGCGGCATGGCGGGCTGCGCCATGATCGGCCAGTCGATCATCAACGTCACCTCGGGCGGGCGTGGCCGGCTGTCGACCCTGTGGGCCGGTCTGTTCTTGCTGTTCCTGATCCTGGTGCTGCGCGACTGGGTGGCCCAGATCCCGATGGCGGCCCTGGTCGCCGTGATGATCATGGTTTCGGTCGGCACGTTCGACTGGGGTTCGGTGCTGAAACTGCGATCGACCCCTGCTCAGTCGTCTGTCGTCATGATCGCGACGACGGCGACCGTCGTTGCGACCCATGACCTTTCGAAAGGCGTGGTCTTGGGCGTCATCCTCTCCGCTGTCTTCTTCATGAGGAAGGTCGGCAAGACCGTCGTCGTCCAAGAGATCGAGACCGAACAGGACGGGGTGCTGCGCTACCGGGTCACCGGCCAACTCTTCTTCGCCTCGGCTGACTTTTTCGCGGCCGGATTCGAACACCACGGACATCCGAGCCGGGTCGAGATCGACATGACCGACGCGCACCTTTGGGACCTGACCGGTGTCGCGGCGGTCGACAAGGTCGTGTTCCGCTATCGCCTCCAAGGGGCGCATGTCGAGGTTATCGGCATGAACGAGGCGGGGCGGACGTTGATCGACCGCGTCGGCAAGCACGACAAGAACCATCTTCCTTCCGGTGCGGCGGCCCACTGATGACGGAGATCAGCGAAACCTCGACAAGACGATTTCAAGCCCTGATCGCGACAGTTTCCGAGGTGGCGAAGACCGTTCGGGCTGACAGCCGCGTTGCACTGGCCGATCGCAGCAGTCCCACCGTCGTCCACCGGCTGGACCTCGACACTGGAACCTTAAGCGGGGGAGAAGCGACCTACGACGTGGTCATTCTGGACAGCGAATCGTCACGCCGCCTGTCGACGGCTGAGGTTGCTGATCTCTTGCAGCGTCTGAGCGCTGAGGGGGTGATCGCCATACGCCTCCGACCTTCGCTCACGCGGGCCCTGCGAAAGCTCTTTCGGCGCCGCAGGGACGATGTCGGTCAAGACCCGTTCCTTCGCGGCCTGCCTCGATCTGGCGCGGCCCTCCTGGCGTCTCGGCTGTATGTTCGGGAGCTGAAGGTCCGTGACCACCACAAGCAGGTCGAGAGCTGGGTGATCGGGAGCCCTGCGCCGCTCGGTGACACCCGTTATCGAGATCAGATCGGCAGGGTCGCCACGGATTATCTGAGAGCCGTCGGCCCCATCATTGCCGGGGCGCACATTCCAAACATCTGACACCGACTTCCGCTTCCCAAGCAAAGAGACGATTGGTCAGCCCGGTTGTTCATGGACCTCCCAAGAGCGTCGTCGACCTCACCGGTCGGACCATGCTTGCATCATGCGTCAGTGGCAGCCTCGCTGGAGCCAAAGACCCTTGAGGAACCCTCGCCGAACCGACCCAGCGCGGATCGCAGACTGGATCTCACGATCATGGGCTGCAGCCCCGGACAGTCTTCGGACCCAACTTCGCATCGGGATAAAATCGGTGACGGTATCGCGCACGGTGCCTAGGGCCGCGTTCGCAACTTGGTCCGCTGCGCTCTCTTCGCGAAGCGATTGATCGACATCGGGTCCCAGAGCGTCGTCCAGCTCCGCGATTTCGTCGCCAATCGCCGTACATGTGCTCAGCCCCCTGATCGCATAAGGCGCGACCCGCGAGGAGATCAGGACCTCGGGAACCTGCTGACGACGGAGGTTGAGATCATCCAGAGGCGCGGTCGCCGCTGTCGCAACGCCCTGACGAAATGTCGTCCCGGTCTGCATGGCCTGCGCGCGAAGGGCCGCTTCCTGCGGAACGGTTACGGCCGCGCACCCCGTCAGGGATGTCCACACGCAGACGAGCCCGAGGATGACGGTCCAGTTCATCCGCTGACGGGGCCGCATGGGGGACGGCGGTTCCCTTGAACGTGACGAACACTCAGGCCCCAACGAACCGCACCATGTCCCGCCGCCAAATCGGAAAGGAACGAAATCAGTCTGCCTGCCGAGATGCCGGGCGCAGCAGATTTCGATCTGATCGTCGTCATGTCAGCCTACCTTAGCGTCTATCAGTGCCCTTTCCGGTTCGTCGATTTCCCAATGTGGCGATCCAGAGCGGACGTCATCTTCGTCAGCGCGCCGGTGGCCGCGAGGTCCAGCGTTGCGGCCTCATTCGTCACGGTGATTGGATCACCGCCGGCAAGTCGCGCCTCTATGGCGCACCGTTTGTCATTCACAGTCTCACGCGCTCCGCTTTCATCTGAGAAATGCAGTTCGACGCGGGTTAGCCGGTCTTCAAATCGCGATAGACGAGATCGCGTGGTCTCCTCCATTGCGTCGGCAAAACCGCCTGTGCCGTCTACGGCATTTGATGTGTTGATCTGTATGTCCATGATGTCTCCAGGGGTGAATTGGGGGGTATCGAGGCCTCAACGCGCCTTGCGCGAACGTTCGAGAACGGGCCGGTGGCCTTCGGCGTCAAACGCGCCTGACGGGGCGATCCCCGCGTTGGGCTTAGAGTTCATGCCTTCATGCGCGGTTTGCTCGGCGGCGGGGTGGTGAGGCGCATCGGCCTGGGCCTTCAGTTCGGCCGCAAACTTGGCATGTTCGACCTGGGCGGCCTCTTGCGGGGTGTCGATCTCGGACATGTCTTGTCTCCATTCAGGGTGCCCCAAACCAATCCCTCCGGCACCTGCCGGTTGCCTCGATTGTGAAGCTTGTCTTCAACCTTCAGTGAGAGGGTTGTGATCAGGATCGGTCATCCCGAGAGCTTCAGCGCGTCGATGGCCGACAGCAGGTCGGCGGCCTTGAAAGGTTTGGCAACGAAGGCGGCCGCTAGATGCCGGTTGGCCGACGCGGCAGCATGATCGCCCGAAAGAAAGACGACGGGGATGTCCCAATGCATCCCCAGCGCGCGAGCCAGATCAATGCCCGAAGCTGCGCCTGATAGGTTGATGTCGACCACAGCGAGATCGATCCGTTGAAGACAGGCAGAGACCTCGGCCACATCGGCATCGTGGAACGGCCCAGCCAAATCGTATCCAGCATCGACGAACATCATCACCAAGTCTTCGGCCACGTCGGGGTCGTCCTCGACGATCATCACCGTAAGTTTGGCCGCGGCATCGCCGATCGCAGGTGAAGCCGGCCTGGAATCCTGCTGGAGGACAGACCGTACGGCCTGCCAGGTCGGGGCATCTGCTGAATCGGACGCGATGTCGAAGATCCGGGCCAAAGCCAACAGTTCGGATGCGTGCGCCTTATCCAATCGTGCATTGCTGTCGGCGAACAGGGCGTCAAAGCGCTCACAGAGCTTGGCCAGGCCCTCCGGATCGTAGCTCGCGCCGTGCGGGTTTCTTTTGCCTTCGGTTTGCATGCTCATTTGAGGATGTGTCCGCAGGGGGCGCCCAAAACACCGGCGCCGACGAGGGTTGCGATCGAGGGGGTCATGGCGTCGATCCGCCCGCATTCGCACTGTCCGGATCCCGCATCCGGTAACCGATACCCTGTTCCGTCAAGACGAACCGGGGGCGGGACGCATCAATCTCGATCTTTTGACGGAGTTGCGACACGAGAACGCGCAAGGTCTGGACATCCGACGCGTCGGCGCCGCCCCAGACGGCGGTGACGAGCTGAGCATGCGTGACCACACGTCCCGCGTGGCGCGCCAAGGTGCGCATCAGGTCGTACTCTCGAGGCGTTAGACTGACCGTCTCGCCTTCCAACCGGACCGACCGGGCGGAAAAGTCGATATCAAGCATGCCGACCCTGAATAGCGACTGGGACGAAAACCGACGATCTCGTCCCCGCAGCACGGCCCGGAGCCGCGCCATCAGTTCACCCATCGCGAAGGGCTTGTTGACGTAGTCGTCCGCACCCAGGTCCAGAGAAGCGATCTTCTCGGCCTCCAGATGCCTTGCGCTCAAGACAAGGATGGGGACTTCGGACCATTCCCGGACGCGGGCGATGACGTCCTTGCCATCCATATCCGGCAGCCCGAGATCGAGCAGGATGACGTCAAACCCCTCACTGGCCAGGGCCGCAAGCGCATCGTCACCCCTCTCGGCGGCGGTGACCTGATAGCCCTCGGCGACCAGGGCGGGGGTCAGAGACCTGATGATGTGAGGCTCGTCTTCGACGAGCAGGATCCGGCTCATGAGAATGCACTTTCTGAGGCAGGCAGCCGCAGCTCCAACCTCAGCCCCATCGAAGGGCGGGTGGATTCATTAAGGCGTAGCGTGCCGCCCATGGCTTCGACGAAACCTTTGGCGATCGAGAGGCCGATGCCCGTGCCGCGCCCGTCGGTCTGCTGTCGAGCCCCGCGATAGAACTTCTCGAACAGCATCGCCCCTTCAACAGGCGAGACCCCGGGCCCATCGTCTTCAATGGAAATCTCAAGCTGCCCGCGCACCTGACGGGTCGCGATGGTGACGCTCACGCCCTCGCCACCGTGACGTTGAGCATTCTCAAGAATATTGAACAGCACCTGCTCCAGCAGGAGCGGATCAGCCTGGGCGTCCACAGTCGCGCCCTTGGCGATGAGGGCGACCTGAACGTCGCCGAAGGTGCCGAGACGCTGTCGAGCCTTGTCGATCACCTCATGAACTGAAACCGGCACCAGCCGGGGCGAGACGTCCCCGGACTCGATCCGGGACAGGTTGATGAGCGCTTCAACATAGGTGTTCAGCCGCTCAGCTTCCTGCACGATCCCGTCAGCCAGGCCTATACGGGTCTGGGAGTCAAAGCGGACATCGTAATCGCGCAGGCTGCTGGCCGAGGCCAGCACCGTGGCGAGAGGGGTTCGAAGGTCGTGTGACAACGATGCGAGGATTGCCTCGCGAAGAGGACCCGCACGGCGCTCCGCCTCGGCCTCCGCTTGAACATCCGCCAGCCGAGTTCGCGCAAGTGACGCGGCCGCCAGGTCGATCAACACCTCGCAAAGCCGGTCCTGCGCCGCGATATCGTTCAACCGGGTTTCCCCGATTCGCCAGATCGCCATCCCGAGGGCTTCGTCTTCAGACAGCCGGCGCGCCCGCCATGCGCCTTCGGTTTGAAGCAAGGGATCATGGTGACTACGCGCGATCAGGGTCCGCACCGTCGCCAGCATCGCTTCAGGCACCTGCGTCGGATCCAGCATTTCAGACGGAGGAAGAACGAGCGCGGCGCCTCCGGCTGCCACTTCCAGACGATCGGCCAGCGTCCGCCGCAACTCGGCTTCACCGCCAGCCGAGCTGTAGGCCTGGCTTGCCTCAAAAAGGGTTTCGAGCAGATCCGCGCGCTGTCTGTTGTTTCGTTCGCTTTCGCGCACCCTGCCCGCCAGGCTGCCGGTCAAAAGGGCTACGACCAGGAAGGCCGCAAGCGTCAGGGTATCGTCAGCGCCGGCAAATCGGAAAGAGAACCGGGGCTCAACGAGACTGAAGTTGTAGGCGACAAAGGCGAGAAGAGCGGCGAAGACGGCCGCACGCGTTCCGAACGCCAGAGCGGAAACGATCACCGAACCCAGGAAGAAGATCGAAAGCCTTGTGAGGTCGAAGGCTTGGTAGAGAAACTCAGCCAGAATCGTGCCGACCAGAACCACAACGACGGTCCCGGTGAGTTGGGTGAAGAGGGTCAAACTGTCGCCGAACCGACCGAGCAGCCAGACGGTCGGTCGTACGACTTCCGCCTGTCCTGCGGGTTTGGCGATCGGTTGGGTCGAACGGCTCATGCTGGTTTCCGGCCTTGTCTTCGCGTCACCCCTCACGCTCACCGGGCCGCAGCGCAACACTGGGTTTCTTATGCCAGCCGAGGCTGTGTCGGCATAAGTTTCCCATACTTGCGGCCGCCCGCGCCGCGGATCATCGTTTGGTCAAAGGAGCTCACCATGACACTCAAGAATGCCCCGACCATAGCCGAAGCCTTTCGCGGGACCGGTTGTATTCTGATGACCGGTCTGATCCTCGCCACGGCAACAGCCTGCGCGCGAAGGCCGGTTACATCCGCCGTCCCGGACGGTCGAGAAGCCGCCGCATCGGCGACCGGCCTGGCTGGCAATACGATCGTGGCGTCGGGAACGGCTTTGCCGGGCACGGCCCAGGATTTCATCGTCAATGTGGGGGATCGGGTCTATTTTGATCTGGACAGCTATCGGATCAGCCCGGAGGCCTTTTCCCGCCTCGATGCGCAGGCGCTCTGGCTCCAGCAATATCCTCAGGTCCTGGTTCGCATCGAAGGCAATGCAGACGAGCGCGGAACGCGAGAGTACAATCTGGCGCTCGGCGCCCGCCGCGCTGAGTCCATCCGTAGCTATCTGGTAAATCGGGGCGTGCCAGCCGCTCGGATCGATACGATCAGCTTCGGCAAGGAGCGACCTATCGCGTTCGGCGCGACCGAAGACAGCTTCGCGCAAAACCGGAACGGTCACACCGCGATCGTAGCGGGCGCTCGGTGAAACAGCGGAACGGCTGCTGACACTTGCACGGATCTCACTTCTTAACTGCGCCAGCAGAGAAGGCGTCGCCGGGGTGGAGCCGTCGACGCCTCCGCGTAACTGGCGATCGCGTGTGACCGATGGACGACTTCCCGATGCCCCGGCGAAGACGTCATGAGAACGAGCGCGTCCTGTTACGGTGTATAGGCCAAACTTCGGACGGCCACTGAAGTTCAAGGCCAGCAGGTCCCTTCTGGCGATGCCGTGCTCCCGCTCAAACTCGCTCAGGGGGCATCAGTCGGGCCAGCGACGCTTCGTCGTCAGGAGCCGCCTCGACCGCCCCCTCCAGGGCTTTCAGCATAGGCGTCCGACCGAGACGATGTCGGGCGCCCCGGCGAGCCCATCCGCTGCTGTCGATTTTCCTGCCGGATTTTGCTCGGTCTTGGCACCAGCGGAAGAAGCAGAAGCAGCGGCAGGAGGAACATTGGAATACGCGCGCCGAAGAACCACCAGAGGCCCAGGCTCAGAACGGCCGACATCACCACGGTGGCGATGATTGTCAGGAGCCGCATCACTCCATCAACTCGCGCTGAACGATATCAACCCGGTCGCCGACCTTCTTGATCGCTCTTCGAAGATCGTCCTCGGTGACGGCGAAGCGACTTGCCCAAGCGCGCACGGCTTCGGCGTCTGAAGCGCGAAGGCGGACCGGACGCGGCCTGGGAAATGGCGCAAGGGATTGGGTCATGGACCTCACACGCTGAGGAGGAAGAAATGACGAACCCGACCAAGGGTTTCTCCAGCCTCGGTCGGGCCGCTCGGCCACGGTCAGGAAATTGCGGCCTACGCGGGCAAGTCGTCGCGGATGGAGGAGTAAGCCAACGCGCCGAACCTGCCACGTGTGACGTTGTCCATCGTCGTGATGTCCTGCAAGCATACCTTTCTTATACGGTCTCTGACGGCACAGGTCGGCTGTCTCGCTTCGTGCTGGTAACCGGGGTCAGGTTCTTGGACGCCGAGCACGTGGGAACGCCGACACCGGTTGCGGCCTGGAAAGCCGTTGCCGCCCGCCGGTGAAGACGGGACGGCGGGGCCGGCCTGCTACAGATCTCGCTAACGATCGATCTGCCTGTCGCGCACGACGAGCAACTCCAGCCGCTTGAGCGCCACCAAAAGCCGATGGGTTTGCATGGCGGGCCAAAGCGCGAGTTTGATCATCAGAGACATCATGAGGAGGACCATTGAAGGCAGGCCCCAGTGCAGGGCCGTCAGCACGTCCTGGGCCTGCAGGAACCGCCAACCTGTCCAAAGTCCGGCGAAAAACATGACCGTTTGCGTGACCAGCAGAACGCCACTGACCCAGCCTGACCGTCCCGCCAGCAAGGTCAGGGTCTGCTGAACGTGACTGGGATCCTCGTCGATGCGGCGAAGCAGGTCACGCTCCTCCGCCGCGAGTGTCTGATCGATCAACTGATCGGGATTAGTCATGGCCTTCTCCTTCCAGCACCGCGCGAAGACGGCGGCGTGCATGCATAAGGCGGGTTTTGATCGTGCCCGCCGGGACATCGAGGGCGACAGCGATTTCGGGAATGCTGAGGTCCTCAAAATGAAACAGAGCCACCGCCGCGCGCTGGGGCGGGGGCAATGAGCGGATCGCGGCGTGAAGGCGTCGCGCCTCATCGCGCAGTTCAAGATCAGGTTGGAGCGCATCCGCCTCAGGCTCCGCCGAAACGGCGCGATCCAGTTCGCGCCGGCCCTTCAGGCTCAGAATATGGCGGGCGCACCCCCGCGAGATGATCCGGTAAGCCCAGGCTGGAAACGCCCGTTCGTCCCGCAGGCGGCCGAGTCCTCGTGCGATCTCCAGCCACCCTGACTGAACGACGTCCCGCGCAGCCTCATCGTCCCCGAGGAGCCGCCAGGCGTGGGCGTTGAACCGTCGCTGCCAGCGTCGCGCGAGGTCGCCAAACGCACGCTGGTCACCCGCGCGCGCAGCGACGACGAGATACTCATCGAGCAGGCGCCGGGTCGTTACATCAAGCTGGGTGTCAGGCCGGGTCATTGCTGATAGGTGTTGTCGGACACGAGAACGGTTCATTTATAAGGTTCTCAGAGTGGCCAGCCCTCCAACGGCTCGGCTAAGGTCGTTGCGACGCGTTCCCACCACGATCCATGCCGCCACGAAAGGGCAATCCTTGCTGCTTGTGCTTGCCCTGTTGCCGCTGATCGGCGCCCTCGCCCCAGCCCTGGCCATTCGCGCGGGTCGCAATGCCAGCGCCGTGGCGGCCGGGACCGTGACACTGGCGGCTCTGGTGATTCTCGGCTCGCTCGCCCCTGCCGTGCTGGCGGGCGAGGTTTTGCAGGTCCGGATCGACTGGATCCCGCTGCTGGGGCTGAACCTCAACTTTGTCCTCGATGCGCTGGGCCTGATGTTCGCCGGAATGATCCTGGGCATCGGCCTGCTCGTCATCATCTACGCCCGGTTCTACCTGGCCAAGGCCGATCCGATGGGGCGGTTCTTCGTCTATCTGCTGCTGTTCCAGGGCGCGATGATGGGCATCGTCCTGTCGGACAACGTCCTGCTGCTGCTGATCTTCTGGGAGCTGACCAGTCTGTCGTCCTTCCTGCTGATCGGCTTCTGGCGGCATCTGCCCGAGGGCCGGCAGGGGGCACGGATGGCGCTGGCGGTCACGGGCGCGGGCGGGCTGTCGCTGATCGGCGGGCTGCTGATCCTGGGCAATATCGCCGGCTCCTATGACCTGACGGTGATCCTGCAGAACCGCGAGGCGATCCAGGCCTCGCCCCTGTACCTCCCAGCCCTGCTGCTGATCCTCGGCGGCTGCTTCACCAAATCGGCCCAGTTCCCGTTCCACTTCTGGCTGCCCCACGCCATGGCGGCCCCTACGCCGGTCAGCGCCTATCTGCATTCAGCCACCATGGTGAAGGCCGGCATCTTCATGATGGCGCGGCTGTGGCCGGTCCTGTCAGGCACGGATGAATGGTTCTACCTCGTGGCGACGACGGGTCTGGTGACCATGGTGTTCGCCGCCGTCGTGGCTCTGTTCAAGGACGACCTGAAGGGCCTTCTGGCCTATTCGACCATCAGCCATCTCGGGTTCCTGACCATGCTGTTCGGCTTCGGCACGCCGATGGCCGCCGTGGTGGGTGTCTTTCACATCATCAATCACGCGACCTTCAAGGCCGCCTTGTTCATGAACGCCGGCATCGTCGATCACGAGACGGGGACGCGCGACATCAAACGGCTGGGCGGGCTTGTGACCCTGATGCCGATCGCGGCGACCCTGGCCGTGGTGGCGGGCCTGTCGATGGCGGGCATCCCCCCGCTCAACGGCTTCATCTCCAAGGAGATGATGCTGGAGGAAGCGTCCCACACCGTCTGGTGGAGCCAGCCCTGGCTGGTGCCCGCCCTGGCGACCCTGGGGGCGACCTTCTCGGTGGCCTATTCGTTCCGTTACATCGTCCATGTCTATTTCGGGAAGACACGCACCGACTATCCGAAGACGCCGCATGATCCGGGCATCGGCCTGTGGGGCCCGCCCGCCGTTCTGGTCGGCCTGGTCGTCGCCATTGGCCTTTTCCCCGCCGTCGTCGCCGGGCCGCTGGTCGAGGCGGTTTCGCGGGCCGTCATCGGGGGCGACACCCCCTACTATTCCCTGTCCCTCTGGCATGGGGTGACCCCCGCACTGTTCATGAGCATCGCCGCCATCGGGCTCGGCGCACTGATCCTGAGCGCGCACCGGCCCATCGCCGCCGTCTGGCGCCGTCTCGCGCTACCCGATGCCAAGGCCCTGTTTGATCGGGCGCTCGCGGCGGCGACCCGGACGACGGTGGCCTTCACCGACCGAACCCAGAACGGCTCGCTCGAGCGCTACATCGCTCTGTTCATCGGCGCCGCCGTGGTGGTCGGTTTCGCGGGTTTTTCCGGTTTCGAGTTCGTCGCCGGCGACCGGCCGACGACTCCGGCCTCGCCGATGGCGATCATCGCCTGGGGCGCCCTGATCACGGCCACGGTTCTGGTGCTGCTCCATCACCGCGCGCGCTACCTGTCGCTGATCTATATCGGCATCGTCGGGCTGGTGATCTCGCTGGGCTTCGTGCACCTGTCCGCGCCGGACTTGGCCCTGACGCAAATCTCGGTCGAGGTCGTCACCATCCTGCTCATGCTGCTGGCGCTGAACCTCCTGCCCAAGACCAGCCCGCGCGAGAGCGGCCTGCCGCGTCGCCTGCGCGACGGCGGACTGGCCGTGCTGTCAGGTCTGGGGGTGGGCGGCGCGGCCTGGGCCGTCATGACCCGGCCCCTGGACAGCATCTCCGCCTATTTCTGGGAGAACGCCTATTCGGGCGGGGGCGGCACCAATGTCGTCAACGTCATCCTGGTCGATTTCCGGGGCTTCGACACCTTCGGCGAGATCATCGTCCTGGGCATCGCCGCCCTGGCCATCTTCGCCCTGCTGGAAACCGTCGGGACGGGGGCCAGTGGACGCCGGATCCTGGCCTGGCTACCCGACACCCCGCGCTCGCCCGAGCACCACCCGATGATGCTGGTGGTCGCCACCCGCCTGCTGCTGCCCCTGGCCGTGATGGTGGGCCTGTACATCTTCCTGCGCGGCCACAACCAGCCGGGCGGCGGCTTCATCGCGGGCCTGGTCATCTCCATCGCCATCCTGATGCAGTACATGGCCTCCGGCTATCAGTTCGCGGCCCAGCGGCTGCGCGCGGACCACCACACCCTGATCGGCCTGGGCGTGCTGATCGCGGCCGCGACCGGCCTGGGCTCGCTGCTGTTCGGGGCCCCCTTCATGACCACCGCCTTCGACTATTTCAGCCTGCCCGTGATCGGCGCGTTCGAGCTCGCCACTGCCATGCTGTTCGACATCGGCGTTGCGCTGACGGTCATCGGCGCGGTGATCCTGGCCTTGGCCCAGCTGTCGCAGGTCGCCCAAAGCGCGGAGAAGCAGGGGCCCCTGCCCGCCGATGCGGCGATGGACATCGACCCGTCCCGCGCGACGCCGCACCCTGCCTCGACGGAGGCGGACCAATGATCAGCCTGGAGTTCCTGATCGCCTCGGCCATCGCCGTCCTGACGGCGGCGGGCGTCTATCTGGTTCTGCGGCGACGGACCTTCCCCGTCGTGCTCGGCCTGGCCTTCCTATCCTATGCGATCAACGTGTTCCTGTTCGCCATGGGGCGGCTGGTGATCGACCGGCCGCCGCTCTACGACAAGGCGGCGGCAGGCTACACCGATCCCCTGCCCCAGGCCCTGGTCCTGACCGCCATCGTCATCGCCTTCGGCATGACGGCCTTCGTCGTCGTCCTGGCCCTGCGTAGCTTCCTGGAGACGGGCGTCGACCGCGTCGATGGCCGCCCGGATGCGGAAGGCGACCAATGAACCTGATCGTCTCCTGGTGGGTGGTCGCCAGCCTCCTCCTGCCCGCCGTCGTGGGCGCCGCGATGGTCCTGCTGCTGCGCCATCGCCTGACCCTGTCGCGACTGGTCTCCATCGGATCCTGCCTGATCCTGATCGTTGTGGCCGCCGTGCTAGTGCACCAGGCGGGTGGCGGCACGGTCCAGAGCTATGCCCTAGGCAACTGGCGCGCGCCGTTCGGCATCGTCCTGGTGCTCGACCGCCTGTCGGCGATGATGCTGCTGCTGACCGCGGTCCTGGCCCTGATCGTCATGGTCTATGCCATCAGCACCGGGACGGATCGCAAGGGATGGCATTTCCACCCCCTGTTCCAGTTCCAGCTTCTCGGCTTGAACGGGGCCTTCTTGACCGGCGACCTGTTCAACCTGTTCGTCTTCTTCGAGGTCCTGCTGATCGCCTCCTACGGCCTGATGCTGCACGGCCAGGGCGGCCAGAGGCTGAAGGCGGGGGTCCAGTATGTGATCATCAACTTGGTCGGATCGACCCTGTTCCTCGTCGCCGTCGGCCTGCTGTACGGGGTCACGGGCACGCTCAACATGGCCGATATGGCGGTGCGGGTGGCCGGGGCCCCAGTGGGGGATCAGGGGCTGATCGCCGCCGCCGGCCTGCTGCTGACCACGGTCTTCGCGCTGAAGGCCGCGCTGGTGCCGCTGCATTTCTGGCTGCCCGGCACCTATGCGGCGACGACGGGGGCGGTTGCGGCCCTGTTCGCCATCATGACCAAGGTCGGGGCCTATTCCATCATCCGCACCAGCACGCTGATCTTCGGCGAGGACGCGGGCGGACTGGCGTTCCTCGGCGGCCCCTGGCTGCTGCCGGCCGCGCTCGTGACCATCGTCATCGGGTTCCTGGGGATGTTCGCGGCGCGCGGCCTGCGCGACCTGGCCGCGTGGGCCGTGGTCGGCTCGATGGGAACGGTGCTGTGCGCCGTCTCGGTCTTCACCGTCCAGGCCATGGGGCCGGCGCTCTACTACCTCCTGCATTCGACCCTGGCGGGGGCGGCGCTGTTCCTGATCGTCGACCTGATCGCGCAGCGACGCGCCCAGCACGGCGATTCCCTCACCCTGGCCCCCCGCTTCCGCCAGATCGAGATCCTGTCGGGTCTGTTCTTCCTGGCCGCCATCGCCGCCGTCGGCCTGCCGCCGCTGTCGGGCTTCGTCGGCAAGCTGCTGGTGCTGGACGGGGTGCGGGCCGCGCCGCAGGCCGTCTGGATCTGGGGCGTGATCCTGATCACCACCGTGCTCGGCGTGCTGGCCTTCGCCCGGGCCGGCAGCGTGATCTTCTGGAAGAGCGCGGCGGTCGAGGGCGAGATCGAGCTGCGGACCCTGCGCGGCACGCGCGGGGGCGTGGGCGCGGCCGCCGCCCTGTTGTTGACGCTCGCCGGTCTGACGGTGCTGGCGGGGCCGGTGACCCGCTACACGGCGGCGGCGGCGGCGCAGTTGTTCGCGCCGGCGCAGTATATCGAGGCCGTCCTGGGTCCCCAGTCCGGAGGCCGCCGATGATCCGCCGCCTCTTCCCTCATCCCGGCCTGAGCGTGATGCTGGTCGTGGTCTGGATGTTGCTGGTCAACGCCTTCACCTTCGGGGCCCTGTTCCTGGCCCTGGTCTTCGGGGTGCTAGTGCCGCTGTCCATCAGCCGTTTCTGGCCCGATCAGCCTAGGGTGCGTTTCGGCCGCGCCCTGATCGGTTACATCGGCATCGTCCTGTTCGACATCGTCATCGCCAATTTCCACGTCGCCTGGGTCATCCTGACGCGACGCAACCGCGACCTGCGCGCCCAGTGGCTGGTGATCCCTCTTGAGCTGCGCTCGCCGGAGGCGATCACGACCCTGGCGGCCACCATCAGTCTGACCCCCGGCACGGTCTCCAGCGACATCTCCGGCTGCGGCCGTTTTCTGTTGGTTCATGCCCTGGATGTGTCCGATCCGGAGGCGGAGGTCACCCGCATGAAACGCCGCTATGAGGATCGTCTGTTGAAGGTGTTCATATGACCGGAACCCTCCTGCCCGTGGCGCTGGGCTTCGCCTTCTTCTGCATCAGCCTGTCGATCCTGCTGAACCTGTTCCGGCTGTGGCGAGGACCGCTGTCGGCGGACCGGATCCTGGCGGTCGACACCCTGACGATCAACGCCATCGCCCTGATCGTGTTGTTCGGCATCGCCTATGCGACCTCGACCTATTTCGAGGCGGCGCTGCTGCTGGCCATGGTCGGGTTCGTGGGCACCGTCGCCTACTGCAAATTCCTGCTGCGCGGGGACATCGTCGAATGAACCTGTTCGCCGAAATCGCGATCTCGCTGCTGCTGGTGGTCGGCGGGGCCTTCACCCTGGTCGGGTCCTGGGGCCTGGCCAAGCTGCCCTCGGTCATGACCCGGCTGCATGGACCGACCAAGGCCACAACCCTGGGCGTCGGGGCGTGCCTGATCGCCTCCATGATCTATTTCCCGGCCCGGGGCGGGGACTTTTCGGCGCACGAACTGCTGATCGCCCTTTTCCTGTTCCTGACCGCCCCCGTGTCGGCCAATATGATCGCCAAGGCGCATATCCATCGCCAGGGCCGCGGCGTCGACCCCAATCCGAGCGATCACATCATTGACGGCCTGCCGCCCCCGCCCGGGGATTCGGACTGGGCGACTTTCGTCGGCGCGGACAGGGCGGCCCACAAGGCGGCGACTGAGACGATCGAGACGCCGCCGCCCAGGCCCTAGGCGGTACTCGCGCGAAGGCGGGCGACACGTCTTCTGGACTTGTCAGCGACGACCCCACGCAGGGATCGGTCCGGCCGGGACGATCCCTGACGGGTTGAGATCCAGATGGCTGGCGTAATAGTGCGTCTTGATCGGTGCAAAGTGGACCGTGCCGGCGATCGCCGGGATGTCCATCATGCGCTGGAGAAACGCCGACAGAGCGGGGTAGTCCGCGATCCGCCGCAGGTTGCATTTGAAGTGAGTGGAATAGACGGCGTCGAAGCGGATCAGGGTGGTGAAGAGACGGATATCGGCCTCGGTCATTCGGTCCCCAACCAGCCATTCTGAAGTGTTCAGGCGCGCTTCCAGCTCATCGAGGGCATCGAACAGCGGAAACACGGCGGACTCATACGCCTGCTGCGTCGTCGCGAACCCCGCCTTGTAGACACCGTTGTTTACGGCCTCGTAGACCCTCGCGTTCACCTGATCGATCTCATCAATCAGGTCCGGGGGGGAGAGATCCAAACTCGTGGCGCCGAGATCGTCGAAGGCCCGGTTGAAGATGCGGATGATCTCTGACGATTCATTGTTGACGATCCTGCTGTCCTTCCGGTCCCAGAGGACGGGAACGGTCACCTTGCCGGAATAGTCGGGGCGCGCCTTGGCATAGAGCTGCCAGAGGAAGTCGAGACCGTTTTCCAGATCGCCAGTGGCATCTTCCCCCGTCTGGAACGTCCATCCGTCGTCACGCATCAGGGGATGAACCACGGAAACCAGGAGCAGCGGTTCAAGCTGTTTGAGCGCGCGGACGATCAGGGTGCGATGGGCCCAGGGACAGGCATGGCTGACATAGAGGTGGAAACGGCCGACCTCGGCGCGGACCGCCGGCTGGCCATCAGGACCCGGCTCGCCTTTCGCCGTGATCCAGTCGCGAAATCCGCTGTCCTGGCGCTTGAAGTCGCCGCCCTTGCTGGCTTCGGTGGCCTCTCCCGCGCGCCACCGTCCATCGATCATCTGTCCCATAGGCTCTCCTTACTTGGATTGCTCTGAACGAGCCCAAGCTACGGTTGATCCCTAGTGGAGCTGTCGTGTCGCAGCGCCGATTGTCTCACCCGCGACAAACGGTCACCATGGCCGCTAGCCGTCAGGCGGCGCCCTCAACGTCCATGAGCGACCGAGTCCCACACTTGCATGTCTCCGCGACGATCCGTTCCTGTCTGTGGCGGATGGCTGTACTGCGGCGGCCGGCAACCTCGTGGCTCAGCGCTTCCAGAACCGAGGAAAGAAGAGAACTAGGATGGTGAAAAGTTCCAGCCGCCCGAGCAGCATGCCAAACGACAGAAGCCACTTCGCCTCTGCCGGCAGAGGCGCAAAGGTGCCGGCCGGGCCGATGATGGTCCCCAGACCCGGCCCGACATTGGAGAGCGCCGTCGCGGCGCCGCTGGCGCTGGTGAGGAAGTCCAGCCCGATCGCCATGAGGGCGATAGTGAGGACCGCGTAGGAGACGAAGAAGACGGAAACGAAGGCGACGACCGATCCCACGACATCATCGGCGAGGGGCCGTCCGGCATAGGAGCGCGGAAACACTCCTCTAGGATGTATCAAACGATCGAAATGGTCCTTCAGCATCACCGCCATGACCTCGAAACGGAAGATCTTGATGCCGCCTGAGGTCGATCCCGTACATCCGCCGACGAACATCAGCCCGAAGAACAGGCCGACGGCGGCGTTGCCCCAGAGCTGGTAGTCCGTCGTCGCGTATCCCGTGGTGGTGACGACGGAGACCACATTGAATGCGGCATGCCGGAATGCCGCTTCAAGACCGAACTGGCCCGAAGCCGCCAGCCAGGCGCCGAGGCTGACGGTCACGGCTGCGACGAAAGTCAGCAGCGTTCGGACCTGACGATCGAAGAAGGCCCTGCGGTCACCCGCGATGAACCGCACATACAGAACGAACGGCACCGCGCCCGCGAGCATGAAGAGCGCGCCAAACCACTGGATACCGTTCTCGCTCCAGGCGCCGAAAGATCGGTCGGACGTCGAGAACCCGCCGGTAGCGATGGACGTGAGGGCGTGGGCCAGGGCGTCGAAGGGGCCCATGCCAAGGATCCAGTAGACAACGAAGGCGACCGCCGTCAGCCCGAGATAGACGAGGCTGAGCGTTGTCGCGATCTGCTTGACGCGCGGCATGGCCTTCTCTGACCGATCGGAAGACTCTGTCCGGAACAACTGCATGCCGCCGATCCCGAGCGTGGGCAGAATGGCGATGGCTGTGGCGATGATGCCGATGCCACCCATCCATTGGAGCAACGCCCGCCAGAGGAGCAGGCCAGGAGGCGCGCGCTCCAGATCCGAGATGACGGTTGCGCCCGTTGTCGTAATGCCGGAGACGGCTTCAAACACAGCGTCGGGCAGACTGCGGCTGACGCTGCCGAAGTCCGAAAGGAAAAAAGGCGCAGCGCTGACTGTTGCAACGCTGAACCATGTCAGGGGCGTGAGCAGAAAGGCCTGACGAACGGTCAGGCCGGCGCGTAGCGAGCCCCGGCTTGAGGCCGTGGCGGCGGCGCCCATGACCCCGGCGACGGCTGCGGACCAGGCGAACGCTGTCCAGTCGGCGTTTCCGTAAGCAAGGTCGGCGATCAGGGGAAACAGCATCATCCCGGCGGTCGCCAGCAGAACCAGGCCGATGACGTGGACCACCGGACCCAGACCCCAGAAGGGCTCCGACTGCACCAGTCGTGTGCCTGCGATCACCGCTTGCGTCCCTGCTCGGCCCCTAGCCAGGCCTCCGCCAGTCGGAGATAGCTGTAGGTGACGAGGGCGACCACCTGATCGCCTTCCTGTAGCTGGGTGTCGTCGTCCGGCACGAAGGCGACGCCGTCTCGGACGACCGCCCCGATCCGCATCCCGGGCGGCAGGCCCAGCATCCCCAACGGAGCGCGCAGCAGCCTCGACGCCGCAGTGATGTCCGCCTCGATGACCTCCCCGAAATCCTCGCGAAGCGTGTAGAGGGCCGTGATCGACCCCCTGCGCACGTGGCGCAGCACCGACGAGATGGTGACGGCGCTGGGGCTCACGACCGCATCGATACCGAGGGTGGGGATCAGACCTTCGTAAGTGCGTTTGTTGACCAAGGTGATGGCGCGACTACAGCCGGCCTGCTTGGCGAGGACCGACACAAAGATGTTGGTCTCGTCATCGTTGGTGACTGCTACGATGGTCTCGGCCCGGCCAACCTGAGCCTCCTCGAGGAGTTCGCGATCCAGGGCATCCCCCTGCAAGACAATGATACCCGAGCCGAGTTCGCGCGCCACGGCTTCGGCCCGAGCTTTGTTCTGTTCGATCAGGGTGATCGAGATGCGGCGCGATGCGCGCCGCAGCTTCTGAGCCAGGTGAACACCCACATTGCCCGCGCCGATGATCACGATCTGCCTGGCGATCTTGTCCCGATGGCCGAAGAGCGCCATCACCTCGCTCACGCGTGCTGTTGGTGCGATTACATAGACGTCGTCTCCGATCTGCAGGCGATCATCGCGGTCGGGGACGAAGGACCGGCCGTCCCTCATGATGGCTACGATGGACATGGGTTGGCTGGCCTCGCCCTCCTCCCAGTCGGCCAGACGCCGATCGAGGATCGCGCAGCCCCCCGTGTCCACATGGATGCCCAGCAACTCGACCCGGTTGCCGGCCATGGGGACCATGTCGAAGGCACCAGGCGCGCGCAGGCGGTGACTGATCCCTTCGGCGACCTGGATCTCTGGAGAAATGATGACGTCGATCGGCAGGTGTTCGGCGGCGTAGAGGCCCGTCTTGTCCTGGGCCAGGTAGCCCGCGTGGCGCAGACGCGCGATCCGGCTTTTCACACCGAAGAGCGAATAGGCGACCTGGCAGGCGACCATGTTGACTTCGTCGGACTGGGTCACGGCGATCAGCATGTCGGCGTCTCGCGCGCCGGCCTTGGCCAGGACGTGCGGATGAGAGGCGTGGCCCACTACGCCTCGAACGTCGTAGCTTTCGTCCACACGCCGAATCTGGTCTTCGTCGAGGTCGATGACCGTAACGTTCATGCCCTCGGTCGACAGGTGCCGGGCGATGGTCGTGCCGACCTGGCCCGCGCCGCATACGATGACTTTCATGGCCGCCTCCGAACTCGCCCGCAGGCTGCGTCGGGAGAGGCGGTCATGCGCTGCGGCTCAATGACGCTGGGGAGGAATCCCATCCGGTCCGCGTTGACGGGTCGCCCTTTCCCTGCCTCCTTGAGCCTTGGATCAGGAGTATAGACATGGTCACCTCTCGACTGCTCGTTGAGCGCGGCGCCAGCAAGGACCCATCGCAGGACTGGGGTGAGTTCGACTTCCTGGGCCTGCCATCTCCAGCCGACCGTATCGCGGTGGAGTATGAAGGACGTGTGCAATATCTCACCGTGTTAAGTGTCCACCACAGGCCTGTTCCAAGCGGCACAACTTTGGAAGCGCCGGCCGGTGACGTGGTGGCCAAGTGGACGGGCGCTGAGCCTTGAGGCCGCCGTTGGGCTGAAGATCAGGTCTATGCCGCTTCGGTCAAGCTCCTAGCGCGCGGGCGTCCATTCGAATCGGAGGGCTGTCAGGCAAAATCGTCATGAATGGTGCCCGAGATCGGCGCTGGCGTGCCTACAAGACCACAGGGCCAATTTCGACGCGTGCTCAACGCCAGAACCCGACATTGTCTGTCCGCCAGAACGGCGAGATTCAGACCGGCTGCGAAAGTCCGCCTCCCAGCCTCTCTGACGAAAGCGCGGTGATCGCCAGACAGGCGGAGCAGGCCGCGGAAAGCCGTTGTTTGTCTACCTCATTGATGAACCGGGCCTGCCCCTCGGCGTCCGCGGTCCGGGCGTGTCGACGCAGCGCGTCCAGTCGCTCCGGAACGGTTTCGACCCCGGCCACCTCGGTCAGCACCGTCACCATATGGATCAGGACCGAAGGCGATCCGCCCGCGCTCTCGCGGATCATCTCGAACATGACGTTCGTCAGGTCAAAGTAGGCGAGCGGGGAAAACCGGACACGGACCACGCCATCCCTGTCGCGCGCGCCGTCGTCGAGAGAACGGCGCGACAGACTGGTCAGCGTCGCGCCCAGGCGATTCAGGACGCTGATGGCGGTACGGGGATCGTTGACCCCCGGCGACAGGGCCCGCACCGCCACCTCCACCAGCTGGCCGATCGGAAAGGTCAGGTCCTTGGGGGATCCACCCTGGCGGCTGAGCGCGATGCAGTTGCGGATCGCCTCCTCGGCGCCCTCGACGCATCTGGAGACGCGGGCGATCGGTGTATGCGGGAACACGAACTCGCCGGGTCTTTTTAGAAACCGGATGACGCAGTCGTTCTCTTCGGCCCAATCGACGAGCGACTCCGTTTCGATCTGCTGCAGGTAGCCATCGTCCGGGATGGAGATCTCCTCGCCCTGCTCCCAGTCGATCGCGTCCGGCCGAGCGGGCGGGTCCTGATCCAGGGTCAGTCGCGCCATGCCCTTCAGGACGTCGTCGTGGACCAGGTCGATAACGGTGTCGACGTTGATGCGGCTGGCGACGTGATGGATGAAGTAGATCAGCAGGGCGATGCATGCGCCGGCGAGTACCAGACCGATGGTCACGCCCAGCGCTGGAACGAAGGCGGAGTCCTCCCCGCCCCGCACCGAGCGCAGGACGATCAGGGCATAGCCAAAGGTGCCGAGGAAGACGCCCAAGGTCACCTGATTGCCCCGGTCGCGCATGAAGTTCCGCAGCAGGCGCGGCCCCATCTGGCTGGAGGCCAGGGTCAGGGCTGCGATGGTGATGGAGAACAGGGTGCCCGCGACGCTGATCGTCGAGGAAGCGATCGCGCCGAGCAACGTCCGCGCACCGGTATCCCCACCGCCATAAATCCACGCGTTGGGAATCCAGGACGGCAAGGCTTCTGCCGCCTGGATATCAACGGCCAGGACGGCAAGGCCGCACAGAAAAAGAACGATGACGGCCGGCAAGGTCCAGAAGGCGTCGGTCAGTTCCAGAAATATCTTGCGAAGATGCGCCTTCATGTATCGCTTTCGCCTCTCGGATGATTGGACATCTACCCTGAGGCAGAGCCCAAGCGATCACACCAACTCCCAGCGGGGCCAGTCCGGACTAGGCGAACCGCAGTCGAACGGAGTGGTTCCCTCTCGCAGGGGCATCAGTTGCCGATGAGAGCCGCCGCAGGGATGCTCAGGCGGACCGGCGTGACAGCCCGAACAGGGTGGGTGCTTCAGTCGGGCCCTCCAACCGCGGCCGATCGGCACTTTTCAGCGGAGACCGGGCCTGGCTCGCGGTCATCGTCCATGAGATAGAGCATGGGCCGCGCCACATCGATGATCGCTCGATGCTCGGTCAGCACGTCCTGGCCGACGATGCCCGCAATTTCCTGACCTGACCCCCGACCGAGGGCGGTCAGAAGCGGGTCCAGGTCGGCAATCAGGATTCGTTTCTGACGGACCGTGATAGGACCGATCGCAAACCCATCAATGGCGACCTGACGCGCATTGCCCGAAGCCCCCGCGGGCAGGCCGCGACCGGCGAGTAGGCTCCCACTGTCGCTGGACGAAAGCCCGAACCGCTCGGCCTGGGAGGTTGTGACGACCGTTAGGTTCGCGCCGGTATCCAGGACGAACTGGCCGGTCCGCCCGTTGATCGTGGCCTCGATTAGATGGTGCCCGGGATCAACCTCTCGCACCGGAACCGCCGAGAAGCCCAGCAGGCAGAGCGCGTGATCCACCGTCCCTGCCTCACCCGGCCAATACTCGGGGGCAGGTCCTGCGCCCGACCCTGCGCCCTGTTCGCAGGCCGCAAGGAGGAGAAGGAGAGCCGCAAGACCCAGCCCCTTTGAGACGCCGAAGGGCCGGCTCGAGGACGTCGCGCCGGCGACGACGAGCGCCTTTCGCTCAAGCCGGTCTTGCCGGACAGTCATAGTGCCTCCTGCCGTCCGTGCGCGTGGGTACGGGGATCGAACAGGTTGGCGCCGCCCCCGGTTCCCGAGGCTGCCGATCGAACACAAGCCGGCGAGGCCGTTTCACGCGTCGCAACCTTGAGCCAATAGCCACGCTATGCATCCATGCTGAAATCCAAAATGAACCCAAACGTGTTCTGGGGGGCAAGCCTGATCGTCGGCCTGCTGCTGGCCGTCGCCGTCGCCGCACCGGGCGAGTCCGACCGTCTGTTCCAGGCCGCCCAGGCTTGGGTTATCGACACCTTCGGCTGGTTCTACATCCTTTCCGTAGCGGGATTCCTGCTGGTCGTTCTGGCTCTGGCGTTTGGGCCGACCGGGGCGTTGAAGCTCGGCCCGGACGACTCGGAGCCCGACTTTCCCTATGTGTCGTGGCTGGCCATGCTGTTCGCCGCCGGGATGGGCATCGGCCTGATGTATTTCGCGGTCGCCGAGCCGATCCAGCACTATGCCACCCCGCCCGAAGCCCAACCCGGAACCTTCGACGCAGCCCGGGAGGCGATGGTCATCACCTTCACCCACTGGGGCGTGCACGCCTGGGCCATCTATGCCCTGGTTGGGCTGAGCCTGGCCTATTTCGCTCACCGCAAGGGCCTGCCGCTGACGCTGCGATCCGGCCTGGCGCCCTTGCTGGGAAAACGCATCAACGGACCCATCGGCGACGCGGTCGACATCTTCGCCATCTGCGGCACCCTTTTCGGGATCGCCACCTCGCTGGGGCTGGGGGTTTCGCAGATCAACAGCGGCCTGAGCTATCTGACAGGCCTGCCCAATACGCCATGGATGCAGGTCGGACTGATCGCGCTGGTGATGGCGGCCGCGACCGCCTCGGTGCTCACCGGGCTGGACAAGGGCGTGCGCAGGCTGTCGGAGCTGAACCTCGTCCTCGCGGTGCTGCTGATGCTGTTCGTGCTGGCGGTGGGACCCACCGGGTTCCTGCTGAAGGCGCTGGTGCAGAATTTCGGCCTCTATCTGGACCACTTCTTCGTCCGTACCTTCAACCTCTACGCCTATGAGCCGCGTGGCTGGATGGCGAACTGGACGCTGTTCTACTGGGCCTGGTGGATCGCCTGGTCGCCGTTCGTCGGCATGTTCATCGCCCGGATCTCGCGCGGACGAACCGTGCGCGAGTTCGTCATCGGTGTTCTGCTGGTCCCGACCGGCTTCACCTTCCTGTGGATGACGATCTTCGGCAACACAGCCATCAGCCTCGACATGGGCGCAGCGGCGGGCGCGATCTCGCAGGCCGTGACTGCGGACCTGTCGACGGCCATCTTCCAGTTCTTAGAAGAACTCCCGGGCACGGCGATCACCTCGACCCTGGTCGTCCTGCTGGTGGCCGTGTTTTTCGTCACGTCGGCCGATTCAGGATCCCTGGTGATCGACACGATCGCGTCCGGCGGCGCGGATGACACGCCGCGCTGGCAGCGGGTCTACTGGTGCTCGCTGGAGGGCCTGGCCGCGGCCGTGCTGCTGCTCGCGGGCGGGCTAGGCGCCTTGCAGGCCGCGACGCTGGTTGCGGCCCTGCCCTTCGCCGTCATCATGATCCTGCTGGCCGCCGGGCTGGTGCGACAGATGAACGCCGACCTGACCGGGCAGGTGGTGGAAACCGAGGGCGCGCCCATCGCCGCCCAGCTGAAGCGGATCCTGTCGCCCGCCAGCCGCAACGACATCGACCGTCAGATCGAACAGGTAGGCGCGCCCGCGCTGGAGACCGTGCGGGAAGGCCTGGCGGCAGAAGGAATGACGGCGACGGTCATCCGCGACGAGGTCGGGCTGTCCCTGACCGCCGCCGCCGGTGGGGGACCGGAGTTCCATTATCGCTTGAGTCCGCGCGAGCGCCCCCGTCCGGTCGTCACCGCTCTGGATGCGCCGGAACGGCGGCGGGCGACGGAATGGCGGCTGTCAGCCCATTCCGACGGCGTCTCGCGGCCTCGCGACCTGACCGGGTTCACGCGTCAGCAGGTCGTCGCCGACGTCCTCGCCCATCTACAGCACTGGCGGACAGGCTGATGCCGTCGGCCGTCGATCGGAAATCACCCGGGGTCCCGGGACCGCGCGGAGCCGATCGCCACGGAGGCGTCCCATGCATGCTCTGGGAGCTCTGGGTCTCTCGAAGAATATCGAGACCACGCGTCGAGCGTCACGACCGGATCCTGTGCCGGGACCGACCGTCAACGATGCAGCCCGGGACCTGCTGAAACCCACTTCTGATCTGACAGACGGCGTCGATCCCTAGATGGGGGTGGGGGCTGCTGGCCGCAGATGGAACCCTCCCATAGATTGCGGTCGGCAGGTGAGCCGGCCCTGGCGCAGGCTAACGCCCCTCCGCCCGCTTCTCGTCTCGCCGCTCGGAACGACGCCACGGCCAGCACCCCTCGATTTCTGTCTCGAGCGAGAAGCTCAGGAAGGTGCGGATCAGGATGACCAGACCGAGGAGCCCGACTGTTTCCAGCGTCAGCGGGGCCGTGATCGTGCTGATGATGTCGGCGCCGACCAGGAACTCCAGCCCGAGCAGAATCCCGCGCCCGAGGTTCGCGCGATAGGTCAAGGGCGCCCGCGATCGGGACTGGCGAGAGGCTTACAAGGAGGAGGGCGAATGGCTGGATAAAGGCGTGCGCTCCATTCAGCGCGGCACAAGCATTGTCCGCAGGTCCAGCCAGACATCCGCTGGCTCCCGGTTGGTTGTCAGATCGAAGATCCGCGCCAGGGCTGCCAGTTCGGCCTTTTGTCAGCGAAGAGATGGTGGGTCGGCTCCCGCATAAGCGGGTCGAAGATCTCGCAAAGCCGGTCGATCCCGCGAATGGCTGCGCTGCGAACGTCGCCGTCATGGGATTTCGGATCAACTTGGTCGAACATGAGTCAGCCCCTCAACAGTTCGGGGCTTTCTAGCAGTCAAGCTAGTCGATCAGAAGCCGGATGCCGACATCGTCATTAGGGCTCACCTGGTCGTTAGCAATTGGATAGATCCAGCAAACCTGGGCTATGCCCTATATTGAACCCGAATGCCTTCACGACGAGCGGCCGATCGAGGTGTAACTTACATATGCTGCGTTCTACTGCGGTGATTACACCTCGATGACCAGAAGAATAGAATTATCCGGCAGCGATCTCCGTGGGTCACCGCGTTATGATAGTGATGTCGCCGTTCCGTTCCAGCGAAAGGGTCCGGACCTCATCCAGGCCCTGATGCCCTTCGGCGCGCAACGCCATCCTCAGGTCCTCTTCCCCGATGCCCGCGCGCCGCATGCGGTCGCGATTGACGACACCCTCCTCCACGAGGACCACTGAACGGCCCTTGGTCAGGGCGCTGAGCCAAGACCACCGCGCCGACGCCCGGGCCAGAACGCCGTGCAGGACGACCAGGACAACCGTGGCCACGAGTGTGGGCACGAAGGGCGCGCTGCCGGTCATGGCCCGGCCGAGATTGGATCCGACGACGACGGCGAAGATGATGTCCAGCGCGCTCCACTTTCCGAAGGCCCGCGTCGCGGCGAACCGGACGATGATCACGCCCAGGAGGAAGATGAGGACCGCCCGCGCCGCCATCTGGCCGACGCTGATGTCCTCGCCTTGCGTTCCGATCAGGGTGTGCAGCATCTCCATCAGATCGACCGCAGGACGCCCGTCAGGGACCCGTCCGTTTCAAGAATGACGACGTCGGCGTCTTGCAGCACCCGGCCGCCGGCCTGCCTCACCGCGGCTTCGAGTTCGTCCGCCGTAATCCTTTGACGTTTCATCGCGGCGACAAGCGGGGCTCCATTGCGCAGCAACACGGTCGGCTCGGCCGTAACCGCCCTGTGGAAGCCTTTCCAGCGGACGGAGGTCGCTGTGACGAGATACTGCAATCCCACCAGAAGGCCGAGCGCGGTGATCCCCTCCAGGAGCGAGAGGGATCGCGTGGTGATGACCGACGCCAGGGTCGAGCCGATCGCGATCGTGACGATGAAGTCGAAGGCGTTCAGTTTGGACAGCGTTCGCTTTCCTGACAGACGCAGGATCAGCACCAGGGCCACATAGGCGGCTGGAGCGACCAGCAGCATGCGCAGAACGCCGCCCCAGCCGCTGAAGATGAAGTCCGGCACGGCTTACTCCTTCACAAGCCAACGGCTGCTAAGCGCGGACGTTGCCTTGGCCCTCGTCGCCCCGCGTCAGCCCGCCCGCCATTCCGTAAGCACGGCGCCATCGGCGTCTTCGAACGCCACCCGGTCCATGCGTGCGGCCGCGACGCAGACTGGACGCTGATCCGGCCCGGCGGCCTTGCAGCGGATCGCTCGGCCCCCGGGGAAGCCCACGATCCGACCTTGCAGCACCAGCCGATAGCCACCGACCGGCGGGACAAGCGTCTGCCCAGCTGCGGGCCGAATCGTGAAGGCGTAGGCCCGACCATTCCGCCTGCCCACGCGCGAGCCGTCGGCTTCAAACACCGCCGCGATCCCCAACGTCTGGGGCGAGGCGGTCGGTTCAACGGTCAGTAGAGGATCGGTCGGCGCGGACGGGCAGGTTTCGGCGGCAATCCAGGGACGGGGAACCCAGAACCCTTCGACCGCCTCCCAAGTCGCAGCCGTGCGGGCGCCGAGTGGAGCCGCGATGAGCGCGGAGTCCGTCCAGTCGCCGGGCGTCAGGCTGAGCTGAATGCTCTTGTTGTCGTTAGTCCAGGATGAGCGGGCAAGTCCCTGATCCGCCTCGGCCGCGCCTAATATCGACGGCCCGGCGCAACCGAACGGCATCCGAATGGTGAAGCTGCGACCGATCAGTGGATCCGTCGTTGTCGGTGTCAGGCCTTCGGCATAGGTCGAAGCCGCCTGGGCGGCGGCGGCGATCAGATCGCTTCGGCTGAGCGTCGCCTGTGCCGGGGGCGCCACAGGGTTCGCCTTCTCAGGCGCAGCGACGGGGGCATCGGCGGGCATGGGCGCGGTCGGTGCGTCAGCCACCCGGTCACACTGGACGAGCGGCAGAGCGGCTGCGGCCACGAGAGCCGCCGCCGTGATCGACCGGCGACGCGACATCGGAACGAGGCGTGACATGGGCAGACCCTAGCACGGGAAACCTCCGGAACGCGACTTCGAGCGACAAGACTTGACCCGGCGCCGTTCGGGGGGTCAGCAAGGCAGATGGAATTCAATCAGATCGCGGCTCTGGTCGTCCTGGTCGCCGTGGTCGGCGTGCTGATCCATGGCAAGGTCCGGTCGGACGTCGCGGCGCTGGCGGCGGCGGCGGCGCTGCTTCTAATGGGGGTGATCCGGCCGGTTGAGGTCCAGGGCGCCTTCGCCAGCCCTGCGGTCATCGCCCTCGCGTGCCTGTTCGTCATCGCCTACGCCATCGAGCTGTCGGGCCTGCTGGGTCTCTTGATCCGACAGGCGACCGCCTTGTGTGCGCGTCTGGGCGCGACGGGTCTCTGGCTTGTCATCGTTCTTTGTGGGGGCGCCTCGGCCTTTCTCAACAATACCCCGATCGTCGTGCTGGCGGCGCCCGTTGTTAAGGATGTCGCGACCTCGCTGAACCTGTCGCCGAAACGGTTCCTGATCCCGCTCAGCTACATCACCATCATGGGCGGCGCCTGCACTCTGATCGGCACCTCGACCAATCTGCTGGTCAACGACATGGCGCGGAATGCCGGCCAGCCGGTCTTCGGCATGTTTGAGATCACGCCTGTGGCCCTGATCATCGCGGCGGTAGGCGGCCTCTACCTGTTCCTGATCGGCGGTCGACTGCTGGCCGGTCAAAAGGACGAGGAGACTTCGGTTCATGGCCCTCACGAACAGACCGGCGACGGACTGATGGGCGACGTCGAACTGTTCGCGGTCGATCGCGCCTTTGACCTGCGCCGGGCCTTGATATCGCTCGTCGTGTTCGTGGGCGTCATCGCCGCCGCCGCTCTGGGCATCGCGCCTATCGCGGCCTCGGCCTTCGCCGGGGCGGTCATCCTCATCCTTTTGCGCGTGATCAGTCCGGAGGAGGCCTATGCGGGATTGCGCCCCGAGGTGCTTCTTCTGATCGCCGGCATGGTCGTGGTGGGCCTCTCGATTGAGGTGACCGGACTGGCCGCCTCGGGCACGGCGCTGCTGATCGACTTCATTCGCCCGTTCGGGCCGCTGGTGGCGCTGGCGATCCTGTACGGCGTGACCCTGTTCGCAACCGAGCTTCTGTCGAACGCCGCCGTTGCAGTCCTGATCACTCCGGTCGCGGTCGCACTGGCCGAAAGCCTCGGCGTCGATCCCAGACCGTTCCTGATTGGCGTGATGATGGCCGCATCCGCGGCCTTCGCGACCCCATTCGGCTATCAGACCAATGTGCTTGTCTTCCAGGTCGGCAAATACAAGTACATGGATTTCGTCCGTGTCGGCGTGCCCCTGAACCTCGTTACCTGGGTCGCGGGGGTCATCGCCATTCCGATCTTCTTTCCTTTCTGACGACGCCCATTCGCGAAGGCCCACCCAGGCCCCGCTGTCGGTTCGGCGTCTTTTACGGTTCCGCGTTCGGGATGTTCAAAGCAGTCCCCACGCATTGGCATCGGGAAAACTCCAGGCCGATCAGCCAGCAGCAAGCAGCCAGCGGCTATGACGATACCCAAGAACATCTGATCGCCCATCCCCGCTCATCTTCCCGACTCGCCGTACGAGGCCTGCCTACACCCCACACACCAGGCTTGCCCGGGCTTCTAGAACTGCGCTCGCGAGAATTGGCCATGTATCCCGCCCCGGCATTGATGCGCCTTCTGCTTTTCCAATCTGATTTCCAGAAAACGCGCCAGTATCCAGATAAACGTCTCCCAGATTTATTATCCATCTCGACGGTAGATCACGGACATGAGTTGCCGCGTGACCATCTTGTGACTGAGCTTGGGGCATCTGGGAGCCGTGCTATGCATTAAAGATTTGAGACGTCGCTTAGCGCGAACCTCACCCAAATCTATAAATATTTGAACGAAGGATATTTTCCATGTCTGAGCAATCCGAATTGCACCCCACGATCGATGACATCGACCATCCCCTGGTGCCTGCTCGGCGCGTGAACGGCGCCGATGTCTATAACCAGGCCGAGGAGAAGATCGGCACGATCGAGGACATCGCAATCGACAAGCGCAGCGGCAAGGTCGCCTACGCGATCCTGAGCTTCGGCGGCTTTCTGGGCCTCGGAGGCAAGCACCAGCCCCTCCCCTGGTCAGTGCTTTCCTACGACACCAAGGTCGGCGGCTATGTCGTCGACATCACGCAGGAGTTCTTGCAGCTCGCGCCCAAGCTGGACGTCTCCGAACTCAGCGGCTGGGACGACAGCGCCGATCGCGAAGCCTTCCACAGCTACTACAGCGCCAGAGGCGCCCGGCCCTACTGGTGAACTGAGGGCTGAGACGCCCCCAGTTTACTGCACGCCCAAGCCTCTCACCGGCCGCGCTCTGTCCAGGAAGCGTGGCGTCCCCTTTCGAAACGAGGAAACTCATGCCCCATGCAACGAAGCCTTTAATCGTCGCTCTCGCCGCCGGAACCTTAGCCGTCGGGGCGTTCGCACGAGATGCGAACTCCCAGTCGGCGGGGGGGCCGATGCAAACGCCTTTGGTGGCGGAGGCATCCGCGCCATCGGAGTTCACCGATGCTGAGCTTATGGCCTACGATGGCGCGATCACCCAGCTGCGCGTTCTCAGCGAAGCGCTGAACGGCGCACAGCCGACGGCGGAACAACAGGGTGAAATGGCGGCCGTGGTGCAGCAGTCCGGGCTGGCCGTCGAGCGGTACAACGCCATCGCTCGCGCCTCGGCGGAAAACCCCGGCATCCGGGCGCGCATCCGTGTCTTGAAGGCGCCGATGCCCGCCGCTGACTCTGTCGCCGCCAATGTGACCGAGGACGAGCTGCGCCGATACGTCGTGGCGGTTGACCAGATCCGCGACATCACCGGCGACGCCGAAAATGGCCGCGCCAGTCCCGAAGAGGCCGCCGCGCTGGCGCGCGCCGTCCAGGGGTCAGGCCTGTCGACGGAACGCTACAACGCCATCGCGAACGCGGTGTTCGAAAGCGACTGGCTGAGAGCGAGGGCGAACGTGATCCGCGCGAAACAGACCGGCGACAACCCGGCCTGAGCGCCGCACGGCGGCAACAACACGGGCCGGACGAATCCGGTCAGCGGCGTCTTCAGGTCCCCGACGCCTGCTCTTCCGACAGGTCAATCGGGGGCTGGTGCGTGAAGCCGCGCGGCCCCCCGACCGCCTGGGCGTCCCGACCGATCTCGACATCGCTTTCGGCATAGGCGACCAGCAAACGGGCGACGTCGACCAGCGCGCTCTCATGGATCCGCTCATAGCCGTGGCTCGCGTCGATGCCGAAGGTGACCAGCGCCGTCCGAATGTCGGCGCCCGACTCCAGCGCCGAGGCCGAGTCCGAGCGGTAGTAGCGAAAGACGTCCTTCTGGTGCGGGATGTCGTGGTCGCGGGCCAGCTGGACCAGCTTGCGCGACAGGTGCCAGTCGAACGGGCCGGTCTGATCGGCCATAGCGATGGTGACGCCGAACTCCGAAGAATTCTGACCCGGGGCGGTCGTGCCGTTGTCCACCGTAACCATGGCGGCGACGTCTGGGATCAGTACGGAGGACGCGCCCAGCCCCACCTCCTCGGCGATTGTGAACAGCCACCAGGTATCGACTGTCGGCGTGCGTTGCTCGCGGATCATGCATTCGAGCGCGGCCAGTAAGGCGGCGACACCGCCCTTGTCGTCAAGATGGCGCGAGACGATGAAGCCCGTGTCGATGAACTCCGGCTGCGGGTCGATGGCGACGATGTCGCCGACGTCCACGCCTAGGGCCAGGGTGGCGTCCCGGTCATGGGTCACGGCGTCTATGCGCAGCTCGACCTGTCGCCAGCTGACCGGCTGGGTGTCGACCTCCTCGTTGAAGGTGTGGCCCGACGCCTTCAGCGGCAGAATGGTGCCGCGAAAGACCCCACCCTCGGAAAAGATCGTTGCCCGGGCCCCCTCCGCGAAGCGTGAAGACCAGTGGCCGATGGCGACCAGCTCGAGCCGCCCGTTGTCCTTCACCAGTTTGACCTGGGCCCCCAGGGTATCGACATGGGCGACGACGGCGCGCGCGGGTTTCGGGTCCCGTCCCGGCAAGCGCACGCGGACCGCGCCCCTCCGGGTCAGTTCATAGTCCAGCCCGAGCCGATCCAGCTCCCGACACAGCAGCCAGACCGCCTCGTCCGTATAGCCGGTCGGGCTGGGCGTGTTCAGTAGATCGGCCAGACGGGCCTTCAGGTAGTCGAGATCGATCGAGGGGCGGGCCAAGGGGCCTCCTTCAGGCTTCGGGGGTCGGGAAAGTCCGCGCGGCGGCCGGGGCGGACAGCGGAAACAGGAGGTCGACGAAACGCTCGGCGGTCGGCCGCGGTTCGTGGTTGGCCAGACCGGGTCGCTCGTTCGCCTCGATGAAGGCGTAGTGGGGCTCACCCGGTGACCGGACCATGAAATCGATCCCCGTCACCGGGATGTCGATAGCACGGGCAGCGGCGATCGCGGCCCGGATCAGGTCCGGGTGAACCTCCTCCGTCACGTCGTGGATGGTGCCGCCCAGATGCAGGTTGGCCGCCTTGCGCACCAGGACCTCGAGGCCCTGCGGAGCGACGTCGTCCAGGCCATAGCCGGCCTCGGCGAGCGTTCGCTCGGTTTCATCGTCAATGGGGATGGTGGACTCGCCGCCCGTCGCGGACGCGCGACGCCGGCTCTGGTGTTCGATCAGGGCGCGCACGGTGGAGCGGCCGTCGCCGATGACGCGCGGCGGACGTCGCAGGGCGCAGGCGACGACCTTGTAGTCGATCACCACCAAACGCAGATCCTCGCCCTGGACCTGTTCCTCGATCAGCACTTCGGCACAGATGCGGCGGGCGCGGGTCAGGGCCTTTTGCACCGCCTCGATCGTCGTCAGGCCCACGGCGACGCCCTGGCCTTGCTCGCCCCGCGCTGGTTTGACGACCAGGCTGCCGTATCTCTCGAGCGCGGCGTCGATAGCGGAAGGATCATCAGGGTCGATCCGCTCGGCAACCCGCACGCCGGCGGCCTCGACGATGCGCCGCGTCATCCGCTTGTCGTCGCAGATGCTCAGGGCGACGGCCGAGGTCAGCTCCGACAGGCTCTCGCGGCAGCGCACGGACCGCCCGCCCCAGTTCAGCCGGAACAGGCCGCCTTCGGCGTCGATGATCTCGGTGTGGATGCCGCGCCGCCGCGCTTCGTTGACGATAATGCGGGCATAGGGGTTCAGCGCATGATCGTCGGTCGGGCCGACGAACAGAGCTTCGTTGATCGGGTTCTTCCGCTTGACCCCGAAGAAGGACACCCGGCGGAACCCCAGCTTGTCGTACAGCGCGATGGCCTGGTCGTTGTCGTGCATGACCGACAGGTCCATGTGCGCCAACCCTTGCGTCTTGAAATGCTCGGCCAGACGCCGGACCAGGGCCTCGCCGACGCCCGGCTGGGTCGCCTGGGGATCGACCGCCAGACACCAGAGCGACGATCCCCATTCGGGATCCTCGAACGCCCGTACGTGATTGACCCCGGTCACCGTGCCGATCACGTCCCCGGTCGCCGTGTCCTCGGCGAGGAAATAGGTGATCGTGCGGTCATCGCGTCGGACACAAAAGAAGTCGGGCGGAACCGGCACCATCCGGCGCCTGGCGTAGATGTCGTTGACCGCCTGCGCGTCGGCTTCCGACGTCAGCCGCCGGACTGTGAAGCCCCTCGGCTGGCGACGACTGGCGCGATAGGTGGCCAGGTCCAGCCGGTAGGTGTGCGACGGATCCAGAAATAGTTCCTGGGGCGCCGCAGCGAGCAGGACATGCGGATTGCGGACGTACATCGCGATGTCGCGCCGATCAGGTCCCTCGGCGCTTAGGGCTTCGACAAGAGGCTCTGCCGTTTCGAAGGTCTGGGCGAACAGCAGCCGGCCCCAGCCGCAGTCCAGTACGGCGTTTGAGGTCGGTCCGTGGCCGGACTGCACCGGCGGCTTCAGGCCTTCGTGGCGCAGGCGCTTCAGCCGGTGCGCCTTGGATCGTTCGGGGCGGAGGTCAGACGCCATGGGTCTGCATCCACATTTCCAGCACCGCGACCTGCCACAGCTCCGAGCCGCGCAGCGGCGTGATGTGTTTGGTCGGATCGGCGAACAGGGTGTCGAGATACCGCTTGTCGAACAGGCCGCGATCGCGCGCCGCCTGATTGGTCAGGGCCTCGCGCACCATCTCTAGATACGGGCCCTGGATGTATTTTAGGGCTGGAACAGGGAAATAGCCCTTCTTGCGGTCGATGACCTCGGACGGGATCACCAGACGCGCCGCCTCCTTCAGCACGCCCTTGCCGCCCTGGGCCAACTTGTGCTCGGGCGGGATGCGTCCCGCCAGCTCGACCAGCTCGTGGTCCAGGAAGGGCACCCGCGCCTCCAGGCCCCAGGCCATGGTCATGTTGTCGACCCGCTTCACCGGGTCGTCGACCAGCATCACCTGGCTGTCCAGACGCAGGGCCTGATCGACCGGCGTCGCCGCCCGGCCTTGCGCGAAATGCGCCTCGACCAGCGCCCGGCTGACGTCGGTGTCGGCCATATAGGCGCCGTTCAGCTGGGTTTTCAGCGTCGCATGGCTGCGGTCGAAGAAGGCCTTGGCGTAGGTCTCGACCGGATCGGCCGCGTCCAGCATCGGCGGGTACCAGTGATAGCCGGCGAACACCTCGTCGGCGCCCTGGCCTGACTGCACCACCTTGATGTGTTTCGAGACTTCCTGACTCAGCAGGTAGAAGCCGACGTTGTCGTAAGACACCATCGGCTCCGACATCGCGCCGATGGTGCCCGGCAGGGCCTCCATCAGACGGGCGTGCGGCACGAAGATCTGGTGATGCTTCGTGCCGTAGTGTTTGGCGATCAGATCGGAGTAGACGAACTCGTCGCCCTTCTCGCCGTTGGCCTCTTCGAAGCCGACGGAGAAGGTCATCAGGTCGCCCTGGCCCAGCTCGGCCAGAAGCCCGACGATCAGGCTGGAATCCACCCCGCCCGAAAGCAGTACGCCGACCGGCACGTCGGCGACCATGCGGCGCTTCACCGCCTCGCGCAGACTGTCCAGCACCCGGTCGCGCCAGTCCTCTGCGGTCAGGGACGTGTCCTCGGCGTGGCGGGTCATGTCGGGCTGCCAGTAGAGCCGGTCCTTGGCGGAACCATCCGCCTCGATCACGCGAATGGTCGCCGGCGGAAACTTCTTCACACCCTTCAGGATGGTGTGCGGCGGCGGCACCACGGCATGGAAGGTCATGTAGTGGTGCAGGCCCACCGGATCGATCGTCTTGTCGATATCGCCCGCCGCCAGCAGAGCCGGCAGGGTCGAGGCGAAGCGCAACCGCTTGCCCTGTTCGGCCAGATACAGCGGCTTGATGCCGAACCGGTCGCGCGCGATCACGGTGCGGCCGGTGTCGCGCTCATGCAGGACGAAGGCGAACATGCCCTTGAAGCGCTCGACGCAGGCCTCGCCCCAGGCCTTCCAGGCCTTGATGATCACCTCGGTGTCCCCCTCCGAGAAGAAGCGGAACCCCATCCCCTGCAGCTCTGCGCGCAGTTCAGGATAGTTGTAGATGCAGCCGTTGAAAGCCAGGGTCACGCCTAGGTCGGCGTCTACCATCGGCTGTTGCGCCTTCTCCGAGAGGTCGATGATCCTGAGGCGTCTATGGCCCAAGCCGACCGGGCCTCGCATTACGATGCCGGACCCGTCAGGTCCCCGAGGCGAGAGCGCATCCGTCATGCGTTGAACGGCCCCGGCATCCGCCGTCCGTCCGTCGAAGTTGATCTCGCCGCTCAGACCGCACATGGGTCCTCCTTGAAATGTGGAAGCAGCGTGTACAAATGGTTAGTGTACGAAAGAGTTCAACCCGATGACGGACATTTCTCCTGAACCGATGCCGGATCCGACCGCCTCCCTGGTGCGGTCAGTCCGTAGGATCGCGCAGGCAATCGATGTGCGATCCCGCGAAATCGCGCGGCTGACAGGCCTGACCCTGCCCCAGCTGGTGGTGCTTCAATCGATCCGCGCTCAAGGTGAAGTCAGCACCAGCGCGATCTCTCGCGATGTCTCGATGTCGCCACCTACAGTGGTCGCGGTGCTGGACCGGCTGGAGGCGCATGGCATGGTCGTTCGCTACCGCTCAACGACGGACCGCCGCATCGTGCATGCCCGGTTGACGGATCAGGCACGTGTAGCGCTTGCCACTTCCCCGGGCCTGCTCCGCGCCGATGCGCTTGTGCGCTGGTCCGCCCTGCCGCTGGACCAGAAGCAAGCTCTGGCGGACGCTATGGAGTTGTTATCGGCCCTAATGGCGACAGGCCCGTCCCACGAAAACCCCGCAGCCGTTCAAGACTGAATTTCTGGACGCAGACCTGGTCTGTGTCAGAGGTGAGTCAGGAGCAGTCCACCCCCACAGCTACGTGCGAAGACCGAGACATATCGTCAGAAATACCGTCTAACCGATCTGCATGCCCCGCTGAGAAAGCGACGCTCTTGTTCGAAAACTTGATGATAATCAGCATCTTGGGCCAAGACCAATGCTGATTGATAATCGAGGGGGAAGATTCAGTTACGATCTCAAGTTATTGAACTATAATAACTTTAAGAGGTGATGAGACCGCTCCCTCACTCCCACTCGATCCTTCAATAGATCAGAAGGCGCTGATTTATCAGCGCCTTTTCTCTCATCCACGCACCATACCGCGCGAGCTACCGTCACTTGAACAGTGCTGTTGATTTCATTGGTGAAATTCGACGTAATAAAATTTTAGTGATGTCGCCATCTATCGGCAGGCAACTCTGCTTCAAGACCAACCAGCACCGCTATGACAAGCGACTAGGCAATTGGATTATACCGTATCATCAAACCGACAACAGACGCCACTGAAGCCGGTTGATACCGTCAGTCTCGCTTGGTCGAGTTGTTCAAAGACTCCGACGCCTGCTCCGGAATTGTCACCTCAACACGAAGACCGCCTCCTGGTGAGCGCAAGAACTGCACCTGTCCCCCATGGGCCTTCACAGTGGCGAGGACGATAGAGAGGCCCAGACCGCTCCCTCCGGAAGGGGCATTCGACGCGCGGAAAAAACGCCGTCCCAAACGATGTAGATCCGAGAAGGCCACTCCCGGTCCGTCGTCTTCGACGATCAAGTGGCCGGAAGTCGGGTCGTAGCTGATTAGGATTGAAGACTCTGCGTGCGCCTGTGCGTTGGCGAGGAGATTGGCGGCCGCTGCACTGAAGCGATCTGGATCTACGTTGAGCAGCGCGTCACCTTCGACGATCGACACCCGGGAATCGCCTTCCGCTCCTGCAAACAGCGATCGGAGCGTCACCCAGCGGCGATCCTCGTCGCTAACCGGCATCTCGTCCTCGCGCGCCAGGGCGAGAAGCCCCATGACGAGGCGGGCGGTGCGATCGACAGAGGTCTGAATCTGCTCCAGCGCGCGGCTTCGAACGGCTGCGTCCGAAGACGACGCTGCAATCTGCGCCTGGACGCGCAGGCCTGCCAGAGGGGTACGCAACTCGTGCGCGGCGGCGGCCGTGAACTCGGCCTCCCGACGCCGCGCTGCGCCAAGGCGTGACATCAGGTCGTTCAGCGCCAGGGCGAAGGGACGGAGTTCGCGGGCGTCCGGCGATACGTCCAACGCCGTCAGATCTTCCGCATCCCGTACCGCAAGGCTGCGGGTCATTTGTCGAATAGGGGCCAGCCCCCGCCCAACCGACCACCAGATCAGCATGCCCAGCGCTAGCAGACCGAGGACCGCCGGACCGATCAAGGCGGTGACGACATTGCCGACCAAATGTTCGCGAACGGCCAGATTGTCCCCAACCATGACCCGGAAACCGGCGTCACGATCATGCACCGTATAGACGCGCCAGCGCTCGCCACGGATCGTGCGTTCTGAAAAGCCGTCGCCCCCTTCCGACAACCGCTCAGCAGGCGCGCTTTGGGACCGACCAATCAGATCGCCTTCCAGCGACCAGATCTGGCAGGAGAGCTGACGGTCATAGACATCCGCGGCCCCGGTGTCCGGAGCCTGGATCGCCGGGCGCACGCTGCCGGCCTGCATCAAGGACGAAACCATGCGGGCCGACTCCATCAGGCGCCGGTCCAGCACCCGTTGCACTTCGGCCCGGGTCTGGATTTCGACCCAGACGACCGCGCCGCCCCAGACCAGGGCGGTCACGAGCGCGAGAGTGACGAACAGACGCAGGCGGATCGAGCTCATTGCAGGGTGTATCCCACGCCGCGGACGGTGCGGATGAAGCCGGCTCCCAACTTGGCCCGCAGATAGTGGATGTGCACTTCCACGGCGTTGGAGCCGATCTCCTCCTGCCAGCCGTACAGGCGTTCTTCCAGCTGACTGCGCGAGAGGACCTGTGCGGGCCGTTCCATCAGGGCCTCCAGGATAGCGAACTCACGTCTCGAAAGGGGCAGGTCCCCCTCTTCACGCCAGGCCAGACGCGACTTGGGATCGATGGTCACCCCGCCGTGGCGCAAGGCGGGGGTCGAACGTCCGAGCAGGCGACGCCGCACCGCGCGCAATCGCGCGGCCAGCTCGTCGAGATCGAACGGTTTGCCGACATAATCGTCCGCGCCGGCGTCCAGACCCACAATGCGGTCCCGACTGTCGTCGCGCGCCGACAAGACCACCACGCCGACATCCATGTCGCGCTCGCGAACGAAGCGCAGCACCGAAAGGCCGTCGCCGTCCGGAAGGCCCAGGTCCAGCACGACCGCATCGAACGCCGAGCTTTCCAGCGCCGCGAGGGCGTCCTCGACCCGCCCGACGACCTCGACCGTCCAGCCGCAGGCGCTGAGCCCGACCTGGAGGCCGTCAGCGAGAACGGGATCGTCTTCTATGGCGAGCAATCTCATGCGGTGTGACGTGCAAGCTCCGGCTTAAGCCTGACTTAAGCTCGCTTGCCGACGAGATGGCCATGAGGTTTTTCCGCCGACTGCTGCCCGCCGCTCTCGCTCTTCTGTCCTTCGCCCTGCCGGGTTCGGCCTTGGGTCAGGCTCCGCTTTCGCCTGACAAGGCCTTCGCCCTGACGGTGACGCGTGAGGCTGACGGCGACCTGGCCTTCGCCTGGGACATTGCGCCTGGCCATTATCTCTATCGTGACCACACCGTCGCCAGCACGCCGGGCGGGAAGGAGTCTCTGCCGCTGGAACTGGCCGCCGGCGAAACCAAGGACGATCCGGGCTTCGGCGTCGTCGACGTCTGGCATGACGCGGGTCGCGCGACCCTGTCGGCGCAGACGTTGACGCAGGCGGGCGAGCCGACGTCGGTCAACATCACCTATCAGGGCTGCCTCGAGGACTCGATTTGCTACCCGCCGATGACGCGCACCATCGACGTGCCGACCCGGCCGCAGTCCGACGTGGCCGCGCGGGAGGCCGATGCGCAGACCGCACAGGCCGCGGCCATGCTGGCGATCCAGGCGCCGGGCGCTGCACCCGCGCCCGAGAACGACGAGGGGGCGGCGGCGCATTCGCCGGTCGCGTCCTCGCCGGCGGTCACTCTGGACGCCAACCCGGGCTTCGTCGATCGCCTGGCGCTGCGGGGCGGGGCGACCTGGGTCCTGCTCGCCTTCTTCGGCTTTGGCGTGCTGCTGGCCTTCACGCCCTGCGTCTTTCCCATGTATCCGATCCTGGCCGGCGTCATCGGACGCGGCGTGGACGGGCGCGGTACGCGCCGAGGCCTGATGCTCTCGGTCGCCTATGTGCTGGGCCTTTCCATCGCCTTCGCCCTCCTGGGCGTCGCGGCCGCCTGGTCCGGACAGAACCTGCAGATGGCGCTCCAGTCGGTTTGGGCCGTGGGCGCTCTGGCTGTCGTCTTCGTCATCCTCGCCGCCTCCATGTTCGGGGGCTTCGAGTTGCAACTGCCCTCGACCTGGACCAGCCGCCTCTCCCGCGACGGCGGCGACGGCCGGCGGTCCCTGCCCTCAGCCGCAGGTCTGGGCTTCGTCTCCGCCCTTATCGTGGGCCCTTGCGTGACCGCGCCCCTGGCGGGCGCCCTGCTCTATATCGCCCAGACCGGCGACGTTGGGCTGGGCGCGGCGGCCCTGTTCTTCCTGGGCCTGGGCAAGGGGGCGCCCTTGATCGTGTTCGGCACGGTCGGCGCGCGCTTCCTGCCCAAGGCCGGGCCGTGGATGGACCGGGTGAAGATGCTGTTCGGCTTCATCTTCCTGGGCATGGCCTGGTGGCTGGCCAGCCGCATCCTGCCGCCGACCGCGACGCTGGCTCTCGGCGCGGCGCTGGCGCTCGGTCTGGCGGCGGCCCTCGGCCTGTTCCAGCCGCTGAGCCCGAACCTGAGAAACGGCGTCGCCCGTGTCGCCGGCCTGGCGGCCGCGACCTGGGGCCTGTTGCTGCTCGTCGGACTCAGTCTCGGGGCGGACGACCCGTGGCGCCCGCTTGAGCCCCTGGCTCGTCCCGCCGGAGTCGCAGCCGCCGCGCCGGTCGAAACCGCGGCGGTCGTCCTGGATCAGACGGCGCTGGACCGCGCCGTCGCCGATGCCGGCGCGCGCGAACGTCCCGCCCTGGTCTATTTCACCGCTGATTGGTGCGTCAGCTGCAGGGTGATCGAGCGGACGGTGTTCGAGGACCCCGCCGTCATCGCCGGCCTTTCGAACACCGACCTCATCAAGGTCGACGTCACGCGCAGCACGCCCGAGGCGCGCGCGCTTCTTGAGCGGCACGGGGTGGTCGGACCGCCGACGATGATCTTCCTGTCGCCCACGGCGACCGAGGCGCCGGGCAGCCGGCTGATCGGCGAAATCTCGGCCGAAGACGTCGCCTCCGCCCTGCAGAGCGCCGGAGCCGCCGCATGAACGCCATCACCCTGGGCCCGCTCGTCCTGTCGGGAGAGCGGTTCGCCATTATCGCGGGCGTGTTCGTCTTCATGATCGGCGCCGGACTGCTGGCCAGCCGGGTCAGCCCGCGCTTCAACCTGTGGAGCACGGTCCTGGTCTTCGGCGGTCTGGCGGCCGCCCGCCTCGGTCACGTGGCGACGCACTGGGAGTATTTCGGGGCCGACCCGTGGCGAGCGCTCGCGATCTGGCAGGGCGGGTTCAGCTGGATCTGGGTCGCGCCGGTCGTGATCCTGACCACGATCCTGCTGCTGCGCACGACGCGCGAACGCGCCTGGGCCATTGCGCCAGTCCTGGCCAGCGCCCTGGTTTGGACCACCGCTCATCAGTTGGCCTCGGCGACGCAGCCCATGGCGCCGCCCGCCCTGACGCTGGCCGCGATGGACGCCCCGCCCATCAACCTCTCCGCTCCGGGCGACCGGCCCACGGTGATCAATCTCTGGGCCACCTGGTGCCCGCCCTGCCGGCGCGAGATGCCGGCTTTGGCCCAGGCCGAAAAAGCCCATCCGAATGTGCGCTTCCTCTTCGTCAACCAGGGCGAGGGCGAAGCCGGCGTTCGGGCCTTTCTGCAGAGCCAGGGGCTGGCCCTCGACCATGTCCTGTTCGACGAGGCCATGGCGGTGCCGCGCCACTACGGCACGGCCGGCATTCCGGTGACCCTATTCCTCCACGCCGACGGCCGCCTGGCCAAGGCTCACATGGGGGAAATCGCCCCCGAACAGATCGCGACGGAAATCGCGCGTCTGCACTGACCCCTCGCCTCACGGAGCTTCCATGAACCGCACCTTCGCCCCTGCCCTCGCCGCCGTTCTGGCGCTCGCCGCCTGCGGCCCCGCCGACGCCGACAACGGCGCGGCGCCCGCCCATCCTTCCGCAGCCTCTGGACAGGACATGCCGGCCATCGCTCAGGTCGGATTCAACGATCTGCTGCGCGACCCAGCAGCGCCCTTCATCGGCGCCGAAAACGCCGATGTAACCATTATCGGCTTCGTCGATTACAACTGCCCCTACTGCAAGAAGATGCAGCCGGAGATCGACGGCCTGCTGAAGGCGGACCCCAAGGTGCGCGTCCTGTACAAGGACTGGCCGATCTTCGGCGACGTCTCGGAGACCGCCGCCCGGACCGCCCTCGCCGCCGGTTATCAGGGCAAATACGAGGCCGTCCATAACGCCTTCATGCTGTCGCCGTCGCGCATCGGCGACCAGGCGGACATCACGCGTCTGGTCCAGTCGGCCGGCGTGGACATGGCGCGCCTGAATCAGGACCTGGCCGATCACCGCGCAGACATCGACGCGGTGCTCGACCGAAACGGCCGAGAAGCGGCGGCCCTGGCCCTGCAGGGCACGCCCGCCTTTATCATCAACGGCAATCTGATCCCCGGCGGCATGCCCCAGGCGCAACTCGAAGCCGTGATCGGTCGTATCCGCTCCGGACAACCGCTGCGCTGAGACTGACCATGACCACCCTGACCCTGCTCCAGCTGAACGACCTGCACGGCTATCTCGAGCCGCATCCCGAACTGGTGCGCACCGAAGGCGGCTGGCGGGTCGAACGGCTGGGCGGGGTCGCCCGCATCGCCCGTCTCTTCGAAGAGGCGCGCGCCGAAGGTCCGTGCCTGACCCTGGATAACGGCGACACCTTCCATGGCACGCGGGTCGCCGTCGCGAGCCGGGGCGAGGCGCTGGTTCCGATCATGAACGCCCTGAAGATCGACGCCATGACGGCGCACTGGGAGTTCGCCTATGGCCCGGCGGGGTTCAAGGCTTTGGCGGCGCGACTGGAGTATCCCGTCCTGGCCGCCAATGTCTTTCGCAAGGACGACGGCGCGCCGGTGTTCGACGGGCGATGGGTGTTCGAGCGCGGCGGTCTGAGGATCGGCGTGATCGGCCTGGCCTGCCCTATCGTCGACAAAACCATGCCCCCCGCCTTCTCTGAAGGCGTGCGGTTTGAAATGGGTGTGGCCGAAGCCCGGGAGCAACTGCACCAGCTCCGCGAGGAGAAGGTCGATCTGGTCGTCCTGCTGTCGCACCTGGGCTTTCCGCAGGATCTCAAGCTGGCCGCCGAGACGCCGGGCGTCGACGTGATCCTGAGCGGCCACACCCATAACCGCCTGCACGAGCCGGCCCGCGTCGGCGACACCCTGATCATTCAGTCCGGCTGCCACGGCGCCTATATCGGCCGGCTGGACCTGGAGATCGCAGACGGCCGCGTGTCCCTGCGCCGCCATCGGCTCATAGCCGTGGACGCTGGCCCCCAAGACGATCAAGTCGCCGGCTTGGTGGAGACGGCCCTGGCTCCCGAGCGGGAACGTCTGGCGCGCGTCATCGGCCGCACGGCCATCCCCCTTCACCGCTACGCCATGGCCAGCGCGCCGATGGACGACGTCCTGCTGGCGGCTGCGGCGCAGGCGGCGGGCGTGGACATCGCCTTCTCGAACGGCTGGCGATACGGCGCGCCCGTCGCACCGGGCCCGGTCACTCTGGGCGACCTCTACAATATGGCGCCGATGAACCCGCCCATCTCGCGCACGACGCTGACCGGAGCCGAGTTGAAGGCGATGCTGGAAGAGAATCTTGAGCGCACCTTCGCCGCCGACCCCTACGCGCAGATGGGCGGCTACATCAAACGCTGCCGGGGCCTCACGGCCTTTGTGAAGCTGGAGAATCCCAAGGGGCAGCGCCTTGATCGCCTGCTGGTCGGGGACCGCCCTGTCGAGCCGGAGGCGGACTATCCGGTGGCCTTCGTCACCGCCCAGGGGGTGCCCGAACGTTACGGGCGAGACCGCCGGACGCTCGACATCGACACTGTGGGCGCGCTTGAATCCTGGTTCGCCGACCATACGCCCGGCGAGACCGATCTGCCTGCGAGCGTCCTCATCATATGAAGGAACACCTTATGGACTCCGTCGCCGCCCGCGACTTCTGGAACAGCCGCTATGACCGCCAGGACTATCTGTTCGGCGAGACGCCCAACGCCTTTCTGGCCGCTCAGATCGCGCGGCTCCAGCCCGGCATGACCGCTCTGGCGGTCGCCGATGGCGAGGGGCGAAACGGCGTGTGGCTCGCCGAACAGGGTCTGGCCGTCACCACCACGGATATCGCCCCACGCGCGATCGAGAAGGCCCTCGCCCTGGCCGAGCGACGCGGGGTCACACTGGACGCTCAGGTGGCGGACCTCGAGACCTGGGCCTGGCCGCAGGACGCCTTCGACGTCGTGGTCGCCGTCTTCATTCAGTTCGCCCCGCCTCCCCTGCGCGACCGAATTTTCGAGCGTATGAAGGCGGCCGTGAAGCCTGGCGGCCTGATCCTGCTGCAGGGCTATCGGCCGGAACAGATCGCCTATGGAACGGGCGGCCCGGGGCAGGTCGAGAACCTCTACACCGAGGCGCTGCTCCGCGACACCTTCGCCGACTTCGACATCCTGCATCTGAATAGCCACGACAGCGACGTCTCCGAAGGCGCCGGCCATAGCGGCCGGTCCGCCCTGATCGATCTCGTCGCCCGCCGTCCCTGACCCCCAGCGCCCGCACACCGGAACCCGCCATGAAAACCCTCCTCCTCGCCCTGTCCCTGGCCGCCTCCCTGGCGGCCTCCCCAAGCTTCGCCCAGGCTGTCTCTGGCTTCGGCGGCTTCAAGCCCCTGCCCGAGGCCGGCGAACAGCCGGATCCGTCGCGCGTCTATCGGGTCATCTTCGACGTCTCCCAGGGCGGTCCGGACGACAGGCCGCTGAAGGGGCTGGATCGCGTTGCGCGGCTGGCGAATATGCTGGCGGCGGGCGGCGTGGACGCCGACCAGCGTCAGATCGTCGTCGTGTTACACGGCGCAGCCACCCCTGCGGTCCTGTCCGACGCCGCCTGGGCCGCGCGAGGCAAGGGCGACGCCAATCCCAACAGCGCCCTGATCCGCAGCCTCATCGCCGCCGGCGTCCAGGTTCGGCTGTGCGGCCAGGCCATGGCGGGGAACGGCATCGCGCAAGCCGACCTCGAACCGGGCGTGAGCGTCGATCTCGCCGCCCTGATGACGGTCATCCACCACCAGCAGGCGGGATATGCCCTGGTTGTGAACTGACGGCTCGGCATAGACGGAACCTTCCCTGGCCATAAGAACTATTATTTTGTGTAAGTGTGTATGTAAGTGTTCAATGGGGCGTCTGAAGGAGACATCGACATGACCGGACTGCCCCGCCTCAACGAACCCGCCCCCGACTTTCACGCCCGCACCACGCACGGGGATCGCAGCCTGGCCGATTACCGCGGCAGATGGCTGATCCTCTTCTCCCATCCGTCGGACTTCACCCCGGTCTGCACGACCGAGTTCATCGGCTTCGCCAAGCACGCGGATGAGTTCGCCGCCATGAACTGCGAGCTCCTGGGGCTCTCCATCGACAGCATCTTCTCGCACCTGGCCTGGACCCGGAACATCAAGGAGAAGTTCGGCGTCGAAATCCCTTTCCCCATCATCGAGGATCTGAAGATGGAGGTGGCCCAGGCCTACGGGATGATCCACCCCGGGGCGGCCGACACCTCGGCTGTTCGCGCCACCTTCCTGATCGATCCGGAAGGCAAGCTGCGCGCCATGGTCTACTATCCCATGAGCAATGGCCGCAGCATCGAAGAGTTCGTTCGGCTGCTCACCGCGCTCCAGGCGTCCGACGCCAACGGGGTCGCGACGCCTGAGAACTGGCGCCCTGGCCAACCGGCTATCGTCCCTCCGCCCAAGACCGCCGAGGCGGCCGAGGCTCGCGCTTCCGAGGGTTACGTCTACACCGACTGGTATTTCTCGACGCGCGACCTCCCCGACGCCCCGAAAGCCGCCTGATCGGACGCTGGCCGGACCGCGCAAGCGGTCCGGCCCTTTTCTTCGCAAACCAAACGGAGCCATCATGCAGATCATCGACCACGGCGGAGCGCGCATCGCGGCGCTCCACGACAAGAAGACCGGCAGTTGGCAATATGTCGTCTCCGACCCGGTCAGCCGCAAATGCGCGATCATCGATCCGGTCTGGGATTTCGACGAGAAGGCGGCGGCGACCTCGACCCGCAACGCCGACGCCATCCTGGACTACGTCAAGGCGGAAGGCCTGACGGTCGAATGGCTGCTGGACACCCATCCACACGCCGATCACTTTTCGGCCGCGCCCTATCTCAACGAGAAGCTGGAGGCTCCAACCGCCATCGGCGAGAAGGTCATCGGCGTCCAGAGGTTGTGGAAGGACATTTACGGCCTGGACGACGAATTCCCGACCGACGGTCGCCAGTGGGACCGTCTCTTCCAGGCCGGTGATACGTTTGCTGTCGGCGACCTGACGGGGCGGGTCATCTTCTCCCCAGGCCACACCCTGGCGTCCATCACCTATGTGATCGGCGGCAACGCCTTCGTCCACGACACCCTGATGATGCCCTATGCCGGCACTTCGCGCGCCGACTTTCCGGGCGGCGATTCCAAGGCCCTCTACCGAAGCATCCAGGACATCCTGGCCCTGCCCGAGGAGACCGGCGTCTTCGTCGGCCACGACTACGGTCCCGATGGCCGCGAGCCCGCCTGCTTCAGCACCGTGAGAGAGCAGAAGGCGGACAACATCCATGTCGGCGGCGGACGCGGAGAGGCGGATTTTGTGCGGCTTCGCGACGGCCGGGACGCCACCCTACCCCTGCCGAACCTGATGCTCTACGCGCTTCAGGTGAACATCCGCGGCGGGGTTCTGCCGCCGCCCGCGCCAGATGGGCGGGTCTATTTCAAGATCCCCGCCAATCACTTCGCCCCGCCCCAGGAGAACTCTTGATGCGTCTTTCCACCCTGGCCCTTGCCGCCCTTTTGAGCACGACGGCCCTGGCCGCCCACGCCCAGACGCCCGCCGATCCTCTTCATGTCTACGGCCCGGGCGGCCCCGCCCCCGCCATGCGCGAAGCGGCGAAGGCCTATGAAGCGCGCACCGGTCGCGCCGTGGCCGTCGTCGCCGGACCTACGCCCCAATGGCTGGACCAGGCCAAGGCGGACGGCGACCTGATCTTCTCAGGCTCCGAGACGATGATGACCGACTTCGTCAGCGCTCTGGAGGGCCGCATCCGCGCCGAGGCGGTCGAGCCGCTCTATCTGCGCACCGCCTCCGTCCTCGTTCGGCCGGGAAATCCGAACGGCATCGGCGGCCTGGAGGATCTCTTCCAG